>Ga0172373_10009462_pt1 | contig 12106 bp, 14 predicted proteins | sample Lak10m_2_FD_114546 | JGI IMG/M metagenome (GOLD analysis project Ga0172373, IMG submission 114546) | Freshwater microbial communities from Kabuno Bay, South-Kivu, Congo - kab_092012_10m | ecosystem: Environmental > Aquatic > Freshwater > Lake | place: Democratic Republic of the Congo... | reverse complement strand
GCCGTGGTCTGTAAGGGGAAGAGGCCCGGCCACGTTCCCGGGTTCCTCGACGGAGTGGCCGATGCACCGGTGGACCCTGACCTCGCTTCTCACCATCGTCGCCGGCCTCGCGGCCTGGCTGGCGCCCCGCGGCGCCACCGTTCCGGCCCCGGTGGCCCACACCCCCCCCGCGCCGGCTCTGCCGACCGGCCCGGACCAGGACGGACCGCTCACCCTGGATCTCGCGCTCGACGCGGGCGCCGTCCTTCGGGACGCGCCGACCACCCGGTACGTGGTGGCGACGGTGAAGGCTCCCGCGGAGGAGAGCGGCAACCGCGTCCCCGTGGACCTGGCGCTGGTCCTCGACGTCTCCGGCTCGATGTCCGGGGCGGGGAAGATCGAGCAGGCCCGCCGCGCCGCGCACGCGGTGATGGAGAGCCTGGGCGCCGAGGACCGCGTGGCGCTCGTGAGCTTCGAGGATCGGGCCCGACGCCTCTCGGCGCTGGGTCGACCGGGGGTCGGCCTCCAGAGCCTGGTGGACGGCCTCTCCCCGGGGGGCGGCACCAACCTCTCCGACGGGCTCCTCACCGGCTTCGATGCGCTCGGGGACGCTTCGGACGGCCGGGTCCGCAAGGTCCTGCTCATGACCGACGGGCAGGCGAACCAGGGCGTCACGAGCCCCGAGGCGCTCGCCCAGCTCACGCGCCAGCCCGGGCTCACCGTGTCCACCGTGGGCGTCGGGTACGACTACAACGAGCGGCTCCTCGCCAGCATGGCGGACGCGGGCGGTGGGGGGTACCACTACGTCGACGCCAACAGCTCCCTCGCCACCGTGTTCGAGCAGGAGCTGCACCAGGCCGCACACCTCGTCACCGCGTCCACCCGGCTCGACCTGGAGCTCGCCCCCGGGGTGACCGCCACCCGGGTGCTCGGCTGGGAAGCGCAGCTGACCGGTGGGCGGGTCGCGGTGGACCTCGGCGCGCTCCCGGCCGGCACCACCCGCACGGTGGTGGTGGAGGTCGAGGTGACCGCCGGAGGGCAGGCCACCCGCCCGGTCGCCTCCGCCACGCTGAGCGGCACCGGGGCGGGGGACGCGGCGCGCTTCGCCGAGCACGCCACGACCGTCGCCACCACGGTCGCGGATGCCTCGGACGTCCCGGCCTACGTCTCCCCCAGCGCCATGAAGACCGCGACCGCCGCCGTGGCGGGCGACGCCGTGGTCGCCGCCAACCAGGCCTACCGCGAAGGGGACGCCGAGCGCGGGCGCGCCCGGCTGAAGGACGCAGCGCGGTGGGTGCGCCGCCAGAGCAGCGACTACAACCTGGGCATCCCCGAGGCGAGCTCCGAGAAGCTGAAGCGGCTCGGGTACCTGGACGACGCGGACGCCCAGAAGTCGACCCTGTCCGAAGGGCGCGACCTCTCCCGGGGTGCCTCGTGGTAGCCGCGGCGGGGTGGGGAGACTTCGAGCTCCCGGCCTCGGAGCGCAGCCGGCTGGTCCGGCGCACCGTGGCGTGGACCGCCGCGTCGCTGGTCGCCGCGGGAGTGCTCGTGACGATCGGCGTGGGACCCGGATCGGCGCAGTTCGCGGCGCTGGTGGTCGGGGTCGGCCTCGCGGCCGCCCGCCCGGTGACGGGCTGGCTCCTGCCGTTGGTCGGACTGGCGGCAGTGGGCGCCACCCTGCTCCTGGATCGGCTCGACGTCCCCGTCGCGCTGGCGGCCGGGGCGGTCGCCGGCCTCCTCGCCGGGGGCGGCGGGCTCCTGGGACGGGCCGAGGCGGTCCTGGCCGGGGCGGGGGCCACCGGGCTCGCCCACTGGGTGGTGGAGCAGCTGCCCGTGGTCGGCCTCCCCTACGCCCTCCTCCTCGGCGCCGCCCTGGGCCTCGCCTCGGCGCAGTCCCTGGTCCCGGCGGCGCTCCGCTTCGTGCGCCATCAACAGCTCCCCCCGGGCCGCGTGTTCGCCCAGACCCTGGCCGAGGGCTACCGACCCCCGTGCTACCGCGCGCTGCAGCTCGACGCCGAGCTGTCGGTCCGGGCCCCGGACCGGGAGACCCGTCGGGGGCTCGGCGAGGTCGCCGCCTGGGTCTACCAGCTCGCCCTCACCCAGCAGCAGCTCGACCAGGACCTGGCCGCCATCGACCCCACCGCCGTGGCGGCCCGTCGCGCCGCGCTCGACGTGGCCGACGTGTCCGACCCCTTCATCGCCGAGCGACGCAAGGGCACCGCCGACCACCTGGACCGGCTGCTCCACCACCGGACGGTCCTCGAGCGGGAGCGGGCCCGCGCGGCCAGCCTCCAGGAGTACGCGGTGGCCTACCTGGAGGAGGCCCGGGCCGGCCTCGCGCTGGCCGGATGGAACCACGCGGACGCACCCCCAGCCCAGCTCGACGAGGTGCTGACGCGCCTGCGCGCCCACTCGGTGGACGTCGGTGCCCGGCGGGCCACCGAACGGGAGCTGGCGGCGCGTTCAGCCATTTAGAACGATGAACCTGCCTTTTCAGTCGTCTTGACAGAATTGTCTTAATAGCGATGACTCGGGGGGAAATGGACAGGTTCGCTTGCGGTAAGCTTACGAAGTCTCGCGCGCTCCCCCTCGCCGAGGCCCCCAGCCCGCTTGCCCGAACTGAGCCTGATCCTCTTCGCCCACGACCGCGCCGAACAGGTCGCGCAGACCGTCCACGCCGTCGGGGCCGCGCGCGCCCGCTTCGCGGGGGACATCGAGCTCATCGTCGTGGACGACGCCTCCACGGACGTCACCCTGGCGCGCACCCGCGCGCTCCTCACCGGGCGGCCCTGGCTGCGCCTGCTCCGCCTGGAGCACGAGGCCGGGGTGGGGGGCGCGACGGCGGCCGGGGTCCACGCGGCGCGCGGACGCTGGATCGCCACCCTCGACGTCGACAGCGGCTACTCGCTGGACGACCTCATCCTCCTCTGGGAGCGCGCCCGGCGCGACGACGCGGACTGGGTCCAGGGCCGGCGCCCCACCCGCGGCACCTCGGGCGCCACCCGGCTCAGCAGCGCCTTCGAGCGGCTGCTCCTCGGGTCCGCGGCGGCGGATCCCACGTGCACCCTGCGGGTGTTCCGCGCCGAGCTGGGGCGCCGCCTGCCCCTCCCCTGGCGCGGGGTGGCCCGTTTCCTGCCCATCTACGCGGCGCGCCTCGGCGCCCGGGTGGTGGAGATGGGCGTGCAGCCTCTCGCTCGCCCGGCCCCGTCCGACGTGCCGACCCTGGAGCGCCTCACCGACGAGCTCCTGGACCTCCTGGCGGTCCGGTGGATGCTGGCGCGGGGTATCGACGTGGAGAGCGTGGAGCTGCGCCTGCCCGCCACCCTCGCCGAGGAGCAGGCCGCCGACGGTCGCGCCCCCCGCGAGCCGGCCCCCACGCTCCCCACGCCCTGACGCCGCTCACCGACCCGGTTCGGCCTCCCGCTTCCCGCGGAAGCCCACCGCCCAGACGAGCGCGGCGCCCCCTACCCAGGCGAAGCCGGCCCACGCGGCGCCTCGCACCTCGGGCGCGGCGATCGCGCCCACGATGGCCGCGAGCTCCAGGGCCGCGAAGGCGAGCGCGGCCAAGGCGCTGGCCCGAAGCGCCCGCTCGCCCAGCTGGAAGCGGACCAGGGCAAGCCCGGTGAGCGCGAAGAAGAGCGCGTCCACCACCACCACCCACGCGGTGAGCTCGGCGACGCCGGCGGCGAAGAGCGCCCCGAGCGAGAGCGCGGCGAGCAGGAGGATGGCCGGCACCGGCGTCGCGAAGGTGGGGTGGACCCCGGCGAAGAGCCGGAAGAAACGCCCGTCCGCCGCCAGCGCCCACACGAGCCGCGGTCCGGTCAGGAACTGGGCGTTGAGCACTCCGAACGCCGAGACCGCGACGGCTCCGGCCACCACGCGACCGCCCACCGGACCCCAGACGGCCTGGCCGGCGTCGAAGGCGAGCGCGTTGCTCCCGACCACGCCCTCGAAGCCCAGGAGCTCGAACCAGGCCCAGGCGGAGCCGACGTAGACCAGGATCACCGCGCCGACGCCGAGGAGGATCCCGCGGGGCAGGTGCCGGTCGGGGTCGCGGACCTCGCCCCCCATCCACAGGGCCTGTTGCCAGCCTCCGTAGGCGAACATGGCCGGCAGCAAGCCCGCGAGCAGGCCGGCCGAGGGCATGGCGGGAGGCGGGGAGGCGGCGACCGGAGCGACCGGGCCGAGCAGCGCGACCCCGATCACCGTCGCGAGGGTGACGAGCTTGGCCACCGTGGTGAGGTTCTGGATGCGGGCGCCCTGCCGCACCCCCACCGCGTTCGCGGCCGAGAGCCCGACGATGAGCAGCACGGCGCCGATCAGCACCTGCGTAGGGGGCGGATCGAGCACTCCCACGGCCCGGGCGAGGTTCTCGGCGCAGATCACGGCGATGACCGCGCAGCTCCCGGCCTGGATGGCGGTCAGGTTGCAGAACACGTACAGGAAGCCGATCAGGCTGCCCCAGGCGTCCCGGAGCACGTCGTACTGACCCCCCGCGCGCGGGTACCGGCGGCCCAGCTCCGCGAACGTGACCGCTCCCAGCGCGGCGATGACCCCGCCCAGCACCCAGAGGCCCAGCGCCACCGGGACCGACCCGGCGATCACCGCCACGTCGCGCGGGGTGAAGAAGATGCCGACGCCGATGATCGCGCCGATCACGACGGAGGTGGTGTCGAGGAGGCCGAGCTCGCGGCGAAGGGTGGGCGGCACGTCGGGGTTATACGCCGGCCATGAAGCTCCTGCTCGGCGTGACGGGCGGCATCGCCGCCTACAAGGCCTGCGAACTCGTCTCGCTCGCCGTCAAGGGCGGGCACGCGGTGAAGGTGGTGATGACCGCCAACGCCACCCGCTTCGTCGGCCCCACGACCTTCGAGGGCCTGTCCGGCAACCCGGTGGGGGTCGACACCTTCGCCGACGCCATGGCGCACATCGAGCTCGCGAAGTGGGCGGACGTCGCGGCCGTGGCCCCCCTCTCCGCCCACACGCTGGCCAAGCTCGCCTGCGGCCTCGCGGACGACCTCCTGAGTACCACCCTGCTCGCCCTCCCGCGCGGGCGCCGGTGTGTGCTCGCGCCGGCCATGAACACCGAGATGTGGTTCCATCCGGTGGTGCAGCGGAACCTCGACTGGGTCCGCGCGCTCGACCGCTACGACATCGTCGAGCCGGTGGACAAGCGCCTCGCCTGCGGCGACGTGGGCACGGGCGGGATGGCCGATCCGGCGGACGTGCTCGCGGCCATCCAGGGCGCCGCCGCCCGAGGGTGAACTGGCACGGCGGGTGTGGGGATTCGCACATACCCCCTTCGGCCGACTAGTCACTTCACGAGCTTCAACGAGCTGCTTTCCGACGGATATCCGCCGGCACGGGGCGTGCATAGGTCAGAATGCGGAGGTCACCGATGAACGAAGATTCTGGGCTCACCCGGACCTGCGAGGAAGGAAACTGTGCCGAGACCGGCGTGGTCGACCACGGAGTGGTCACGGTCCGCGGGGCCGACTTCCGGCTGACCTGCCGGGTGGAGGGCGAGCACCGCACGGTGAGCCTCGTCCCCGTCACCCGCTCCGCCGACGAGGCGCCGCCGCCCCCTCCGCTCTCCCCGCGCGAGCGGGAGGTCCTCGCGCTGGTCGCCCGCGGCCTCACCACCGCGCGGATCGCGCGGCGGCTCGGCATGCAGCCCTCCACCGTCCGCACCCACGTCGAACACGTCCGGGACAAGCTGGGTGTGCGCACCCGCGCCCAGGCCGTGGCCCTGGCCCTGCAGATGGGCGAGCTCGGCTGACCGGCCGGCCCGTCACAGCGCCGAGAGGATCTCTTCCTTCTTCTTGGTGAACTCCTCTTCGGTCAGCAGGCCGGCCTCGTAGGCCTGCCTGAGCTGCTCGAGCCGCTCCTTGAGGGTGGAGTTCGCCTCGGCCGACCGCTGCTTCTCCGCCTTCTTCCGCTCGTACACGCGGTTGAACATCTCGCGCAGCTCGTCCTGGGGGACCCCCCGGCCGTTGCGGAAGTAGTGCTCCGAGACCTCGCCGATCGCCCAGGTCAGCGCGTAGGCCATGGACGCGGCGAGCATCCAGCCGGCGAAGGGGACGAACTTCGCCGCCGCCATCATGACGTTCTGGGCCACCAGGCTCGCCCCGAAGGTGCCGAGGATCTCCACGATGGACTTCCGGTCCAGCGAGTGGCCGTGAACCCGCCCGATGGCCTGCACCATCGCGATCTGGATCGGCGAGATCAACGCGACGTCGAGGAGCGGGAAGGGCTGGATCGCCGCCGCCGCGGCGGCGACCGAGCAGACCTGGATGACATCCGCCACGGCGCGGTCCTTCTCCGCCGCGGTGGCCGCCCCGAAGTCGCCGTCCATCACCCGTCGCAAGGTGTCGAGGTAGCTCATGCCTCCCGACGTAGCGCGGGACCACCTCGAAACCCAGCCCACACGCCGGGGCTCCGCCGCCGGCAGCTCGGCCCTCGTCCCTGTCGCCGGGACTACACGCCCCCGCGAGCGCGCGTTGCCGCGGCCCGCGGCCGTCCTTAGCTCGGGGGGGCCTTGGAGCCTCCCTGCCCGCGCCGGATGCCCTTCTCGTCGGCAACACGCCGCTGGTCCGCCTTTCCCGTCTAGCCGCGGGGGCCGTGCCGGACGGCGTGGAGGTCTGGGCGAAGCTCGAGTGGTTCAACCCCGGAGGCTCGGTGAAGGACCGGGCGGCGGCCTCGATCATCGAGGACGCGCGGCGCTCGGGCCGCCTGCGCCCGGGCATGCGCCTGCTCGACGCGTCCTCCGGCAACACCGGCATCGCCTACGGCCGCATCGCCGCGACCCTGGGCCTGTCGCTCACCTTGTGCCTCCCCCGCAACGCGAACGTGGAGCGGAAGAAGATCCTGCGCGCCTACGGGGTGGAGATCGTGGAGACGGACCCCCTCGAGGGCTCCGACGGCGCCATCCGGCAAGCGCGGGCCCTCGCCGCCGAGCACCCCCACCGCTACTGCTACCTGGACCAGTACAGCGCCGACGCCAACTGGAAGGCCCACGTCACCGGCACCGCCGAGGAGATCTGGCGGCAGACCGACGGCAGGGTCAGCCACTGGGTGGCGGGGCTCGGAACCACGGGGACCTTCGTCGGGACGTCCCGCGGGCTGAAAGCGCACGACCCCCGCATCCGGTGTGTGGCGGTCCAGCCCGAGGGGCCGATGCACGGCCTCGAAGGCCTGAAGCACCTGGAGACGGCGATGGTGCCGGCGATCTGGGACCCCTCTCTGCCGGACGAGCACCTCGCCGCGCCCTCGGAAGAGAGCTTCGAGGTCATGCGGCAGCTGGCCCGGATGGAGGGGCTCCTGGTCGGTCCCTCGGCGGGCGCGGCCGCCTGGGCCGCGCTGCAGGTGGCCGCCCGCCTGGAGCGAGGGGTCGTGGTGACCCTCTTCCCCGACAGCGGCGAGCGCTACCTCTCGGACGCACACCTATGGCCCTGATCCTCGCCCCCGGCGCCCTCGCCGCGCTCCACGAGCACGCCCGACGCGGCTACCCGCACGAGGTGGTGGGCATCCTCGCCGGGCGGCGGGACGAAGGCCGGGTGAGCCGCTCGGTCCCGCTGGGCAACGAGCGCGCCGACCGCCCCGAGGACCGCTACCAGGTCTCCGGGCTCACCCTCCTGCGCGCCGAAGAGGCCCTGGCCGCCGAAGGCCTCGAGGTCGTCGGCTACTACCATTCCCACCCCGACCATCCCGCCCGCTGGTCCGACTACGACCGCGACCACGCGCTCCCCAACATGAGCTACCTCATCACCGCGGTCCAGGGCGGGACCATCGTGGACACCCGATCCTGGCGACTGCGGGAGGACCGCAGCGCCATGGACGAAGAGTCGATTCAACCCACGGAGTGAACATGTCCGTCTCGATCCGCATCCCCACCGCCCTCCGCCCCTACACCGACGGTTGTGCCGCCGTGGACGTGGACGCCGACACCGCGGGCGCGGCGCTGGACGCCCTCACCACCGCCCACCCCCGGCTGGCCACCCACCTCCGTGGGCCCGACGGGCGCCTGCGGAGCTTCGTGAACGTGTACCGCAACGACGAGGACATCCGCTCCCTCGAGCGCGAGGCCACCCCCGTGAAGTCGGGCGACACGCTGGTCATCGTACCCAGCATCGCGGGGGGCGCATGAGCGTCCCGCTCACCCACGAGGAGATCGCCCGCTACTCCCGCCACCTCATCCTCGACGAGGTGGGCGTGGAGGGGCAGACCCGACTGAAGAACAGCTCGGTGCTGTGCATCGGCACGGGAGGGCTCGGCTCGCCGCTGCTCCTCTACCTGGCGGCGGCCGGGGTCGGACGGATCGGGGTGGTGGACTTCGACGTGGTGGACGCGTCGAACCTCCACCGGCAGATCATCCACGGCACGCGCAGCGTGGGGCAGCGGAAGGTGGTCTCCGCCCGGGATCGCATCCTGGACGTGAACCCGCACGTCCGGGTGGACCTCTACGAGGAGCCGTTCACCAGCGAGAACGCGCTGCGCATCGCCGCAGACTACGACGTGGTCGTGGACGGGACGGACAACTTCCCGACCCGGTACCTCGTGAACGACGCGTGCGTGCTGCTCGGGAAGCCCAACGTCTACGGCTCCATCTTCAAGTTCGAGGGCCAGGCCAGCGTCTTCAACCACCAGGGCGGGCCGAACTACCGGGATCTCTACCCGGAGCCGCCGCCCCCGGGGCTGGTCCCGAGCTGCGCCGAGGGTGGCGTGCTCGGCGTCCTGCCGGGCATCATCGGCACCATCCAGGCCACCGAGACCCTGAAGATCCTCCTCGGGGTGGGCACCACGCTGTCGGGCCGGCTCCTGCTCTTCGACGCCCTCACCATGCGGTTCCGCGAGCTGAAGCTCTACAAGGACCCCCAGGCGCCGGCGATCGAACGCCTCATCGACTACGACCAGTTCTGCGGCATCCCCAAGGCGCACACCGGCTCGAAGGAGATCGCGCCCGGCAGCGAGGCGGCGAGCTTCGCCCGGCTCTCGGTGCAGGAGATCGCCGCGCGACGGGCGGCGGGCTGGAACCCCTACGTCCTCGACGTGCGCGGGGCCGGCGAGGCCGCCATCGTCCGCTTCCCCTGGGCCGACGCGCTCATCCCGCACACCGAGGTGGCGGCGCGCCTGGCGGAGGTCCCTCGGGACCGGGAGGTGCTGGTCCACTGCAAGCTCGGCGGACGCTCCTCCCAGGCGGCGGCCGTGCTCGCCGACGCCGGCTACCGGGTGACGAACATGGAAGGCGGCATCACCGCCTGGGCGAAGGAGATCGACCCGAGTCTCCCCACGTACTGAGCCATCGCGCTACCTGGGCTCCCATGGAACCCCTCGTCGGCCGCGCCTGGGAGACCGAGGCGCTGCATGCCTGTGTCGCGGCGGGTCGGCACGTCCTCCTGGAGGGCCCGGTCGGGGTCGGCAAGACCGTGCTCGCCCGCGCGGTCTGCGAGCAGCTCGGCCGCGGCTTCGTGCGGGTGGACGGCGACGGTCGGTACACGGAGGCGCGCCTCGTGGGGCAGTTCGACCCACCGGCCGTGCTCGCGGCCGGCTACCGCCCCGAGCACTTCCTCGCCGGCCCGCTCGTGCGCGCGCTGCGCGACGGGAGCGTGCTCTTCGTCAACGAGCTGAACCGGATGCCGGAGGGCGTCCAGAACGTGCTGCTGCCCGCGATGGACGAGGGGCTGGTGGTCGTCCCGTTGCTCGGGGAGGTCCGGGCGGCCCCCGGCTTCGTGGTGATCGCCACCCAGAACCCCGCGGAGTTCGTGGCGACCGGCTCGCTCTCGGAGGCGCTCCTCGACCGCTTCGAGCTCGTCCGCCTGGACTACCAGGACGCCGAGGAGGAGCAGGCCATCGTGGCCCGCGACGCCCGGTGCGGGCCCTCGCCGGCGATCATCGCCCGCGCCGTGGCGCTGACCCGCGCCACCCGCTCCGACCCGAGGATCCGCCGAGGCGCCTCGGTCCGCGCCGCGATCGCCATCGCCGACATCGCGACACGGCTGGGCGGTGACGTCACCCGCGCCGCCCGCATCGCGCTCCCCACCCGCAGCTAGCTCGCGGACCCCCAGGGCACGCGGCTCGACGCGCTCCTGGACGAACTGGAAAAAAAAGCCTGACGGCGGCCGAGTCGGCGTCCGCGCGCCGGCTCGTCCCCGCCCCGCAAGACCCGGCGAGCCCGTCCACCGGCGCCCCGTCGGGCAGCGCCAAGGCCTGGTCGGTGAGCGAGCTCCCCCCCGGGTGGGAAGCGGCCACCGACTGGCGCCGGATTCGGGAGCGCCACCGGGACGGGCTGTACCGCCAGCTCGTCCAGGCTCGCGCCATCGACGCGATCGTGGCCCGCGCCCGCGCGCTGGTCCGCCATGCGGCCCGACCGGTCCGACGCGAGGAGGTGGCCTGGCCCGAGGACGGCGATCTGGACCTCGAGGCCACGCTCGAACAGCCCGGCCCCTACCGCCCCGAGGACCTGCGCGTGACCCGCACCGTCCCCAGGGAGGCGGAGGTGGTCGCCGTGCTCGACATGTCGCTCTCCATGACCGGCGAGAAGATCGCCCTGGTGGCGGTGGCGGCGGCGATCCTGCGGATGAAGCTGGAGCACGTCGCCGTGGTGGCCTTCGACACCGGGCCCCACCTCCTGGTCCGCACCGGTGAGGCGGTGGCAGTGCGGGAGCTGGTGCGTCGGGTGCTGGAGGTGCCGGCCCAGGGGTACACCAACATCGAGGCCGGCCTGGACGGCGGGCTGGCGCAACTCCGGCGTTCGCGTCGGCGGGAGCGGGTGGGGCTGCTCTTCACCGACGGGGTCGCCAACGTCGGCGCCGACCCCGTCGCCATCGCCTCCCGCTACCCGCGCCTCCACGTGGTCCACCTCGGCGCCCACCACCCGCAGGGCGCGCGCTGCTGCCGGGAGATGGCCGCCGCCGGTCGGGGGCGTATCTACCGGGCCCGGGCCTGGGTGGACCTCCCCGACGTGGTCCGGCGCGCGGTGCGCGAGCTCTTCCGAACGTGAGAGACGCCGCCGTGACATTCCGTTTCGCTGTCGCGCCGTGCCGTCATTAAGCAAGAACGGTGTACCGACTCCGCGGCCGCCTGGATTACCTCCTGGTGTTCACCCCGTTCATCACCGACTGGGTGGACACCGGGCACCTCCCTCACACCTTCCGCGAGCTCGTGACCGAGCTCATCCTCGGCGGGCTGATCGCGATCGGGATCTGGCGCCTCCACCGGGAGGCGGATCGGATGCGAGCAATGGCCGAGTCGGACACCCTCACCGGGCTGCCGAACCGGCGTCGGTTCGACGCGGACCTCCACCGGGAGGTGGCGCGGGCACATCGCCTGGGGACCCCCCTCGTCCTCGCCTATGTCGACGTCAACGGGTTCAAGCAGGTCAACGATCGCGAGGGCCATCTGGCCGGCGACCGCGTGCTGAAGCGGGTGGCCGACCTGCTCCGCCGCAGCACCCGAGAGGGCGTCGACGCCGCCTACCGCCTCGGGGGTGACGAGTTCGCCTTGATCTTCACGAACACCGAGCCCGAGGACGCGCGGAGCGCCCTGCGACGCGCGTCGCACCCGCCGGGCGGGGAGAGGCCCGTGGAAATCTCGGTGGGGGTGGTCCTCCTCGGCCAGGGCGAAGGCGAGGCGGCCCTGCTGGAGCGGGCCGACCGGGTCATGTACCAGACCAAGCGTGGCCCGGACGGGGATCCCTCGGGAATGCGGCTCGTCGCCGGGTAGGGCGGCGAAGGGCGGCGACCTGGCGCGCGCGCGGCCGTGGATCAGCCGGCCACAGGACGCGCGCCGAGGACCTCCTGGACGATCTGCGCGAACGCCGCCGCCGCGGCCGGGTGGTGGGGGCTCGGGGTGACGAGCTGGAGCCGCGTGGGAGGGCTCGGCCACGCCGGGAGCACCGGCACGAGGCGCCCGGCGGCCAGCCCGGGCGCCGCCGACCGCTCGAACACGCGCGCGATCCCCAGACCGCGTTCGGCCGCCTCGAGCTGCAGCCGGTGCGAGTTCACCGCGTACCGCCCCGACACGGGGACGTCGATGCGCTCGGGGCCGTCGAAGGTCCAGGTCGTGCGGGCGGCGAGGGGGGGCAGCAGCGCATCGAGGTCGATCTTGGTCGGCATGTTGGATGGACCTT
>Ga0172373_10009461_pt1 | contig 12106 bp, 9 predicted proteins | sample Lak10m_2_FD_114546 | JGI IMG/M metagenome (GOLD analysis project Ga0172373, IMG submission 114546) | Freshwater microbial communities from Kabuno Bay, South-Kivu, Congo - kab_092012_10m | ecosystem: Environmental > Aquatic > Freshwater > Lake | place: Democratic Republic of the Congo: South-Kivu... | reverse complement strand
TCCGAACGCGCAGGCGTGGACCAGGTCATCAACCGTTTGCGCGGCAAGCTGCGTGCAGTACCGGGTTTGCGTGTGTTCATGCGTCCGGTGCAGAACCTGCAACTTGGCGGTCGCATGAGCAAGGCGCAGTACCAGTATGTTTTGCAAAGTGTGCAGGCTGACGCCCTGTACAGCTGGTCTGACAAACTGGTGCAAGGCATGCGCACAGAGGCCATGTTCCAGGACGTCAATACCGATGTGCAGATGCGTGGTTTGCAAGCCACCATCAATGTGGACCGGGACCGTGCCAATGCGCTGGGCGTGACCCAGGAGGCTGTGCGATCCACGCTTTACAGCGCATTTGGTCAGCGTCAAGTGGCGACCATTTATCTGCCGACAGACAGTTACCGTGTCATTCTGGAAGTCGACCCGGAGCTGAAAAAGGACGAGTCTGCACTCAATACCTTGTTTGTACGGTCCAACACTGGCGCCTTGGTGCCCTTGTCTGCTGTGGCAACGGTCAAACGCACGGTCGGGCCTTCGGCCATCAACCACGTGGGTCAGTTGCAGGCCGTGACGATCTCGTTCAACCTGGCTCCTGGCGTGGCCTTGGGCGATGCCACTAATGCTTTGGAAAAGATCGGCGCTTCCATTGGTTTGCCGCCCTCCATCATCACCAGCTATGGCGGTGACGCTGCGGTGTTCAAGAACTCCCAGGGTAACCAGGTGGTGCTGATTCTGGGCGCTTTGCTGGTGATCTATGTGCTGCTGGGCGTGCTCTACGAAAGCTACATCCACCCTATCACCATTTTGGCGGGCCTTCCCTCGGCGGCAGTTGGCGCTTTGGTGACGCTGATGCTGTTCAAGCAGGACCTGACCTTGATCGCCACCATCGGCATCTTGCTGCTGATCGGTATCGTCAAGAAAAACGCCATCATGATGATCGACTTTGCCCTCGACCAACAGCGGCACCATGGCATGGACCCGACGCACGCCATTCGACAGGCGTGCATCTTGCGTTTTCGTCCGATCATGATGACCACGCTGGCTGCGCTCATGGGGGCTTTGCCGATTGCCCTAGGTATTGGCGCTGGCGCAGAGTTGCGTCAGCCCTTGGGCCTGGCGGTGGTGGGAGGCTTGATCTTCTCGCAGGCCGTCACGTTGTTCATCACGCCCGTCATTTACCTGGCGCTGGACCGCTTCAGTGGGACGGGTCCAGACATGCGACTTGAGAGTGCTGGCTAAGTGAGTGTCGCTTGATGCAGCTCACGGACGGGTGCAGGCCCACATCAAGGTGATGTTCCCGTCCGAAGCCAGCCAGTGCGACATGGACAAGCATTGCCCATCGGTACATAAGGTGTAGTCTGCGGTGTAAGTTGAGCGGGTCAGTCGCAAGGCGGGCGGCAAGCTGCCTTTAGGTGCGTACACATACCATCCGTTGACCCGCTTTGCATCCTCCGGCGGCTCCATGCCTGCGCCTGATCCGCGTACACGAGCCCTGTCTAAGCTCAGATAGGGACGCTCTTTGTCAGATGCGTGTACGGTGTAGTCTTCTTCCCAACGGATTTTTTCGATCGAATGTGTCCAGGCCAGTGTGAAGTGCTGACCAGGAACGAAAGCCTGCGCAGCTGCATCTGCGGGAGGGTAGGCCGCGCTTTGAGCGGCCAGGGCCAGACACAGGCCAGCGCTGAGCAGCGTGCTCAAGCGGCGCGGCGCTGGCGCCAGAAGTGCCAGACCAGCAAAGCGGCAACAGCCGCCAGACCCGCTTCGTCTGTGATGGGGTAAGCCACCACCAGCAAGCTCGCTGCAGCGATCGCCCACAGGCGCTCAAACAGGTTCAAGGGACCCTTGAGGTAACCAATCGCACCTGCACCCCACATGCCAATGGCCACCACCGCCTTGAAGACTACCCAGACCACAGCCCAAGGGTTATCGGTCTGCAACATCAGCGCCGGGCTGTATACCGCCATGAACGGCACCACAAATCCAGCCACAGCGATGCGCATGGCCTGCAAGCCAATTTTGAAGCCGGTTTCGCGCGCAATTGGCGCGGCCGCAAAGGCGGCCAGGGCCACAGGCGGCGTCAGGTCGGCCATGATGCCAAAATAAAACACAAACATGTGCGAGACGATCAGCGGCACGCCCAGCTTAAGCAGCACGGGTGCTGCCAGCGAGCTGGTGATGATGTAATTGGGAATTGTGGGAATACCCATGCCCAGCACCAGGCAGGTCACCATGGTCAACATCAAGGCCAACAAGAGGTTGTCCTGGCCGATGGCAATGATCTGTCCTCCCATTTCTGCGGCCACACCCGTCAGGTTGATGACCCCGATGATGACCCCTACCAGCGCACAGGCAATGGCGACGGGCAAGGCGTGACGTGCGCCATCCACCAAGGCCTGCAGTGCCAGTTGCCGAGCGTCAGCGCCCAGGCGGCGCATCCAGGTGAGAACCAGCAGTACAGAGATGATGATGAAAAACGACAACATGCCCATCTGGGCAAAGCTGCTGCAGGCCAGCGCCAGCAAAATCCAGAACAGCACGCGACGAGGCGTGCCCTGAATGCCCTGCGCCAACGCAGCGCTGAAGATCAGGATCACTGTCAGAGCCAGACCCACCGAGCCTGAAAACAGCGGGGTGTAGCCAGAAAACAGCAAGCCCACTAGGCCGGCAAGCGGCAAAATCAGGTACCAGCGCAAGCGTATAGCCACCCAGGGGTTGGGACACTCCTCCTTGGGCAAGCCAACGAGGCCTTTGCGACCAGCCTCCAGGTGCACCATCCAGAATGCGGTGAGGAAATACAAAATGGCCGGAATCAGGGCGGCCTTGACGATTTCCACATAAGGTACGTCGATGGTTTCAGCCATGATGAAAGCCACGGCACCCATCACCGGGGGCATGATTTGACCGCCCATACTGGCCGTTGCTTCTACTCCGCCGGCAAACGCAGGACTGTAGCCAAAGCGCTTCATCAGCGGAATGGTGAATTGTCCGGTGGTGACCACATTGGCTACACCTGAGCCATTGATGGTGCCCATGAGACCTGAGGAGATGACTGCCACTTTGGCAGGGCCTCCACGGGTGTGCCCGACTGTGCCCATGGCCAGGTCATTGAATAGGTTGATCATGCCTGCCTGCTCCAAAAAGGCGCCAAACAGGATGAACAGAAAAATATAGGTGGATGACACGTAGGTCGGTGTGCCGTAAATGCCCTCAGTACCAAAACTTAACTGGCTCAGGATCTGGTCCAGTCCATAGCCGCGATGGGCCAGCGCACCGGGCATGTACTGCCCCCACATGGCATAAGCCAAAAACACCGCACAAACCACCGGCAAGCCCCAGCCCATGACGCGGCGTGCCGCTTCAAACACCAGAACCAGCAACACAGGGCCCACCCACCAGTCAGCACCTGCAATCTCACCGGCGCGTTGGGTCAAATCAGCTTCAAAAGCCCACTGGTAAAGACCCGTGGCAAAACCTGCAAGCCCCAGCATCCAGCCCAGAGCCAGTCCGAAACGGCGAACGCTGCTTCGCGCCGATTCAAAGGGGGGGTAGAGCGTGTAAATCAGCAGCAGCACAAAGCCCACATGCAGGGCGCGTACCACCTGGCTGGACAGCGGTTGGTAAGAGGCCATCCAGATCTGAAAGACCGAGAAGGCAATCGCGATGAAGAACAGAGGGCCCCTTGGGGTCGTTTTGTGTGAGGCAGCGGTGTCGGTCATGACGGTACTTCTGTGTGTGGACAAAACGACCCTGGCAGGGCAGGGCCAGAAAACGCTTACTTGATCAGGCCAGATTCTTTGTAAAAGCGCTCAGCACCTGGGTGCAAGGGCACAGGCATGCCTTTGATGGCGTTTTCGAGCTTGATGGCTTTGGCTGCGTTGTGCGCGGCGTGCAGCGTGTCCAGGTTGCCATAGAGCTGCTTGGCCATCTGGTAAGCCAGATCGTCGGAGACGCCGCTGTGCGTGACCAGGAAGTTGGGAATGGCACAGGTGGCCACATCGGCTGTCTGGCCCGTGTAGGTGTTGGCCGGAATGACTGCAGGCTGGTAGGCAGCATCACCCACTTTGGCAATCACGTCTGCGCCGATCGGCACGATCACGATCTTGATGGCCGTGGACAAGTCGCGGATCGAGGCCACGCCCAAGCCGGCGGACTGCAGGGTGGCGTCCAGCTGACGATTTTTCATGAGCTCCACAGATTCACCAAAGGGCAGGTATTCCACCTTGCCCAGATCGCTGTAGCTCAGGCCAGCAGCCTTGAGTAAGGCGCGTGCGTTGAGTTCAGTGCCCGACTTGGCTGCACCCACAGAGACGCGCTTGCCCTTGAGGTCAGCCAGGCTCTTGATGCCCGAATCCGCATTGGCCACGATCTGAATGTAGTTGTTGTAGGTGGCGGACAGACCGCGCAGCTTGGAGAGTTTTTGCTTGAAGCCAGCTTCTTCCACACCGTTCCAGGCGTCAGACACCGAGTCGGCCAAGGCAAAAGCCAGCTCGCCTCGACCCGCTTGCAGCAAGTTCAGGTTCTCAGCCGAGGCCTTGGTCACCTGCGCAGTGGAGCGGACATTGGGGATGCTTTTGCCGTAAATCTGGGAAACAGCGACACCCAAGGGGTAGTACACGCCACTTTGCCCACCAGTGAGCACGTTGACGAATTGCTGCTGAGCCATGGCGGCTCCGGAAATCAGGGCAGCTCCCAGGCCCAGGGCCAAGGTCATTTTGCGAATCAAGCGCATGGTTGTCTCCTTCATGTCGCGTGTTAGAAAAGCGTGAAATGTCATCCTAACGTAAGGCGTGCGATCAGAAGCAGGGGGTGGGTATGTCCTGATGTCTCCCCGGTGACCAGCGCTTCGTTCCAGCAACAGCTCTCGCAAAAGTAAAAATCAATTGCTGGGAAACAGCCAAACCAGTAGTCAAATAAACTTTAAGGCGGTTATTTAGGGAAAATACCGATGAAGAGCTGCAAAAAAATACCAAAATCAACTATGGGGGTACAAAGCAATGCAAATCGGTATCACAGAATTTGATCCCAGCGGAGAGTTGTCTGTCGCCGCTATCAACCATTCATCCAATCAGGAGACGAACGTGAAATTGAAATTCTCGGCCCTCATGGCAGCCGGCTTGCTGGCAACAGGTGCTGCACACGCTGCTACCGAACTGGTCATTGCTACCGTGAACAACGGTCACATGATCGAGATGCAGAAACTCAGCCCCGAATTTGAAAAGGCCAATCCCGACATCAAACTCAAGTGGGTTACGCTGGAAGAAGGCGTGCTGCGTCAGCGTGTCACGACCGACATCGCCACCAAAGGCGGTCAGTTCGACATCATGACCATTGGCATGTACGAAACCCCGATTTGGGGCAAGAAGGGCTGGCTCAAGGAAATCAAGGCTGACGCCAAATACGACGCCGACGACCTGCTGCCCGCTATGCGTAATGGCCTGTCGGTGGACGGCAAAATGTTTGCCGTGCCTTTCTACGGGGAAAGCTCCATGCTGATGTACCGTAAGGACCTGGCCGACAAAGCTGGCATCAAGGTTGCCGATAAGCCCACTTGGGATGACATCACGACCCTGGCCTCCAAAATTCACGACCCCAAGAATGGCGTTTACGGCATCTGCCTACGCGGCAAGCCGGGCTGGGGCGACAACATGGCCTTCCTGTCCACGCTGGTCAACACACATGGTGGTCAGTGGTTTGATATGAGCTGGAAGCCGCAACTGGAATCCAAGCCCTGGAAAGACGCTATCGGCTTCTATGTTGAACTGCTCAATAAATACGGCCCTCCTGGCTCTTCGGCCAACAGCTTCAACGAAATCTTGGCGCTGTACAACGAAGGCAAGTGCGGCATGTGGATCGACGCCACCATTGCGGCTTCGTTCATCACCGATCCCAAGCAGTCCAAAGTTGCCGACAAGGTGGCCTTCGCACAGGCACCGACCAAAGTGACACCTAAGGGCGCCAATTGGCTGTGGGCTTGGGCGTTGGCTATTCCAGCTGGTACCCAAAAAGCTGACGCTGCTCAGAAGTTCGTGACCTGGGCGACCTCAAAGGACTACATTGAGCTGGTAGCTAAAACCAACGGTTGGGCCAGTGTTCCAACAGGTACGCGCAAGTCCACTTACGCCAACCCTAACTTCCAGAAGGCTGCCAAGTTTGCAGCTGCTGAGAAGGCCGCCATCGACAGCGCCAACCCCAACGACAGCACACTGCCTAAGAGCCCCTATGTGGGCGTGCAGTTTGCCGCCATCCCGGAGTTCCAGTCGATCGGTATTGCTGTGGGCCAGCAAATGAGTGCTGCTTTGGCCGGCAAGACTTCGGTCGATGCTGCACTGAAAGCTTCGCAAACCGCGGCTGACCGCGAAATGCGCAAGGCAGGTTACTACAAGTGATCGCCTGAACCGGGCAGGGGCAAAAGCCTCAGCCCGGTGTGTCTCCGTCATGGGTTGTGAGGTGTCCGTGAATCCACGGGCACCTCCATTTGGATACCCCGCATGAAACGTTTTTTGCCTCGCGTCCTGATGACGCCCGCCATCCTCACGCTCTTTCTGTGGATGATCGTACCGTTGGTAATGTCGATTTATTTTTCGACCATCAGATTTAATTTGATGCAGCCCGACCAAAGCGGTTTCATTGGATGGGAGAACTTCGAATACTTTGTCACCGACCCTTCGTTCTGGCCGGCAGTGATGAACACGGTGCTGCTGCTGGGCAGTGTGATTGTGATCACCGTTGTCTTAGGCGCTGCACTGGCGCTATTGATTGACGAGCCCTTTCCCGGTCGGGGGCTGGTGCGCGTGCTGCTGATTTCTCCGTTCTTCGTCATGCCCACCGTCAACGCGTTGCTGTGGAAGCACATGATGATGAACCCTATTTATGGTGTGTTGGCCCAAGTCTGGATTTTCTTCGGTGCTACGCCTATCAACTGGCTCGAAGACCTGCCGCTGTTGTCGGTCATCATCATGGTTTCCTGGCAATGGTTGCCCTTTGCTGCGCTGATTTTTATCACCTCCTTGCAAAGCATGAACCGTGAGCAGATCGAAGCTTCGCGCATGGACGGCGCCAATTACATCCAGCAATTGCGGTACTTGTATATCCCGCATTTGGCCCGCTCTGTGGCTGTGGTGGTAATGATTGAGCTGATTTTCTTGCTTAGTATCTTTGCCGAAATTTATACAACCACCGGTGGTGGTCCCGGGGATGCCAGCACCAACGTCGCATTTTTGATTTTCAAGCAAGCTTTGCTCAACTTTGATGCAGGCGTGGCTTCTGCTGGTGCACTGTTTGCGGTCGTGCTTGCGAACATCGCAGCGATTTTTCTGATGCGCATGGTCGGCAAGAGCCTGGACAAGTGAGGAATACAACCATGTCTCGTGTATCCACTTTTTCTGCTGTTTTGCTGGTACGCACCGTGCTGGCCTGGGGCGTGACGCTGTTGCTATTCTTTCCCTTGTTCTGGCTTTTGCTCACGGCATTCAAGACCGAGCTTCAAGCCATCTCGGTGCCGCCTTTGCTGATCTTTGCGCCTACCTTGGAAAATTTTTCTGAAGTGCAAGAACGCAGCGACTACCTGCTCTACGCGAAGAACTCGGTCATCACCAGTGTCCTGTCAACGGTTTTGGGTCTCATGCTGGCAGCACCCGCTGCGTACTCGATGGCCTTCTTCAAAAGCAAGCACACCAAGGACATCCTGATGTGGATGCTCTCGACCAAGATGATGCCTGCTGTGGGCGCTTTGGTGCCTATTTATGTGCTGGCGCAAAAGGCGCACTTGCTGGACACCCAACTGGCGCTGATCATTGTTTTCACCCTGTCGAACCTGCCCATCATGGTGTGGATGCTGTATTCGCACTTCAAGGACATTCCCCACGAAATTCTTGAAGCTGCCCGCATGGACGGTGCCACCCTCTGGCAAGAGTTTCGCATGGTCTTGTTGCCCTTGGGCATGGGCGGATTGGCTTCTACGGGCTTGCTGTGCCTGGTGCTCAGCTGGAACGAAGCCTTCTGGAGCCTGAACCTGACGGCGGCAAAGGGCGGAACCCTCGCCACCCTGATTGCCAGTTACTCCAGTCCTGAAGGTCTGTTTTGGGCCAAGTTATCGGCGGCTTCTTTGCTCGCTATCGCTCCCATCGTCGTCTTTGGCTGGTTCAGCCAGAAACAGTTGGTCCAAGGCCTGACCTTTGGTGCCGTCAAATAAGCGCAACGAGCGCAAAGATTTAAGAGTTAAGACATGTCCTTTCTGCAACTGAACAACATCGAGAAATTCTTTGGTGAGCATCGTGCCATCAAAGGGGTCAACTTGAACATCGAACCTGGCGAGTTCATTGTTTTTGTGGGGCCATCGGGATGCGGAAAATCCACCCTTTTGCGATTGATTGCGGGCTTGGAAAACATTGATGGTGGCGACCTGACACTGGACGGCCGCAACATTACTCACCTGCCTTCGAGCAAGCGGGACTTGGCCATGGTGTTTCAGAGCTACGCGTTGTACCCGCATATGAGCGTGTACGAGAACATGAGCTTTGCCCTGAAGCTGGACAAAGAGCCTGAAGCGGTGATCAAGGAGAAGGTAGAACGCGCTGCCAACATCCTGAACCTCACGCCATACCTGCAGCGCACCCCCAAGGAATTGTCAGGCGGGCAGCGTCAGCGCGTGGCTATTGGGCGCGCTATTGTGCGTGCGCCCAAGGTGTTTTTGTTTGATGAGCCACTGTCCAACCTGGATGCCGCGCTGCGCGGTCAGACGCGCGTGGAAATTGCCAAGCTGCACCGCGAGTTGGGCGCTACCACCATTTATGTGACGCACGACCAGGTCGAAGCTATGACCCTGGCTGACCGGGTGGTGGTGCTGCGCGATGGCCAGATCGAACAAGTGGGCACGCCACTGGAGTTGTACGACCGTCCAGCTAACCAGTTTGTCGCGCAGTTTATTGGCACACCTCAAATGAATGTGTCTTCACTCCAAAACTTGCCTGCTGTGGTGGCCGATCAGGCACCCATAGATGCTAAGGGTGGTAGCTTGGGCTTGCGCCCTGAAGACGTCAGCGTACATGCTGGGGATAGCACAGGCATACAAGGGCGTGTAGAGCTTGTTGAAGCTCTGGGCGCTGAGACTCTGATTTATGTTCATACAAGTGAAGGGGCGCAGTTGGTGTCCCGCCAGAATGAGCGCACTACTTTGCATTCGGGCGACACCGTTGGCCTGAGTCTGGACCTGAAACATGCACACTGGTTTGATGCGCAGGGTCGCGTGGTGACTCAAGCCTGAGTCGCGCAAGGAATATGACTATGAAACTTGCAGGCAAAGTAGCAGTCGTGACCGGGGCAGCATCTGGCATTGGCTTGGCCAGTGCCCAGGCCATGCTGGGGCAGGGGGCTCGTGTTGTTCTGGTCGATCGTGATGCGCAGACGCTACAAAAAGTCTGTGCGCCCTATGGCGATGCTGCAGTGCCGCTGGTAGTAGATTTGCTGGATGCATTGCAATGCGCAGCTTTGGTGCCACAGGTGCTACAGCGCATGGGGAAGATCGACGTTTTTCATGCCAACGCAGGCATCTATGTTGGTGGTGACCTTGTGGATGCCGAGCCCGACGCGATCGACCGGATGGTGCAGCTCAATGTGAGTGTGGTCATGAAAAATGTGCGCGATGTGTTGCGCCACATGATCGAGCACCAATCTGGCGATGTGATCGTTACCAGCTCGCTGGCGGCACATTTTCCAACGCCTTGGGAGCCAGTGTATGCCTCATCCAAATGGGCGATCGACTGCTTTGTTCAAACCACGCGTCGACAGGTTTTCAAGCACGGCATTCGAATCGGCTCCATTTCTCCGGGGCCCGTGATCACCTCCTTATTGGCGGACTGGCCTGCTCAAAAGCTGAAGGAAGCCCGTGAAAAAGGTAGCTTGCTTGAGGCTGAGCAAGTGGCCGATGTGGTGCTGTTTATGTTGACCCGTCCACGTGGCATGACCATTCGAGACGTAGTCATGCTCCCCACTCAATTCGATCTTTGAACCTGCGAAACTGAAAACACTATGAACGTCATGCTGCACCTGGGTCTGGGCTCTTTCCATAGAGCACACCAGGCCGTTTATTTGCACGAGCTGATTAAAACTGGCGACACCAACTGGAGTCTGGCTGGTGGCAATACCCGTCCCGACATGGTCGAGACGATTGACGCCCTGATCGCACAAGACGGCTCTTATACGCTTGAAACGATCTCGCCTGCGGGTGAGCATCGCTTCGAGCGCATCAACGCCATTCGAAAGGTCATCCCTTGGACGAGCGATCTTTCTGGCTTGATTGAACAAGGGGCCGACCCGGCCACGCGCATCATCTCTTTTACAGTGACCGAAGCAGGGTACTACCTGGATGCCAACAACCAGTTGGATTTGACCACCTTTGCCGATTTACGTGCCGATGTGGAGTCAGCCAAAGCTGGACAGGCCGGACCGACCATCTACGCTGCTCTGACCGCTATCCTGCGTGAACGCATGCGCCGTGGCAGCGGCGCGGTGACACTGATGAATTGCGATAACCTGCGCCACAACGGTCAGCGTTCGCGTAGCGGCCTGCTGCAGTTCATTGAACTGACTGGCGACGTCCCATTGCTGGCCTGGGTACAGGCCAACACCACCAGCCCTAATGCCATGGTGGACCGCATCACACCACGGCCTGCGCCCGATGTGCGCGAGCGTGTCAAGGCCGCCACCGGTGTAGACGATCCGGCGGCTTTGATGGGCGAGAGCTTCATCCAGTGGGTGATTGAAGACAAATTCATCGCTGGCCGTCCTGCCTGGGAAAAAGTCGGTGCTGAATTGGTGCAGTCCGTGGACGCATATGAGGAAGCAAAGATTCGCCTACTGAACGCTACACACTCCTGCATTGCCTGGGCAGGTACGTTGGTGGGCTACACCTATATCCACGAAGGCACTCACGATGCGACCATTCGCCAGATGGCCTACGACTATGTGACCAATGACACGATCCCGGTGCTAGACACGCCCGAGGCGCCATGCCCCATCGATTTGCCGCGTTACCGTGATGTCGTGCTTGACCGTTTTGGAAATCCGGCCATTCGCGATACCAACCAACGAGTGGCGATGGATGGTTTCTCCAAGATCCCGGGCTTTATTGCACCCACCATACGTCAACGTCTAGCGCGAGGCCAGAGCATCGACAGCGTGGCTATGCTGCCAGCCTTGTTTCTGGCGTATTTGCAACGTTGGCATGAAGGGAAAATCAGCTACACCTACCAGGACCAGGCCATGGATCCTGCTGTTGCACACGCGATGTGCAATTCAGCCGACCCGGTAGCTGCGTTTTGCAGCGACAAGCCCTTGTGGGGTGACATGGCTGGTGATTCGCGGCTGCTCAGTGCCGTGCGAAATGCTGGTGAACGTGTGGCACAGTTCGTTTTGTCTCGCGCAGCGTCTGCCTGAGATCGATCATTTCATAAGAAAACCCTAGCACCATGCCAGCCAAGCACGATGTCATGCCACGTAGTGGTAAACCTGAGCGCGAGCAGGACTACAACCGAAGCGCTGCGTTGGGTTATGAAGACACGCAGGGCCTGGGGATTGTGCGTTGTCTCTCGCATGGCTACCCTACGCCCTTGGCGCGCTGGCACTACCACGACGAATATGAGTTGCACTTGATCACATCCACCACAGGCAAGGTGTTTGTCGGGGACTGGATAGGCCAGTTTCATCCCGGGCAACTTGTATTGACGGGGCCGCGTTTGCCACATAACTGGGTTTCTACCGATACACCTGAGGGAGGGGTTGCCGAGAGAGACCTGGTGATCCAGTTTCCACACGACCCCTTGGTGGGCTCGGCAAAGATGATTCCAGAGATGAGTGGTTTGTTGCCCATGCTGGAGCGTGCCAAATACGGTATCGAATTTTTCGAGTTTGGCGAGCGCGGACGCCGACACTGGGAGCAAGTCAAGTCTGCGCAAGGCCTTCAACGACTTGCTGCCTTTTATACGTTTTTGTCCGAACTGGCAGTACACACCGACTACCGCTTACTTTCCAGTGTCCAGCTGCAAAGCGATGATGATGATGCATCGCTCAATCGCATCGAAGACATGTTCGAGAGCATCATGAACAATCTGGGCGAAGACATATC
>Ga0172373_10009457_pt1 | contig 12109 bp, 8 predicted proteins | sample Lak10m_2_FD_114546 | JGI IMG/M metagenome (GOLD analysis project Ga0172373, IMG submission 114546) | Freshwater microbial communities from Kabuno Bay, South-Kivu, Congo - kab_092012_10m | ecosystem: Environmental > Aquatic > Freshwater > Lake | place: Democratic Republic of the Congo: South-Kivu... | reverse complement strand
CTCAGCCGCATGGCGGCAGCCTGCGGGCAAAAGGCCCTGCCAACGCCCCGGTAACGCCCTCGCCAGCGCGCGCACCTTCGGTGCGAAACACAGCCGGGGGCTTCCGCCCAACCGCTCAGCCGCTCAGCCGCAAGGCGGCAGTCTGCGGGCAAAAGGCCCTGCCAACGCCGCGGTAACGCCCTCGCCAGCGCGCGCACCTTCGGTGCGAAACGCAGCCGGGGGCTTCCGCCCAACCGCTCAGCCGCTCAGCCGCATGGCGGCAGCCTGCGGGCAAAAGGCCCTGCCAATGCCCCGGTAACGCCCTCGCCAGCGCCCGCACCTTCGGTGCAAAACACAGCCGGGGGCTTCCGCCCAACCGCTGAGTCGCCTGGATCCGCTCCACCGTGACAAAGCGCAAGGGGGGGGTAATGCCACTGTAGCGGTGCGTGCCAGCGCGGCCAGAACCGCATCAGGAACGCACCGAAGCCTGACCGGCCGATTGACATCGACCGCACGCCACACTGCGTTTTTGTGACTCGGTCCAGCCGCGGCATGTCAACTGGCAGGCGGAACTGAGAACATCCCAATTTGCCCGTATTTGCGGCGTTTCACCATCCCAGCCTCGCTCAGCTGTTGGAGCGGTTATCAGGTTATTGAGTGATTGGCGGGTTCAGGCTTTCGATCCCCAGACCGGCCAGCAGGTCTTTCAGGAGTTTTGGTTCCCTGATGGAGTTCTTGCCGATGATCTGAACGCTGGATTTTGCTCCGCGGAGGGATTCGCTTTGGAAGAGGAGTTCAGCGGCTCCGGGGGTTGCGGCGAGGAGTGCGAGGGGATCATAAAGGTTGAACTTGCTGACCTGCTTCCAGATGTGTTCGAAGTCATCTGCGCTGGCTAAAGCATTTGCGACTGCGGTCTTTCCGGCCGGGCTTTCGGGATCGACATCCGTGAATGTCGCGAAGAACCATGCTGGAGTTAATGCGGGTGGCAGGTGCCCCTTGCGGATGCCGTCCCACAAATGCATCAGCGATTGTTTCTGCTGTTGCTGGAGGTAGACGCCGACCGGGTGTTTTGTGGCAGCGATACCATCATAGAAGCTGCGCGGCGCGGCGGCAGTGTAGGCTGCTTCCCTGACGACGACGACGAGTGGAACGCCGAGTTCCTGGAGTCTTGTGCAGGTGAAGTCGGCCGAAGGCTGGTGAGTGGAGTTATTGTATGCGCGTTTGTCGGCAACAGCGAAGCCGTGCTGGTCGAGATCTGTTTCCACTCCGCCCATGATGACAACGCGGGCGACCTTGTTTCGGACAAGTTCCGGGGCATCTCGCAGGAGTTCCGCAAGATCGGGCATCCCTGCGTTGACCACGAACACGGCGGTGCGGTCGACGACCCTCTCCAGCTCTTCCCTGAGTACCTCACTTCCATTGAATTCAACGACCGCGTGCGGTCGCAGGAGGGGTGTTTCAACGAACACAGAGTGGTCTTTCTCGCGGCCCTGAGTGACTTTGGCGTCCACAACGCCCTCGGAGTTTTTCACAGCAAATTCATAGTCTCTCCCGACGCAGACCCGCGAATGTTTCAGGCCGAGGTCATCGAGTACGCTGCGGGCGAATTTGGCGCGCGTTGCTCGTACCTGCTGATTACCAAGAGTGGCCACGACGCACCTGAGATCCACAAAACCGTGCTCCTGCAGATACTTGGTTTCCACAAGGACGCTCAGATCGTCTGGGTCCTTATTTGGATCGGTGAACAAAAACAGCGGTGCAGGCTGCTGTGGACGAACGTTTTGCAGCAATGCAACGGCGTGAGCCTGCGCGGCGGACAGGGGTACGCGATCTTCCGAGCCGGACAGCGTTTCTGTTCTTTTGTCTTCGGCGTACAACGACACCAGTCCGGCGGACACGAAAGCCAGAGTGAAGAAGATCTGTCTGAGCGGACGTCGGGTTGCAGGGGTACGAAAAACGACTTCCATGGACATTGCTTTTGATTAGAGGTTTTGCTGGGCGGTGTCTGCGAGTAAGCATTTTTAAGGATACATCAGTGCTGGTCTGTTGAGTGGAGTCTTTTCGGGATGTCCTGGGAATTTTTCCGATTCGATTCTGAACAAAATGGTGAACGGGTGGTCGCTGTGTCTTTCCTGCGGTTTTTGATATTCTGCCGGTCTGTAGGCCGATTCTTTCCGTGAAGCAGTTACCCGGATACAGCCAATGCTGGCCGCTGACTTTCTTGCCGACAAATCTCCTTTCAAGCCTGTCCCGGTCGTCGCGATGTACGGTCCGGAGCGATATTTTCGCGTGGAGATTCTGAAGCGGATTCCGGGTATTTCCGGTTCAGAGTCTGAGGGGACATTAACACGTCTGCAGGGTGCAGCGGCGGACTTCCGCAGTGTCATCAGCGAGTTGAAGACGGTGTCGATGTTTGGGGATTCCCGAGTTGTGATGATCGAGGAGGCAGATCCGTTTGTGACGGCGAATCGAGCAGCGCTTGAGAAGTACGTGCAGTCACCTTCGCGTACATCCCTGCTGATACTCGATGTCAAGGCCTGGAAGAAAACCGAAAAGCTCTACAAGCTCGTCGATCAGCACGGTTTGAATCTGGAATGCAATGAGCTTTCCGGTGCTGCGTTGCTGGGGTGGATGCAGAAGCTGGCGAAGGACGAGTTCGGCAAGAAGCTCGATCGGGAGTCGGCGGCCCTGATCAATACGCTGGCCGGCGAAGGTCTGACGATGCTCCAGTCTGAAATTGCCAAGCTGGCTTCGCTGGTGGGTGATGCGGATGTGATCACGCGGGATGACGTGGCGAGGGTGGTGGGTGGCTGGAGAATTGAGACAACATGGACCATGCTCGACGCTGTCCGGGACGGTCACCCCGGACGAGCCCTGCAGAACCTTGAAAAACTGCTCAAGGCAGGTGAAAGCCCAATTAAGGTGCTGGCTGGGGTGATTTTTTCGTTCCGTAAATTTGCGGAGGCGACGGAACTTGCGCGGCAGCGACTCCCGCTGCGTCAGGCGCTGATTGATGCCGGGGTTTTTCACAGTGCCGTGGGGCCGGGCGAACAGTATCTGAAGCGGCTGGGGTTTGAACGTGCCAGCCGCATTCTTCAGTGGCTGATGGAAGCTGACGCGGATATGAAGGGGGGCAGTCGCGTTGATCCTGCGGTACTGCTGGAGCGCCTGTTTATCCGTCTTGCCGGCGATCCGGCACCCGGCTGACCAGCGGGATGTGGAAAGTCAGCCGTGGTCACAGCAACTCCGGGGCAAGCCTGAAATTCTCCGATACTTTCAGGATGCAATTCCCGGCCTCACCGGTTATGATCGCACTGCCCGCAATTTCCCTTCACTCCCCGGAGAATCCGCAATGCAGCTCCAGCAGACCACTCGTCGCACCGTGCTCCGCGGAGCTGGCGTGTCAATGGCGCTCCCGTGGCTTGAGTCCGTTCGCATCTTCGGGCAGGACACAGGCAACAAATCCGGCAATTCTGCTCCCCTGCGTTTTGCGGTGCTCTTTTCGGGAAATGGATTCCACAAAGATCACTGGTGGGCGCGTGGAACAGGTGCGGACATGGAACTCGGGCGCGTCCTTGAACCGCTCCATCCGCATCGTGAAAAGCTGCTCTTCATTCAGGGGCTCTACAACGAAGAAGCTCTGAAGGGAAACATACACAGTTCCCAAACCGGTAATCTGCTCAGCGGAGCCCCACTCGAAGCCGGGGGCGGCATTCGCAGCGGCACCAGCATCGACCAGCTCATTGCTCAGCACCACAGCGGCCAGGTCAAAGTCCCCAGTCTCGTGCTCGGCTGTGAAAAAGCCAACCCCTCCGTGCACAAGAACTACTCGATGCTCTACAGCAGCCACATCTCGTGGAGCTCCCCAACAACTCCAACTCCTCTGGAAGTCTTCCCTGCACTGGCCTTCGATCGACTCTTCCGCGACGAAACCACTCGGGCCGACCGCAGTGTGCTGGATGCCGTTCTTGAAGACGCCGGATCCCTGCGTCGTTCCATCAGCCGCCGCGACCAGCAAAAGCTCGACGAATACCTCAATTCCGTCCGCGAAGTCGAACAGCGAATTGCCCGCGCCGGACAGCGGGGCGAGCTCCAGGGCTGGAAGCCGGTACTGGAAAAGCCGGATCGCCCCAGACCCAGCGACGGCATCCCACAGGACATCGCTGAACATATGCGGCTGATGTGTGAAATTCTTGTGCTCGCCTTCCAGACCGATACCACCCGCGTCTGCACCCTCAAGCTCAACAACGATCACTCCTCTTTGCGCTTCCCCAACCTTGGTGTGGACTACATGATCCACCATCTGCTGTCGCATCAGGAATCCGAAGACTGGCTCAAGGTCAATCGCTTCTTCCTCGAACAGCTGGCGTGGATCGCAGAACGCCTCGACGCGGTTCAGGAAGGCGAACGCACGGCGCTGGATAATTCCGTCATTATGTACTGCAGCAGCATGCTCACTGGAAGCCACGACGCGACAAAACTTCCCGTCGTCCTTCTCGGGCGTGGCGGCGGACAGCTGGAAACTGGTCGCACCCTCAACTATCTCAACGCCCCCAATCGCCGGATGTGCAGTCTGTACCTGTCACTGCTTGATAAATACGGCATTCATCTTGATCGATTCGGTGACTCCAGCGAACGTCTCCCAGAAATCTGAAACGATTCCATGGCGATACCGTCGCTGAAACTCATCATCCTCACCGGCAGCGATACTCCCCAGGTCCGCTCCTGCTGGGCATCGCTTCGACCGTGGCTTGCGGCACAGCCGGGTGTCCGGCTGGTCGGCGAATTCACTCCGTCTCAGGCGATCCCCGCAGAACTTGATGCGGACATGGTGGTGGTGCTTGGTGGCGATGGCAGCATCCTTCGAGGCTGTCGACAACTCGGTGCGCGTCAGCTGCCGATTCTTGGCATCAACCTTGGTCGGCTTGGCTTCCTTGCCGAGCTGAGTCCGCACGAATTTCAGGCCGGACTGCACCTGCTCTGCAGCGGCCAGTATTCCATCATTGAACATCTGATGTTCCAGTGCACGCACTTCGACAGTACCGGCGTCCAGTACTGTGATCTCGGGCTGAACGAAGTCACCATCACGTCCGGGGGCTCACTGAAGATGCTTGATATCGACCTCAGAATCGACGATGAAGAGGTCACCACGTTCAGCTGTGATGGGCTGATCATCAGCACACCGGTCGGTTCAACGGCTCACAATCTGTCAGCTGGTGGCCCGATCCTTCGCCAGGAACTGCAGGTCTTCACGATTACTCCCATCTGCCCTCACACGCTGACTGTCAGGCCAATTGTGGATTCTGCCAGTCGTGTTTATCGGCTGTGCGTCAAGGAATCGCCGTCCGGGGTGATGCTTGTCATTGACGGACAGATTCATCGACCACTGCTGGCGACCGACCACGTGGTGGTCCAGCGTGCCCAGCCAACGCTCAAACTGGTCCGCCTGCCGGGTTACAGTTACTACGGCACACTGCATCGAAAACTGGGCTGGCAGGGACAGCTGGATTATCGCGAACGACGGGGTGGTTCGCGACCGGGTGAATTCAGCGAGTGACGCTGGATCGCGGCAGCCCACTGTGCGCGTTTTCACCCTCGGGAACACCGTAACCACCAGCCCCTGTCATCTCTCTGCCCCGCCTTCGCGTGCTATGATCTTTCTGCCCGATCCCACCGGGCTGCCGCTCACGTTCCCCGGAGTGCCCCGAATGTTGTCTGCTCTCATTCAATACCGCCCCGAAGCTGCCATTTCGCTGCTCCCAGGTGGCCGCATCCAGTCCCTCAACGACGCCCTGTGTTCTGCCCGCGACGAAGCACTCAACGATGTGGAACTTTGGCAGAGCGATGCGGCAATTCCCCCTCAAAAGCAACCGCTCGATGCGGGCTTCATCCAGTGGCCCGAAGAGCTGCTCGCAGATCTCCGGGCGGCCGGTCCCTCCAGTCTCGTCGCCCGTCTCGAAAACTCCGCTCGAAGACTCCAGTCCCTCGCAGATTCGCTGGTGATTCTCGGCATTGGTGGTTCGTACATGGGGATACGTGCCATTCAGGAATCGCTTGGCAGTCCGTGGCACAACGAACTCTCCCGCGAAGCACGCGGTGGAATTCCGCGACTGTACTTCGACGGCTGGAACGTTGATTCCGACCAGCAGCGACGCCTGCTGGAACTGCTCGACACCCGCGCTGCCGCACACCCCGACACACCTTCCGGTCGCACCGCGGTGATCGTCATCAGCAAATCCGGCGGCACACTCGAAACCGCAGCAGCGTTTCGCAACTTCAGAGACCTCGTGGAACGTCGCTTTGGCAGTTCTGCCACCCAGCTGATTGTGCCTGTCACAGGCGAAACCGGACGCCTGCGACAGCTCTGCCAGGCCGCCGGTTACGTGGACGCTTTTTCCATCCCTGAAGGAATTGGTGGCCGCTTTTCGGTGTTCACTGCCGGCGGTCTGCTCCCGGCAGCGGCCGCTGGTTTTAACATCCGAGCCCTTCTGCAGGGGGCAGCCGATATGACGGATCACTTCCGTTCGGCTCCGTTCGAATCCAACCTGATCCTGCAATTCGTTGCCGTTTGTCACGCCTGCGAACGCGATCTCGGCTGCAACCTGCGAATTCTTTCCACGTGGGGCAGCTGCCTTGAAGCACTTGGCTTCTGGTACGACCAGCTGCTCAGTGAAAGCCTCGGCAAGCACGAACGCGGCGCGACTCCAATCACCGTCGTCAATACCCGCGACCTTCACAGCCGTGGCCAGCAGCACCAGGATGGCCGTCGCGATAAGCTCATCACCAACCTGCTTCCCGGAGAACCCCGTTTCGCTCCGCTCACTGTGCCGTCTCATCGCTTCGACCAGGATTGCCTGAATCAGCTCGCCGGCACAAGTCTCCCACGAATACTCGAAGCAGCCATCGCCGGCGTCAATGAAGCTTATGCCGACGAACGACGGCCCACTGCCGACCTCATCCTGCCAACGCTCTCCGAGCACGCTGTCGGTCAGCTCTTCCAGCTGCTGATGCTCGCCACCGTCGTGGAAGGCCGACTCGTGGGCACCAACCCCTATGGACAGCCAGGGGTCGAGGCATATAAAAGGAATGTCCGGAAAAACCTTGGATTCAGCTGATCGGAGCGTTTCATGACCACCACTCTGACTTATTACGGCCACAGCGCTTTCCTGCTTCAAACGGCCGGACGCTCTGTTCTCATCGACCCATTCCTCACGGGTAACCCTCAGGCGACAGTCTCGGCCGCAGACATTCATGCCGATTACATCGTGATCTCACACGGTCACGGAGACCACGTTGGTGATGCCGTGGAAATTGCCAAACGCACGCATGCCATGGTGATCTCCAACCACGAAATCTCGCTCTGGCTCAAACGTCAGGGAGTGCCGCGAACGCATGACATGCACATTGGTGGCAGCCACCGATTTTCCTTCGGAACGCTCAAACTCACCATCGCCCACCACGGCTCGATCCTTCCGGACGGCAGTTGTGGCGGCAGCCCTGCCGGACTGCTCTTCCAGACCGCGGCTGGCAATATCTACCACGCAGGCGATACCGGCCTGTTCGGTGATATGGCTCTCATTGGTGAAGCCGGGCTCAAGTTGGCCATTCTCCCCATCGGCGATAACTACACGATGGGACCAGCCGACTCCCTGCGCGCCATCCGACTGCTCCAGCCGGAAATCGTTATGCCCTGTCACGTGAATACTTTTCCCGTGATTGAACAGGACGTGGCGGCGTGGAGCGACCAGGTACGCAAAAACACCAGCGCCCGCCCGGTTGTGCTCCAGCCCGGTCAGCTGTTCAGTCTTTAAGCTTGCCCTGCCCTGCCCGACAGCGGCCCGAGGGGGGGGCGGGGAACTGGGATGACAAAACGGTGTTAAGGACACTTGAGATCGCCTATCGGATTTCATGCAGACGCGCCGCCCGGCATCTTGCTGTAGCAACTCTTACCTCACGCAAAGGCGCCAAGGCGCAAAGCTGGAAATGTCGGAAATTTGAACCTTCTGTTCTTCCTTTGCGCCTTTGCGAGAGACCAACAGTCCCTGCACAAGGGATCGCGGTGCGAGCAGTCAACTGGCAAGCAGAGCTGAAAACATCCCAATTTGCCCGGCTTCACACCGTTTCACCATCCCTGGGCGGGGCTGGGATGGTGAAACGGTGGTAAGGACACTTGAGATCGTCTGTCGGATTTCATGCAGACGCGCCGGCGGGCATCTTGCTGTACCAACTCTTACCTCACGCAAAGGCGCCAGGGCGCAAAGCTGGAATTGTCGGAAATTTGAACCTTCTGTCCTTCCTTTGCGCCTGAGCGTGAGACCAACAGTTCTGACAACAACCGGTAGCGGAAGAGCCGTCAACTGACAGGAAGAGCGAAATACTCGAGCTGTCCCATTCTTGCGTCGTTTCACGATCCCACGGCGGGACACTGGGATGGCGAAGCGGTGGTGACACGGGATTTCAGGGGTGTTTGGGGCTTGAGCGAGAAAAGGTCCTGGTTTGAGGTTTTCTGCGGCGAAAAGGCTGGGTGTTCGTTTCGACGGAGCGAAACGCGACTATGGGCAGCGTTTGCGCCGTTGAACCATCCGAGGGGGCGGTACAGTCCCCGCTACTCGCTGACGCCACCCAGCTCTGTCCAGTCCACCAGTTGAATGTCGGGTTGCAGAATTTCCACGAAGCCAGTTCGGGAGCTGGTTTTGATGCCGCGGCCCCCGCGAGAGCTGACCTGATATTTTGTCTGTCCAAAGCTGAGCACACTGTCGTTGTCGTTTTTCACCCGTAAACAGTCGCTGGGACGCGACAACTGGACAAACCCCAGCAGTTCATCATTGGGTTCCAGCTTAATACCGCGGACTCCTTTACCAGCACCCGAAAGTATCGGGACGTCTTCGATGGGAAAGTGCAGAATGCGGGCCTTCTTTGAAGCCAGAAACACTGTCTGGGTATCTCGCACAAGTTCCACTGCGACGACCTGATCGTCCTTTCCCGGCCTGCAGTATTTGCGGCCGGCTTTGGTTGAGGGTGAACGGAAGAACTCAAACGGCAGTCTGAGTACCTGACCGGAGCGAGTGGCTGCGAGGAGTGTGATTCCGGTGTCGTTCCCTGTGGCCTTCAGGTCAGGGACAAACCGCGGATCGGTTGTCATGGCTGCGATGACGGTGACACCATCCTGGAGTTTGGCGCGTTTGGCGAGCGGTTCTCCGTAGCCCGAGGAGATGGGGATGTGTTCGATTGGGAGCGTGTAGGCGACGCCGTCGGAGCAGAAGAAAGCGACGTGATCGAGTGTACTTCCGGGGGTGACGGTGAGCACGGAGTCACCTTCGCGAACGCGGGTGCGGGCGATGCTGCTGAGCTGACCCACGCGTTTGATCCAGCCCTCTTTCGTGACCACGACGTTGGTGTTTTCGCGAATGATGTAGGCCTGAGGATCAAACTCGATAATTTCTTCCGTGGATCCGAGTTCGCTGCGGCGTTCGTCGGCGAAGTCTTTTGCGAGTTCTTCGAGTTCGCTGGTAATGAGTTTCCACATTCGCGTGGTGGACTTCAGGGTCGATTCGATCTTTTCAGCTTCAGCCTGCTTTTCGGCGAGTCCTTCGCGGATTTTGTTGATTTCCAGCTTTGAGATGCGGTAGAGCTGGAGTTCGAGGATGGCATCGGTCTGGATTTCGGTGAGGTCGAATTCTGCCATCAGCTTTTCGGCCGCGTCCTTCTTTCCGCTGCTGGCCCGGATGATTTTCAGCGCCCGTTCCAGGCCGTCGAAGATGATCGCGTAGCCTTCAAGGATGTGAATCCGCTTTTTCAGCTGTTCCAGCTGAAACTCCAGACGCCTGCGAACGGTCGTCATGCGGAAATCCAGAAAGTGCTGCAGGAGTTCCTTCAGGCTGAGCACTCGCGGGACGGTTTGACCGCGTTCTGCGGGCACAAGGCAGGTGGCGTTGTAGCCAAAATTCTGTTCCAGCGATGTATGGCGGAAGAGGTAGGCCATCACGGCTTCGGGATCGGCACCGGACTTGAGATCGAGGGCGATGCGGAGTCCGTTTTCTTCGTTGGTGTCATCATTCACGGCCTCCAGTTGCGGCAGTTTGCGGGCGGCGATGATTTCACCAATCTCGGTCATCAGCGTGCCGGTGGTCGCTCCGTATGGGATGGAATGAATCAGGATCCGCGACGGGTTCGGCTTTTTGCCGATCAGATCGAATTTCCATTCGCCCCGAATGCGAATCGCGCCACGACCTGTCTCGTAGATTTCGCGGAGTTCGGCGCGGTCCGTGATGATGCGGCCACCGAGTGGAAAATCGGGGCCCTTAACGTAACGCATCAGCTGAGCGGTCGAGGCTTCCGGGTTCTCAATCAGATGCACAGCAGCGCGAATCACTTCACCCAGATTGTGTGGCGGCATGTTGGTGGCCATGCCGACGGCGATACCGGCAGAACCATTCACCAGAAGAGCGGGATAGCGCGCCGGAAGTACTGTTGGTTCTTCGTCCGCGGCATCGTATGTGGGACGCATGTCCACGGTGTTGAACCGCAGTTCGGTCATGAGGTTCTCTGCGAGCCGCGACAGGCGGGCTTCGGTATAACGACCGGCCGCTGCACGGAGCCCGATGATCGAACCAAAATTTCCCTGACCGGCTACCAGCGGATATCGCAGAGTAAAGTCCTGGGCCATGCGCACGAGAGCGTCGTAGACGGCCATTTCCCCGTGCGGGTGAAACGATCCCGTGGTGTTGCCACAGATCTTGGCACACTTGCAGGTTTTGGCGTCGGCAAGCAGTCGCAGACGATCGTACATGACGTAGAGGATGCGTCGCTGCACAGGCTTGAGACCATCGCGTACGTCCGGCAAAGCGCGGGATGTGATGACGGACAACGCGTAATTCAGGTAGCGACGGCGCGTCTCGTCACTGATGGGCACGTATTGAACCCCGCCAGCACCTTCCCCGACTTCGGGAAGCGAAGAAACATTTGTCGGACCTGAAGTCTTGCGTCTGGCCACTGTGCCGTCCTTTGCCGGTATACCACGAGCGTTCTGGTGGGGGAATTTGGTGTTTGAATGATTCCGGCGAATGATAGTGCACAGATGCAGATCGGAGAAGTGGCAGAGCAGTTTGCAGCTGACAATACCATTGAGTTTGTGAGCGGTTGGGCGGGAGCCCCCGGCTGTGTTTCGCACCGAAGGTGCGCGCGCTGTTGAGGGTGTTGTTGGGGTGTTTGCAGGGTCGTTTGCCCGCAGGCTGCCGCCATGCGGCTGACATGCGGCTGAGCGGTTGGGCGGGAGCCCCCGGCTGTGTTTCGCACCGAAGGTGCGAGCGTTGGCGAGGGCGTTGTCGGTTCGTTTGCATTGCCGTTTGCCCGCAGGCTGCCGCCATGCGGCTGGATCATGCGGCTGAGCGGTTGGGCGGGAGCCCCCGGCTGTGTTTCGCACCGAAGGTGCGCGCGTTGGTGAGGGCGTTGTCTGGGTGTTTGCATTGCCGTTTGCCCGCAGGCTGCCGCCCTGCGGCTGGACCATGCGGCTGAGCGGTTGGGCGGGAGCCCCCGGCTGTGTTTCGCACCGAAGGTGCGCGCGCTGTTGAGGGTGTTGTTGGGGTGTTTGCAGTGTCGTTTGCCCGCAGGCTGCCGCCATGCGGCTGACAAGCGGCTGAGCGGTTGGGCGGGAGCCCCCGGCTGTGTTTCGCACCGAAGGTGCGCGCGCTGTTGAGGGTGTTGTTGGGGTGTTTGCATTGCCGTTTGCCCGCAGGCTGCCGCCATGCGGCTGACATGCGGCTGAGCGGTTGGGCGGGAGCCCCCGGCTGTGTTTCGCACCGAAGGTGCGCGCGTTGTTGAGGGTGTTGTTGGGGTGTTTGCAGTGTCGTTTGCCCGCAGGCTGCCGCCATGCGGCTGGATCATGCGGCTGAGCGGTTGGGCGGGGGCCCCCGGCTGTGTTTCGCACCGAAGGTGCGCGCGTTGTTGAGGGTGTTGTTGGGGTGTTTGCATTGCCGTTTGCCCGCAGGCTGCCGCCCTGCGGCTGGATCATGCGGCTGAGCGGTTGGGCGGGAGCCCCCGGCTGTGTTTCGCACCGAAGGTGCGCGCGTTGGTGAGGGCGTTGTCTGGGCGTTTGCATTGCCGTTTGCCCGCAGGCTGCCGCCCTGCGGCT
>Ga0172373_10009456_pt1 | contig 12110 bp, 1 predicted proteins | sample Lak10m_2_FD_114546 | JGI IMG/M metagenome (GOLD analysis project Ga0172373, IMG submission 114546) | Freshwater microbial communities from Kabuno Bay, South-Kivu, Congo - kab_092012_10m | ecosystem: Environmental > Aquatic > Freshwater > Lake | place: Democratic Republic of the Congo: South-Kivu... | reverse complement strand
CCCAAGGACGGCGAAACCACAAAACCCGAGGGAATACCACCGGAATGAGTGTCCAAATTGAGGTATTTGGTGTTGGCATTGCCGTCGATCGCGTTGGGTGCCCTTTCTGCAACGGGACTGCTGAGTGAGGATGCGACGATCCGATCTCCGGCTCTCGTGATGATTCCCCCTGGGGTTGCACCGTCCACTTTCACTGAAAGCACCACCCCTTCGCCGAGGTTGACCGTTTTCGGCTCGGGAGGTGTGACGATGTTAGGCAGATTCAGCCTAGATGTATTCGCTCCCGGGAACCTCAGTGCGATGATCCCACTGGGGTAACTCCCTAGCGTGTTCCGTACCACCACGGAGTAATCGCCGGCGTCAGACAACTGAACGTTGTTGATCGGTAAGGTGGCCCCGGTTTGGTTTGGTATTTCGGATCCGTTCTTAAACCACTGGAAAGTGAAGGGAGCCGTTCCGACGGGTGTGACCGCTATCGAGACATTGTCCCCGGGGTTCGGGAAGAGATCGTGGGGTTGTGCTTCGATGCCGGGATCCACCGCTGCGGCCGGTGAGAGAGCTAGGAAATCGAAGTCGACACTGCCTCCGGTCTTGGTCAGGCGGAGCGTGCGCGTCCCGCTGAGGTAGACGCGTGAACCGGCCCCAGACGTGTCGCGCAACGGAACAACCTGGAAGATGTCCCAGCCACCGCTCGGCGGAGCTTGGAGAGTTCCAAGGTTTCGAGTGATCTGATCCTTCGTTCCAAATCCATAGATCACTTCATCCAATACAGCGGTCGAGCTGTTAGGACCCGATTGCCGCGAGAGGATGTTGTAAAAACCAGGCGGGAAATCGCGCGTGTAGTTCTGCCAGTCCCCGTCATCGTTCCAGCCCACGATGTGATTCACTGTTACGTCGAAGCTGCCACGATTGAAACCCTCCACGTGTTGGTTGCGCTTACCCGCACCCACACCCGTTGTCGCTCGATACGGGGCGCCACCGTTTCCAAAAAGCGTGTGCCAATCAATGTCAGCATCTCCCGCACTTCCCAATCCTTCGTAGGCACCGCCGGGGTAGGGCCCGGTCACTCCGATGGGTTGTCCCTGCACCCGTTGACCTCTGCCAAAGTCAAAGTCTTCAGCCTCAATGAACAAGCTCGAAGGGTGAATTGGGTTGGAAGTCACCGTAAACGATCCACGAACCGTCTCCCCTGGGTAGATCGTCGTCACGGTAATTATCGTCACACCCTGAGCCGTTGGCAGGGTCAGTGCCTCAATGGATCGAACGATCCCCTGCCCTCGCAAACGAATATCCGAATCTCGAATAATACTCTGATTCGACGATGTGGCCGTTACGGACAGGATTTCTGAGGCACGCGTAGGATCACCCGCAGTAAAGATATCGAACACCTCATGCCCAGAAAACACGGACTTCGCTGCAATGGCACCGGGACCGCCCGGAAGCGGTTGTTGCGGTAGATAATCGACGCTCACTCCACGGGCTTGCAGAGATGCAAGGGTCGCGCGTGCTGCGGAACCGTCACTGACATCCAGCCTCGCGTTGGAGACGAAAAGCTCGCGCAGGGTCGAAATCCCGCGCAACACCTCCACGTCGGTGATGGATGAGGAACCGGCATAGAGTGTTTGTAATCGGGTCTGAGAGGCCACGGGAGAGAGATCAACAATCGGATTGCCGCCCACATCGACCATAAACAGCTGCGGCATCCAGGTTAGGAAGTTGACGTCCCGATACCCATTCCCACCCGCTAGAAAAGCCCCAAGGTTCGGGAAGCGACCGGGGGTGAGGATCGAGTAATCCTTGGCTCCTGTTTGTCTCACAAACAGCCAGTTCAACTTCGGGAACCGCACGAGGGGGCTCAGCGAAATGACCGGATTACGGTCCATATCCAAAAGCGTGAGCTCCGCACTCACCTGCGAAAGGACGCTCAGATCCGTGATTTCATTCCCCGCCACAAAGAGCGCCTGCAAGCTAGGAAGCGATCCAGCGGCGATTGGGCCGAAGTCCCGGGCACGAATATCCGATATACTGAGAGTAGACAGCTCGGCCAAGCCAGTCAGCGGAGCAAGCGAACCGATGGGGTTCCCGTTGAGATACAGCGTCATCAAATGCCGACTAATACCACGTAGAAACTCCACGTTCCCGATCCCATTGCTCACAGCGTAAAGGTGTCTCAGGCTCGGGAATCGATCGACGGTCAAGGCCGAGTAGTCCGTGAGTCCTGTGCCCGAAACAGCTAGACTCTCCAATCGAGGCATCGAGCCTAATGTCGCAAGCGTCTGGAGCCGATTGGATCCCCACTGGACGTTTAAACTGCTGAGTTGCTGACAATGCGCCAAAGGACTGAGATCCGTGACGCGGTTGTCCTCTAAGACCAGCGACTGGAGCAAGGCTAGGCTCGAGAGCGGTCGAAGGTCACTGATCAGGTTCTGCGTTAGATCGAGGTTCACGAGGTTCACCGCAGATTCAAGGCCCGACAAGTTCTGAATTCCTAGCCCCCGCGCACTCAGGCTGGTTAACCCTTCCATTTCCCCAATCAATACATCGCCCACAGGCTTGGACAAGGCGGCGCGAACCGCACCCTCGAGCGCGGTGTCGACAAAGACAACCGGACTGCTGGGCGTCAGGCGAAGCCGGGCAGCCGCGGTGGTGTGAGATCCAACCGAATTGCGAACCACGAGCGAGTATTCACCCGTGTCTGAGCCTTGCACACCGTTGAGCGTGAGCGTGGATCCCGTCTCTCCCGGTAGATCGAGTCCGTTCTTCCGCCATTGGAGGGTCAACGGAGGGGTTCCAAATGGGGTCACCTCAAAACGCACCGTGCTCCCAGCCGCAACGACCTTGTCCTGAAGCGCTGGCAGAGCGATTGGATCCCCCTCCACCTCAACCACCCCTTGGATGGGTTCAAAACCCGGCCACGACAGATTTGGGCTTGCGAGATCGTTCCAAGTTCCCGCAGGGACGTGGGGGTGATACCCCGCACGAAGCATGTGAACGAACATCTCGTTCGCGCCACCATTCGGCTCAGCGCCGAACCCATCCTCCGAACTGCCCTGGAACCAATGCGTGTAGCTCACGGGTTGTCCCGAAACCCAATACAAACTCAGGTCCGAAGCCTTGCGCAGGCCAATCCAGAGACCGCGCGCGGTCGCTCCCTCCCCGCCAAACTGCGCCGAAACCCAGTCCTGCTCGGTTGCATCGTTGATTGTGACGAGGTGTCCCCCCAACAGTTTGGCGGCCGCCTCGGCTTCATGCCACGACGAGGGGGCGAGCAAATAGTATCCGTGATGATTTACAGGGTTCACCACCAGCGTCCCCTCTGTCGCAGGGATCATTTTGACCGGTAGCTGATCTTGCGTCGGTGGATTGGCCGAGAAATACCGGCCCGGGATCGGCTCGGATCCATCGACGGGCGGTGAACCACCCGGCATCTGCCACGCCACCTCGACGTGGTCCCCTCCTCCACCCTCCTTCTGCAGAACCTCTAGGTAATAAGCTCGGCCTAATTCGAGTCGGATCGGCACCGATCTTGTCTCGGGGTTCGACGCATTCCGGTTCAAGGTTGATTGCCAAGCTCGCGAACTATTCCAGATGGGTTCGTAAGCGATCCTTACCTTGTTGGCGGGACTGGCATCGGTGCTCAACCAGAGTTCCGAATTGTCATCGCCCGAAATGTAAAACACATAATCACCCGTCGCGGGCGGCATTAAATAGCCCGAGATGCGTTGGCCGTAGTTATCCGAGTAACCCGGCGCTTCAAGGGATGGGATCAGGAAGGTTTTGGTCGGGTGATCGGGGAAGGTCGGGGCCTGCCTCAGATCGGAGATCAGATTACCTAGGATTCCTTCATAAAGCTCTCGACGCAGATAGCCCACCGTGTTCGAGGAATCCACAACCAAGAAGGTGAGCTGCGCCGAACCGCTCAAGCCTCCCGCGTCGGTAGCTATGACCTGCACGCTAGCCGCACCCGACTTGGCGAACTCAGGGAGGATTTCAAGGACGAAGCCCTCACTCGATCTCAGGACGCGGAATGATCCTTCCGGAAGTGAGCCCGGGGTCGATGTGGTCGCAACGACATTCAGTGACGCTTGAATCTCGAGGGTTGATGTCTCTGCGTCGACGACGACAAACGGGACCTTCACGGTGCCTTTGGAGCCTGCCTCGACAACGATGGGGGGAAGAACGGCGAACTTCACACTGGGTGCACTGGTTGAGGTGGGTGGCACCGCAAACGCCTTCAGGGCCGCAGGCTCTTGCGCGTCGTTGATCAATCGCACCTGGCGCGAGCCGCTGGGGTCTTGTAGATCCACCACCCACCATTCCAGGTTTGCCGCGCCACCGCCTTCCTCCCAGATCAAGCGCATCGGATACAGGCCATCCTCCGGGGCTTTCACCAAGAACACACTATCCACGGATCCACGGCCACTGTCGAACGAGCCAAGGATCACGGCCTCCGGGTTAGGAGCCCAGCCGGCACCTCCTGCTCCAGCCGAGTAAAGCGGAGCAAACCCTGCAGACAGGCCAAAGCCGTCATCACTGTTTACCCCCATGAGATACCATCCTGCTCGGAGTTCCAGGTAACCTTGGATTCGGGCCGTGAGCACATCCATCGGATCAATGGTATTCGGGAACGGGGAATCGTTGCCGAAGCGTCCGACACGACCAGGGTCGTTGCTGTAGTTCACGCGGCCGCCTTCGATGAAATCGGTGGGCACCGAGCTTGGACCAAAGTTCCCCGCGAGCTGTTGCTCCGCGCGCAGCAACGTGTTGTCCGAGGGAGCGGAGTAAGTCTGGTGGATCCGACCATTCAAGCCCCGGATTAACCCTGCCGAAGTGGTGAGTTTCTGCGACGCGTTCAGCGTCACGCCCACGGGCAGCACACTGCCCAACACAGTAACACCACGGGCTCGAACTTCGGCCATGATATCCCGACCTCCCGTAGCCTCTGGTGGAAGTAGCGGATTGCCCGAGGCGTCAATATAACGCAGAGCGGGCATCGATAGTGCGGGGGTAAGGTCCGTAAGCAGGGCGCTATTGATGTACAGGTTCACCAATTGAGTATTAGCGATGAGCGGTCCGATATCCGTGATCGAGGTGACGTCGAGTCGAAGGCCTTGAAGCGCTAAGTTCGAGCCCAAGAAGTCGATGCGGCGAAGGTTATTTGCCGAAAGGCTCACATCCACTAAGTTCGGCAGACTACTGAACGCATTCCAATCCGATTCCGGAACCTCGATGCTTCTGTTCCAATTGTTGGCATAGAGGTTCCGAAGGCCTGTTAGCGGTCGGAGAAACTGAAGACTCTTCAGCCTCGTATTGCTGATATCCAACCATGTCAGGCTTGTAAACTCGGACAATGCCGAGCCATCCGAGAGCGGGGTAGAGTCGAGACCCAGTCTTCCTAAATAAGGCATGCGCCGAAGCACTGGTGCGATTTGGTCTGCGGTGGTGATCGGACGACCCACCAGCTCAAGAGAGGCCATGTTCGTGAGATTCTGCAGAACAGACAGGTCCTGAACCGTGATTCGGCTTGCAGATCGGGTGCCGAGGTCAAGGCCTCGAAGTTGAGGCATACCCTCCAGAAACTGAACCGATTCGAGGTCCAGGTTATGAAGACTTAAAGCAGCGAGTAGAGGAAGCGAAGCCAAATGGTCCGCGTTGGTCATCACACTCCAGTTCAGGCTGAGGGTCGTGAGCTGCTTTAAATCCTGGAGCATCGAAGCGTTCCCCAACGGGTGCGCCTGAAGATAAAGCTCTCGAAGGGCGGTGAGCGTGTTGAGGGGGGAATAGTCCGAGATCGCGGACACGTTGCGCGGCGCATTGTCGATGTTTAGGAAGGCCAATCGCGGCATCGAACGAAGAAACTCAATCGACCGCAAGGCTAGTCCGCTGATGTTCAACCACTCGAGCTGCGGCATCTGCGAGAGAAACGACACATCCCGAGTGCGCTCGGGCGCATCGGCGGAAAGCGATCCGTCCACGCTCAGATCGAGCCACGTCAAGTTCGACGCCTTTTCCAACCCAGAAAGATTGAGAACTCCCTTTCCGCGCAGATCCAGTCGGGTCAACGAAAGCAAATCCGCTTCCACCAACGGTCGATCTGTAATGCCTAACTCGGCGCGGATGGCCGAGGCAAGATTGGTATCCAGCGCTGGAGTTGTGCCAACAGGCGCATCATTAAAGTCCCAAAATGCCGCCAATCCCGGAAGGTCCAAGGGTGTCGTGCCTTGGGTGAGCAAGGCCACCTGCTCCGGGGTCAGTGGGCCGTCGAACACGGCCACGTCATCAACCCAGCCGTGGGGGGCGTTGAACTCGGAGCCCCCAGCGGTTCCCAGGGAGAAACTGAGACTATCCTTGGGGAGACTTCCGGTATTGAGGGCTTGGTGGAAAAGGATCCCGTCGATGTAGATCTTTTTGACCGGTCCATCTTTCGTGAACACGAAATGGTGCCACCTGTTCCACCAAGCAGGGTCGCCAGCGAAGTTCGGAAAATCGGAAATAGATCGCCCAACCCTCTGGATGTCCGGGTTGCAACAACCATTGCTATCCCATTGAATAACTCTACCACCATCTGGAACAAGGGCTTGTAGGCCCGGTCCGACATTCGGGGAGTGGCCGTAAAAAAGCAGGGATGTGCTCGGGTCCCTGAATTTCTGCCAAACGGAGATTGAAATGTCATCGCCCGCCGCAGCTCGGTTCAAAAATAGGGTGTCGGGCATGGTGGCTGACGCTCGGTTTAGGCCCAAGCCGAAATCCAGAGCGTAGTCCGTGGGTTCACTCGTGTGGCCCGCTCCCGCAGTCGAGAAACCTGCTGCCCCAAGGATCGCCAATCCCCGATTGGCAGTTCGATCCCGCGTCATGTGGTGCCCCCCCTCAAGCTTCAGTTCAAAGGAAGCGACCCGGGGCGGACCGCTGGCATAGTGCAACGTGATGGTCACCGTCACGGGTCGGTTCGCAAGTGGTTCAGGCTGAATGTCCAAACTGCGAACCAGGCCGTCCCCGCGCAAAACGATGCGATCGTTCCTCACCAAGGTCTGATCGGAGGAGGATGCCGAGATCGACACCAAATCCGCGAGCCGCGCCGGATCTCCCGCCGAAAACTCGATCCGCACACTTTGTCCACCGAACGACGAGCGGGTGGCGATCCCATCCACCACAGGGGCTGGTGCGCGTTGAGGTTCGAAAACCACCTGGGAACCCTCGCGGGCTTGGATCGCTGCAATCTGGAGTCGTGCGGCAGAACCGGGGCTTACGTCGAGATAGTTCACATCGCAGTACAACTCACGCAACGACGTCAGCGCAGCCAAAGGAGACAAATCGCTCACAATGCAACTGTTGATCCAGAGTTGTTGTAGCCCGGTCTGGCCTGCCAGTGGGCGAAGATCGGTGATGGGATTCCAGCCCAAGTTGAGGGATTCAAACGGAGGCGCATGAGTAAGGAATGCCAGATCCTTGACGCCTCCAAACACCGCGAAGTGGCGCAATCGAGGGAAGCGCTCCGCAGTGAAGGTGGTGAGGTCATCCGGGGCGATGAGCGAAAAGCGGATCGAAACCAAGTTCGAGACCGTGGCGAGGGGGGCCACCGAACTGACCGCGCAGGCCTCGAATCCCAGGTTCTCCAAAGCACCCAAACCGCTCAACGGAGCTAAGTCGCGCGCTCCACTGCGGTTCAGGCTGAGCAGGGTCAAATTCGTCAAGCCCGCGATCGGCCCCAGGTCGGTAACGCGGGTGTCGTCCAAAAAGAGCTGCCGAAGCGAACGAAGGGATGCGATCGGTGCGAGATCTCGCACCGCCGTGCCTGGAATGTGCAGCATCTGCAACGCACTCAGACCCGACAACGGACTCAGGTCGACGATCGGGTTCCCAACCAGATAGACCTCGATAAGGTTCACGGCCGACTCCAGCCCCGCCAGGCTACGCACTCCTTTCTCCCCAGCGTATAAATGGGTGAGGAACTTCAAATCCTCCGGCGCAAGGGGACGATCCAAGATCCGAAGCGAGTTGCGCACCACCTCCGCCAAGGCTGGATCCGAAACCGCCTCTGGATGAGCCACCGCGTCGTTAAAGTCCCAGAATGCCGCTAAACCAGGGAGGTTCGTGGGGGACGTCCCTTGCGCCAACGTTGCGATCTGTTCCGGTGTCAACGCATCGTTGAACACGGCTAGGTCATCGACCCAACCAGGTGGAGCGCCCCGACTCGCTCCATTGTCGCCTCCAATCCACAGGCTCTGAAAGTCAGGCAGCAGCGGATCCGTGCTGGTTCCTTCGTGGAATAAGACCCCGTCGATATACACCCGTTTCTCTGCGCCCTGTTTGACAAACACAAAGTTGTGCCACGTCTTCCACCAATCGTCGGAACCCGTGTAGGCGGAAAACGCTCCAATATGTTGCGAAACACGATGACGCGCCCCGTCGCAGCAGCCCCCGGTGTCGAAGTAGATCCGGTTGTCGCTCCAAGGGGTATGCACTTGAATCGTGCGCGATCCGTCGGCCTTGACTGCCGCAAGAATCGCGGAATCACTCACCTCACGGAGTTTCTGCCACACCGAGATGGAAATCGTATCCCCCGCCGCCGCTGCGCGCAGGAAATCCATATCGGTCGTAGAGGCGTGGCTATCACCGTAGCCAAAGTCTAACGAACGGTCCCCTACTGTGCCCGAGCGTCCAAGGGTGTCGGGCGAGTAATCCGCTTTACCAAGAATCGATAATCCCACGTTACCCACCCGGTCACGCGCGACGCCGCGTCCTGCATCGACGGTGAGGACAAAAGAACCGCTCACTGCCGGGCCGGTTGAGTAGGTGGCGGTCACGGTGATGGTGGTGGACCCTGAGGCTAAGGTTGCCGGAGCTACCTCCAAGGAGTACACCGTGCCACTGCCTCGCACGATCAGCTCTGAATCCTTAAGCACTTGCGGGTTTGACGAGGTTGCACGGACCGAAATGAGATCCCCCGCTCGCGCTGGGTCACCCGCTGTGAAGACGACAAATGGAGCCGACTCACCTGCGAGCCAGAGGCGGTTGCCGAACGACTCAAAGCCGGCGGGCAAACTGCTCTGGTCATTATAGCCCACGATCGCATTGGGACGAGCCCCGATCTCATCTAAGATCGTCCGAGTCGGCGTGCCCGCAGCCGTGTTGAGAATGTTGAATCGGCAATAGAATTCCCGAAGCTGAACAAGCTGCGACAGTGTCGAAATATCATTCAATGGACAGCCGTCGACATGCAGGAATTGAAGCGACGGGCAGTGGGCAAGTGGTTTCAAATCAACGATTGGGTTCCACGGGATGAACAAACGTTCCAATGCGGGGAGTCGCTGAACAAAGCCGAGATCGCGGATCCCATTCTCGCCTGCGAATAGCTCGCGAAGGTTCGGGTAACGGTCTGAGGTCAGGAGTGACAAGTCGGAAATCCCAGTGGAATCGATGCCCAGCACGATCAACTTGGATAAGCCTTGGATGGGTTGGAGTGACCTGAGCGGGGAGGGTGACCCTGCGCCTAGGATCAGCCTCTCCAAGTTCACCAACCCGGAGAGTGGTGTGAGATCCGTCGGCGGAGTACGTTGCAAGACCAACGCCTTTAAGCTGGTCAGGCTCGAGAGCGGCGAGAAGGTCTGGAGCGGATTGCCGCTCGCATTCAACTCCAGCAGTCGACCCATCGACGATAACGCGGTCAGATTTGTGATTCGATTGTCCTGAACTTCAAGGGCTATCAGTTCCGCGAGCCCTTTCAATGGAGCAAGATCTGTGATGCGGTTGGCTCCGAGGTAGAGGTAGTTGAGTCCAGTAAGACCGGCTATGGGTCGCAGGTCCTCGATTTGGTTTTCGCGCAGGTTGAGAACATAGAGTTGGATCGCGGTTTCCAACCCCTCGAGGTTCCGAATGCCCCGACCGTTGCCCGTGTCCAAGCGGTTCATGTTTTCAAGGTCCGAAACCGTAATGGGATCGGTAGGTTTGCTGAGTTGAGCTCGAACCGCCGCCTCCAGATTCGTATCAGGAAACGAAACCACAGCTGTGCCTGGGAATCGCACCTGGATCCGCAGACTGGTTTGGGTACCTACCCCATTACTCACCCGCACGGTGTAATCCCCCGTTGCCGAGACCTGGACATTCGCTAAGGTCAAGCTCGCTCCCGTCTCCCCTGGGATATCGAGTCCGTTTTTGCGCCATTGGAATGTGAAAGGCGCGGTGCCGGTCGGCGTGACACTCAAGGTTACGGTGTCGCCGACGTTCGGGGTGATGTCCCCCGATTGCGATGCGATGCCGGGGTCGTTGGGAAGGAACGAGATGTCGTCGATCGCGAAATCATTCCCTCCTGCGGCGGCTTCCAGATTTCGTATCTCCAGCGTCGCGCTGGTGGCGGTCCCGGAGGGCCAAGCGGCTTCGAGTCCAACCCATCGACCCAGTGGACTGAGCGGCAACGTCCGGGGGGAGCCAATGGGGGTGCCATTCACCACGAGGCTCAGATTCGCAGGGGCACTTGCCACCAGATTCGCTGCCCAACCCGAAAACCGATAGGATTTGCCCGCCGTCACCGGGACAGTTTGCTTCCAGACCGCTCCCCCTGTCGTCGTAGACCCATTCGCGATCAGCATCCGTCCTGAGCCTGAAGTATGATCCGGTGCGGCGTAGAACTCAGGGTGAAGGGCTTGGGGATTGGAGCTGACCGCATAGGTCGATTCTGGTCCGACATTGCCAGGAGAGAAAACATAGTCACTGGTAAATCCAGCGTTTCCACCTTCGAACGTTCCGTTCACCACCAATTCCCTGGAGTCCGGAACGCCTTCAAAGTTCTTGCAGCGACCTGCCGCTCCGAGGGCGAAGGTCTCGGCGATTTCCGTCGGAGACAGGGCTCGTTCGTAGAGTGCGACCTCATCAAGCAGCCCGTCGAAAGACTGCGTATGAACGGGGTTCAACGTTCCGAGGGTCATGAGGGCGGAAGTGTTGACATCGACCGGCTCGGATTCAGGAGTCGTGGCTCGGAGTGTACCGTCGACGTAAAGATACAGCACCGAAGCCTTGCGTACCGCTGCTACGTGGTACCAGGTTCTCGTGCTTAAGTTGGAGGCGTTCCAACGTGCGTGACCGTGTGGACCGGAGTTGGCGCTGATCCGTCGGGTTTCGAAACCGAAACCGCCCGAACCAGGCCCGAAGGTGCCATCGCCACACGTTTGGCAAACGTTGATGACCCAACCGGTCGCGGTGAACGGGTCGCCAGTGAAGCTGTCCTTGCTGAGAATCCCGTTCGCGCCGTCCTGAAGGTTGTTGAATTGCACCCAGAACTCGACCGAGAAATCCCCCGTACCGAAAGCAAGCGAGGGAGAATCGGCGATCTCGACGGCACCGCCACCCCCAAAGTGAAACCCGGAACCCACACGTCCAAAACCGACCATCGCATCGCCGGTCAGGGTTCCGTGGTTAATCCCGGTCAAATCCCGGCCATCGGCATCGGCGGTCCACCAGCCCACAAGACCCCGTGGCGGCGGGCAGAACGGGGCTTGACCCCGTGCTGGGAGGGCTAAAAACAGAACGGCGAGGGACAAAACCCATGCGCGAACGAGGCTTCTCCGAGGAAGGTTCTCCATAATCTTATTTGGACTCAAGTGAGACGTTTGCAGCAGAAAACGCAACGCTTGAAGGTTTTACACTAGCATCCCGGTCAATACCCCCCTTTTGCGTGGTTTTGAACCCTTGGAATATCAATCGAGCCACCGCCGCATGACGAGTTTTGACTCCGAGTTTGCGGAGAACCGATCGGGCATGCGACCGAACCGTGTCGTGCTTCAAACCGACGTGCGTTGCGATCTGGGCGTAGGTATCGTCCTCACCCAGCCACGAGGCGATGTCGAGTTCACGAGGGGAGAGATGAACCTCGGCGGCTCGACGCGAAGTTCGCTTGGACCTTGTTAAGTTTCCGTTTTGGCGGGGCATGGCGGTTTATCAAACGCCATACTACAGAGTATTTCGGTACCTTGGGCAGACTCAAAATGTCGTATTTTTGTTCTATACGCCCTAAGCTCCTCGCCTGGGTAGGGATGTCCCCGTCCGGCCCGAAAGGTAGGGACATCCCGCTGGGATGTCCCCGTCCGGCCAAAGCCGGACGGAACAAGGCCCAGAGT
>Ga0172373_10009455_pt1 | contig 12111 bp, 6 predicted proteins | sample Lak10m_2_FD_114546 | JGI IMG/M metagenome (GOLD analysis project Ga0172373, IMG submission 114546) | Freshwater microbial communities from Kabuno Bay, South-Kivu, Congo - kab_092012_10m | ecosystem: Environmental > Aquatic > Freshwater > Lake | place: Democratic Republic of the Congo: South-Kivu... | reverse complement strand
CTTAAAACCTCCAAAGGGTTGGAGAGGATCTAAGAGAATTAGACCAGATGATAGTGTTATAAGCACTTTCTATCGCAAAGCTAGTGATCTTTGGGATGGCTTGATTGATAAATTCTCACCATTAAAACAGATAAGAGATAGTAACTCACCTGGTGAAGTTACACCAAAGTACAGAAATGCTAACGGAGGACATCTACTGTTTAGACCAGTAGGGCTTTTGCTAGTTGTTACTACAATACGTCAACTCATTGATGCCAATTTAGAGTTGGATGAAGCAATTGAAAGGGTTTCAAAAGTTCCAATGCTACTGAACGATGAGCCTTGGTCAGGCTTGCTATGGGATTCAATTAATCATCGAATGATAACAACTACTGAGAATCAAAAGGTTGGCTCCAAAATGCTTTTCTATTCCGTAGGAGGAGATTTGTCAGATCTACAAACTAATATTTCTAAACTTAGGGAAGAGTTGGCGGGACTCTTAAACAAAGATATTCATGAAGTTCAACTGCCAAGTTACTTTGAGTCATGAAATGAAACTTTAATCTAAGAAGAATTGTATTTTGGCTTATTTAAGACTTCAAAGAACGTAAATTTAATTCTTGCTTTGCTGACATGACTACTCAATCTTTATGTCGAACATCCAAATGGATTGAATTTCTCCGTCAGTACGGACCAATTCCCCGTAACGACAATATGTACGATGAGGTTATCCAAAGGACATTACGGCGCAAGAAGCTTCAACCGATCGCGTTTGAAACTGAGTATCTAGGTGAATTGCTGGATAACTTCCGCTCAGCTTCGCCCAAATCGGTCATTTTAACGGGTACGGCTGGGGATGGAAAGACCTATTATTGTCGGCAGATTTGGGAAGAGTTTGGTGGATCTGTTGATGATTGGCAAAAGGATAGCAAGATTCAACGTTTAATATTGGGCGATGCTGCAAGCAGCCCTTTGATACGCCAGCTAATTGTCGTCAAAGATTTGAGCGAACTTACTCTAGAGGAGAAGCAGTCGCTCCTGCCACAAATTGCAACTGCCATTTTGGGTACGGACACTTCCAATGTCTATTTGATTGCAGCGAACGATGGACAGCTAGTGGAAGCATGGACAGAAGCAGCACAGATTGAAGAAATTGATCTAGTACGAAAGGCTATCGAAGATCTTTTAGTGGGAGACTTACGTGAGTTAGATGGCTTCCAAGTCAAAGTCTACAATCTAAGCCGCCAAAGTGCTGCCGTCTTATTCCCCCGGATTCTGAAAGCTGTCTTGGAGCATTCGGGTTGGGGCGACTGCAATCAATGTGCTTATCAGAGCCAAGGATGCCCGATTTGGCAAAATAAACAGCGTCTAGAAGGAACTGATGCGGATCGAACCACACGAGAACGTTTAACCGATCTGCTCGAACTGTGCGAACTAAACCAGATGCACCTTCCAGTTCGCCAATTGCTTCTTTTGGTTGCTAATGCACTATTAGGTCATCCAGAGGCAAAACATCGGTTACTCAATTGTCGGCAAGTTCCTGATGTTATTGCGGCTGAAACGACATCGCGTGCCAGTCTCTACCGCAATATCTTCGGCGAGAACCTACCTGAGCGGCGGCGTGAATCAACCGAGGTTTTCAAAGTCCTGCGTGGCTTTGGTATTGGCGCGGAGACCAGTAATCAGATTGATAATATTCTGATTTTTGGAGCAGATGATCCAGAACTACAGCCGCTCTACGCTGACTTAGTGTTATCTGATTCATTTTACGGAGCCGACTTAAAATACCAAGCTCAACAGCGTTCCTACTTAGAAGGAGATGCTGCTAAGGGACGAGAAGAGTTTCTTGGCGTTCTTCAAGCCCAACGGCAGCGGTTGTTTTTTACTATTCCTGGCGATCGCACAACAGACATGAAGCTCTGGGATCTCACGATCTTTCAGTATGCTGGAGAATATTTGAACGACCTTTACAGGGTTTTACAGGAAGGTAAAAAGGTTCCCAAATCGATTACTTTACGACTGATCAGGGGACTCAATCGTATCTTCACAGGCTTGCTGGTCAGCAATCAAGACGAACTCCTTTTAGCAACCTCTGGTAGCTACTCCCAAGCCCGAATTAGCAGGGTGTACGAAGAATCTATCTCCGTTGCTCGGAAACGGGGTGAAAGCGTACTAGTGGAGTTAGATAAAAGCCGCAAGAAGCCAAGCTTAGTTGTGAATCTCGCTTCAGACATTGAGCCAATTTGTTTCAACCTAACCCTGACTCGATATGAGTATCTGAGCAGAGTTGCCGAAGGTGCCCTTCCAAGTAGCTTTTCGCAGGAATGCTACGAAGACGTACTAGCTTTCAAAACTCAAGTATTTAGGCAGCTTGCAGTCCGCCAGTCTATGGAGAGCGAGGATGAGGATAGAGAAGAGGCGATGAATATTCGGCTGCTGGAAGTGAATAGTGCTGGTATCGCAAGTGAACGAACGCTTGAGGTTTACTTCTAATGCTTGAAATTCTCCCACGCCCTCAACAGATCGAGCAGTCTCAGCTCAATATGTGGGTTGACGAGTCCATCTGGGGTCATCGGCTTTACGATGAGCAAACCCCATGGCTTTGTATTTTGGAAATGTTCTGCATTACGCAATCAGAAGCAAGCAACGGACGGGCTTTTGTGGAGAGAAAGCTGAATGATTTACGGTACGAGATCTACCCGCGCCTTTACCTTCGCAATATTTTGTTCAATAACCCTCACATTGAGGCGATTGCCACAGAAGGGTTGGATGACAACGAGCGGTGGCAGATGTGGATGAATGCGATCGCTAGTAACGTAGGTGGGCTAGCTTCACCCGACTTTAGCTACCTGAAATCCCGCTTTGAATCTTTTAAAGACTTTGCGGAAATCGTCAAATTCCTTCAATCCAGTGCCATTGAGGGCGATAGTAACAAACGATGGAGTTCTAAATTCGTTTTTCCATACGGCCCCGACTGCCTGTATGAAGACTTAAGGGTAACGGGCGAGAAAGTGACCAACGACCGTCGCTTCTTTGGAAGAACGGGCGAACTTTTGTATCTCATGCTGTGTCGGAGCGGGCGGGGCGAGGAAATTCTTTCCCATCTAGAAAGCACCGGAATCATTACCCACAGCTACTCCAGTGAGTATCGAGGCTCTAAATGGAATCAGCTAGTCCTTGCCCTTCAATCTCCTGCGGATCGGAGCGCACCCAGAACTAGTGGCAGCCCACCCTATCTTCCCTACGAGAGGCTGCCCGAATATGAACAACTAGCTGACGACTGGCTCAATATTTTACGCTGTGACCTACCTGACTACGACTCCCTACCTCACATTGTCACCATTACTGGGTTGCACCTGATTATCTATCTGTTGAGCCGCGCGAAGGCGACATTAGGTGAGTCTACCCCACCACAGTTTGTGTTAGAAATTGTCGCACCTAAGAAAACAACAGTGCGTGAGTTGGCTTCAGACGAATTTCAGAAGAACAGCAATCTGCCTCAACGGGCTATCGAATATACTATTCGTAGCATTGTTGATTTACCAGAGTGGCAGGCGTGCCTCAACTCCTATACCCCAATTGAAGATGCGATCGATTTGCTACAAGAGCGTTTTGCCTGGTCTGCAAAAGACGACGATTTAGATGGTTCAGGGTCGCCAGCGGAACTTCTAGGTTCTCTACGAGAGAAGGTAGTCAAACGGCATCAGCAACACCTTGGTAAGTTCCATGGAACCTGGTCACGCGAAATCGGCTTGTCCTCCAGTCGGAGCAGCCGTCGTACTCGCTATGCACCAACTGATTCCTTACTGAGGACGTTGGTACTCGCCTCTGTACCGACTCGTATGGAGTTTCAGGAGTTTTTGGCGAAACTGCATCAGAAATATGGCTTTATTATTGGCGATCGCCAAGCCACAGATTTAATCAACTCCGGTGATGCGGATCGCGAAGATTTTGTAGCCAATGCCGAACGGCTGGAACGTCGCCTTGCCAGTATTGGGCTGCTCAAACGCCTTTCCGATGCTTGTGCCTACGTTCAAAATCCCTTTGCCTCGGAGGTGAGATGATGCAGACCATTGAACTGATTGGTCAAGTTGCGGCTGACTTCCTGAAACGCTCAATTCAAAACGACGAGACCAACGAGGGAGTAGCCCGGTTTCTGCTAAACCGCCTTACTGCTCAGCAGGTTGCTGCCGTATCTCAAACCATTCTGAAGGATTCTGAACTTGCCCCGCTTATCAAAATTCAAGTACCACGAGATCTCGTGGCAGGCTTCGGTTTACCTGACGAAGTTTTGACCGATGAACGTACAGTTCACCTGCGTCACTCAGCTTGCGATCGCCCTGCACTACTACTGGCTAACATTAGCGACGACCAAGCCCAATCTCTGAATGACATCACCTCTGTTGGTGCTCAGGAACTAAAGGGGCAAATTGAGTGCTGGATTAACCTGGCTGCAAAAGACCTAGCGATTCCTGCTGAGCAAATTGAATACTGGCGTAAAGCCTTAAATGGACTCCAGAGAGTTGGTACACCCAGCCTGGAACACTTTGCGGAATACATTGTTCAAACGAGATCGCGCATCCTTGAAGAAAGCCTTCCAGTCATTGATGCACTGGGGTGGGCACTGCCTGCTCTACGGCTTCCCTGTGATTCTGGCTACTTTCGTGCCATTCCTGAAACCCAGTTAGGACAAACCCAACGTTGGGAAAAGCTATTTCAGCAAGCCTTTGCGAAACGTGCGTGTTTACTACTTAAGCAAACCCCTAGCCGCAAACCTATTGACGAGCAAGACCTTCAGATTGCCTTTGACAAGGTTAAGGATGATATTCCTGAGATCGCCTACCCAGCTATTCAATCTTTTATCGCCAGTTCCGCAGGTTGGATTTCTGAAGCTGAAGCTCTTTCCAAGTTTGAGTGGGAATCGGATAACATCAACACGCTGTTCTCTGGGCTACAGGCTCAAAAGACAGACATTGCTTCTCTCACCCTAGATTTCTTTAATGATGAGTATCCCGATACCCTAACGGAGTCAGAAACCCAGTACATCAACGCCTTAAAAAAGCGCAATAAGCGTGAGGCGCTAGACGAGGATCGGGAGTTTTATGACGCGCACCGTCAGGAACTTGAGGGCGATCGCAAACTCAAAGCGAAGTGGGATAAATTTGTTTACGGACAGCCAATCGAGTGTACGGATTTTCTAATTGGCTTACTACAAGCTTTCGAGCGGCTTTTTGACCAGGCGGAGACCGTTTCTAGCGTCAAATCCCTCAAAATTGAAACCCAGAAAAAAGCTGCAAAAAGCAAATGGCTGGAACTCAATGCCGATGTAGGTCGGTATTTCTGTACCCGCTACCGAGGTATTGAACAACTGACCGCGCCTCACATTGAGTGGGAGACCCATTGGCTATTCAAATACGACACGTTACTGGAAGAGACCCAGAAAAAACAAAAGGCAAAGTACCGCGAGAACACCTCTACCGCAAAAAACGCAACAGAAATCAAATTCTACGTTGAGATGCGGGACAATACCCAGGCTCTAATTGCTAAGACGCAATTGGTTTGGCGTTGTAATCCAAATTCAATCGGGATGGAATTGGGTAATGACCTTGAAAGACTGCTCAAAGACTCACCTTTCCAACTCTCTCAGGTATCGCGGGAGCTAGTCAGTAAGAAAGGACGGTTACAGGGGATTGCACTGTTGGATGTTGGCACCCTGATGGCAGCCTATCGCCAAAATCGAGGTTCTTTAGTCAGTAAATACGATCGCAAGAGTGACCTAGACAAAACCCTTCCCACAAAAATCAAACAAGCTGTTGCAGATGGTCGTCTCTCGCAGAATGCGGGTGAAGCAATCACTGCCGCCTGGAAAACTTTTGCAGAACGATATAGGGCAGCGATCGCCAGCTTTACAAATGAAGGACAAGGTATTGCTACTCCAGAACTGTTGCACCAGTGTGAAGCCTATGGCGACTTACTCAAGACTGTTTTAGAACATATCAAAGGTGACCTCAATCGTATTGACTTCTATCAACCTATTTTACGCTTGGGCTGCATTCGAGTGGAGCGCGGTAAACCTGCTGCCATCATCGCCCCCTGGCATCCACTACGATTAGCTTCCCTAGCCGTCAAAGTCCGCCAATTAGCAGGGTTGCTCCGGTACATCATCTCTACACCAGAGGTCAACTTTGGCGATTCCCGCCTATTTTTCGCTGATTTACGAAACGAACTTGACCACCCCTACTATCCTGAGGTTTGTGTTGGCTACCAGGGGCAGCAGCCCGAATTGTTGTCTGTCTCTGATACGGTCAACGACTACAGCCTGATGGAGCGCCCCACACGGGACGAGAGTGATCGCACGACTAACGAAAATCCAGCTGAAGCAGTCGATCGATTGCTAGGAATCATCCGTCGCTACGTAGAACTATTGCCCCATGAGAAAACGAATCTGAGCGTCGTTCTATACCAAACCGACTCTATCAAACTACCTCAGGCGATCGTCAACAAGCTGAGTGAAGAACTGCAAGAAGATCGGGAGGAAGTTCGTTGTCAGGTTGTTTTGCGCCATCGAAATGGACAAAAACTCGCTCAACTCTACGAGCAGATGTTGGAAAGCTCTGACGCTGATCCCGATGCATTTATTGCCAGTGAAGTTTCTCAAGACTTTATGGCAAGGTTGAGAATCGTAGTTATGTCGAACGACGTTCCTTCTACAACCCCTACGGAAGGTAAGTTTGCCGATATTGTGTTTCTACAAGATGTAATCTCACGGCAGGCAAAAGTAGTTTGGCAGCCTTCACCGTTTGACAGTACCACAACGGAAATCTTAAGCCATTCTCCCGCTCGTTGGGCACGTAAGCGTCCATCTGCTAGTGATGAACTCAAGTCAACCGTTTATCTTACCTGTCCCAAGCAGACGGTCGTTAGTCAAGCCTATCTCGACATGGTTCATAGCACTATTAGGAGTGAAGATTACTCCGCTGGCCAGCATTTCTTACCTGCCCGTCAAATTTCCTTCCAAGAGGAAACAATAAAGACGACCTTCGACGAAAGCCATCGTTTAGGCGAGTGGGTAGTTAATTACGATGATTTGTTAGAGAGACGACAGCTTCTCAACCAGGGCGTGAAGGTTATTCGGTATCAACAAAATCGCACTGATGAGCGAAACTTCCTCGTATCTTCGGATGCACCTCTGAATGTACTCAAGGTGCTAGTCAGGAAACGATTAGAAGCCCTGAACTTAGGATTGGAGACTGATCGAATCAATAAATTGGTTGAGCGCTTAATCCATGACGCCAATACAATTTCTGGTGACATTGTGTTAAGAGCTGCAAAATGCGGTAGGTTTGCCAGTGAACTAATGGGCGTAGTGCTTAGCAAGGCTTTAATCACCGAGGAAATGGGAATACATAATCTAACAGGTTGGTACTTCCTAGATGACTATGCTTCCTGGTTAGGCCAGAAAGAAGGTCAAATTGCTGACATCATGGCAATTTCTCCACAGTATATTGATGACGAACCTATTCTAAAAATTATTGTTTCTGAGGCAAAATATATTGATGTAGCGGGCTTAGCTGATGGTCGTAAAACTTCACAGAATCAACTTCGACAGACAGTAGATCGCATTGCCAATGCTCTTTTTAATAGACCAGGTCGTCTTGATCGTGACCTTTGGCTATCTCGCCTTAGCGATCTTCTTCTAGATGGCATTGAATTTAGTTCAGATAGGAAACTAAATATCGAATTTTGGCGTGAACAAATACGTTCAGGATCACTGCGTATTGACCTATCCGGTTATTCTCAAGTTTTTGTATCGGGTACAAATGATAATAAGATTGAAGGTGAGCGTTTTCCCATTCCTAAAGTTGAACGATGCTTTCAAGAGATATTTGATAGAGAATCTGTCCGTAAATTGATTTTAGCCTATGAAGCTAAAAAGCCTCTTTTTCCTATAAGAGAACAGCTTGGTGATGACAAACCCTGGATAATGCCAAGACCATTACAGCCTGCAGATAGAGTGACATGGGCTTTAGAAATTGAGGAAGTGGAAACAGAAGCAACTTCATTAATAGTGCCTTCAGAGGATATCTTGATTGAGAATGGAGATAATCAAGTTCAGTTAACCTTAGGCGATCAGCTAACAAAAGCTGAAGCTACAACCTCTTCCAACCCTTTAATCACTGAAGATCGAGATAATTGGAAAAATTCTGAGTTCATTAAGAAGCAGCAGAAAGAGCAGTCTAGTGAAAGTGATTCAATAGCAGAGAAGTGGTTAGAAGAGGTCGCTGGAAAACTACGGACAGCTTTGTTAGGATATAACTTGCAGGCTAAGATCGAAGGAAGGCGTCTAACCCCAAACGCTGCAATTATCCGCTTTAAGGGTTCTGATAATCTAAAACTTGATGATATTGAAAAAAAGAGGTCTCAGCTTTTAACAACACACTCTTTAAACATTATCAATGTTTATGGTCAGCCTGGGGAAATTGTTATTACGGTTGCTCGCCCTCAAAGACAAACAATCTCCCTCCAGGAAGTCTGGGCGAAACGAAAGATAAATAGATCCCCCTCTGGTGTTAATCTGAGTTTTGTGATTGGTGTCAAAGAAATTGACGGTGAATTACTTTATCTAAACCTAGGCAGCAGCTTTGAAAATCTAGAGCAACATGCTCCCCATACTTTAATTGCTGGAGCAACAGGTAGTGGTAAATCTGTTTTACTTCAGAATCTTCTTCTCGATATCTGTGCTACAAACTCGCCTAGTTTAGCAACTATCTATTTAATTGATCCCAAAATGGGAGTTGATTATGCTGGTATAGGCGACCTTCCTCATCTCAAGGAAGGAGTGATTATTGAGCAGAACGCTGCTATTGAGATTTTAGAGTTTTTAGTCGAAGAGATGGATAACCGATACCGGAAGTTCCTTCCCCATAAAGCGAAATCTCTGCAAGACTATAACTGTAAGGTTGCTGAATACGAGAAACTTCCCGTTCTGTGGTTAGTCCATGACGAGTTTGCAGAATGGATGTTAGTTGATGATTATAAATCAGCTGTATCCTCTGCAGTACAACGATTGGGTGTAAAGGCAAGAGCTGCAGGGATTCATCTTATTTTTGCGGCACAACGACCCGATGCAAATGTTCTGCCGGTTCAGTTACGAGATAATTTAGGTAATCGTTTGATCTTAAGAGTAGAAAGTGTAGGCACGTCAGAGATTTCCCTTGGTCAAAAGGGAGCGGAGAACCTCTTGGGTAAGGGACACCTAGCGGCTCGACTAACTAACCAATCAGAACTTATCTATGCCCAAGTTCCCTTTCTAACTGATGAAGATGCCGCTACGATTGTAGAGCTACTGAGAACTAGGCCGGATACAATCTAAATCGTGATTTATCAACTAGGCTGAACAATCCACCATCCACCGATGATTTACCTGGATTACCACGCCACTACCCCCGTCGATCCCAGAGTTGCCCAGGCAGTGCTACAGGCCATGACCACAGACTTTGGCAACGCCAGTAGCCTCGATCACACCATCGGCGATCGCGCTGAAGCCGCCGTTAAAACCGCCGCCCAACAGGTCGCCCACTTGGTCAACGCCCACCCCCGCGAGGTGATCTTCACCTCTGGTGCCACCGAAAGCCTCAACCTCGCCCTCCAGGGCACCGTCATCGCCCTCGAACAGAGTGGCATAAAACCTCGCCTGGCCATCACCAGCGTAGAACACAAAGCTGTTTTAGATACCTGCCAGGCCCTTCACCAGCAGGGCCGCATCGAACTAATCACCCTCAGGGTTGATCACCAGGCGCGGATTGACCTGGCGGAGGTAGACGCGGTCTGCGCCAGCGGCCTACACCTGCTGGTGGTGATGGCCGCCAACAACGAAGTGGGCACCATCTACCCCATTCCAGCGATCGCCGCCATCGCCCAACGCCACCGCATCCCCTTCCTCTGCGACGCCTGCCAAGCCGTGGGCAAAATCCCCCTGCAGTTTAACCCCTGGGGCATTACCCTCCTGGCCCTCTCCGCCCACAAACTCTACGGCCCTCAAGGGGTTGGTGCCCTAGTGGTACGGCGCGGCCATGCCCTCGCCCCCCTGCTCTACGGCGGCGGCCAACAACGGGGCCTGCGCCCCGGCACCCTCAACCTGCCTGGCATCGTCGGCCTGGGGGAAGCCTGCCGCCTGCGCCACCAGGAAATGGCCAGCGATGAGCCCCAGATTGCCCAAAGGCGAGACCGCCTGCAGACCCTACTGCAAAGCCAGATTCCCCAACTGGTGATCAACGGCGATCAACACAACCGCCTGGCCGGCAATTTGCACATCGCTATCCCTGGCATCCCCAATAGCGCCATCATCGCCCGGGTTCGCCACCAACTGGCGATCGCCACCGGCTCCGCCTGCAGCTCAGGCATCGAAGCCCCCTCCCACGTCCTCCGCGCCATGGCTCTACCCACCCCCATCCTCGACAGCGCCCTCCGCCTCAGCCTGGGTAAATTCTCGAGCGATAGCGACCTACACCCCACCGCCACCCTCCTCCACCAAGCCGTCCAGGCCATCCACAGCCTCTCCACTGGAGTCCCCTAACTGGCTAGACAGCGGGGTATATCTTACCCGCAGATAGCTGACCTATCACTCTAAGGTATACCCCATAAGAGGTATATTACTACGCCTATCCAGGTGTGACGTAATAGTGAAGCTTCTTCCAGACTTTTGTTTGTCATTTTTCAAGAAATAGTCTCCCTCACCAGAGTCCCAGCAAAATCGCACCTCTACCCCGCCACCTTCGCCCTCCTCCGCCTCATCAGCAAAGCAAGCTGGTTCACGTCCGATCTCTGCAAAGTATTCCTGGAGAGCACCACCAATCGCGATCGCCCGCGATCCATGCAGCTGTTCAGTAAGCCCAATCAACCAATCACGGGAGCCAACCAGGTCAGCCGGCTTTGTTTGGTACTTCAGGATTTCCGGAATCAGTACTTCAGGATTCTCTGACATATCAATGGCAGAAATATCTACAACCGGTGCATAGTCACATTTCAAAGCAGTTTGCCAGGTTTCGCTCCATTTCACCCTAGACAAATAGTGTCCCTTAGAAAAATAGGACCTTTCAACCATTAGTAAGCAATGGAAATGAGGATGGGCAAGACCATCTTTCCCGCGAGTCACCTCCGTTGACTTGATCCATCCCTTTGCTGGCCAAGACTTTAATCGAGTGCAGTGCTTGAAGGCAGTATGCATATTTGTCAGATTACTACGCAGATCCTTCAGCTCACAGTTCTTTATCGTCAAGGTTAGGAAAATCCATCTATGGGACTTAAACCTATCCTTAACGCTTGGCAACCCTTTGTAGGCCCTGGCTTTCCATTTAAGTGAGCGCCGCCATTGACAAACCGGACAGTGGCGTACACGACAAAACCATGTATCAGAAAGCTCTAATCCATCATTTCCGACCATGAATTTTATCGTGCTACTACAGTTGCTTACCCTGGTAGAATAACCTTCAAACTTACTGTCTTTATACAGTTTCGCAACCTTCTCGGCAGATTTTTTATGACGGGTCCATTTATTTCCCCTGTCATCTAGCTTAAAGAAACTACTATTAATTACATTAGTAGAGTCTGAAATATAATCAGACAGAGATGGACTCAAGTTAAGAAGATTCATAGAACTACTATTTCAATAGATGATACAGTTTTAATCAGTACGCTTCCCGCCTCTAGTTACTTAATTCGCAGCTTTCCCACCCGATCAGGATACTTTATCAAGAACTTGGTGCCTTGGTCGGTGATATAGAGCAGATAGTTACTTTGCAACGTAGCTTTAGTCATCCTCACCCCCCTACCCCCCAGCGACTCCCTCAACATCCCCGCCCTGGCCCGGTTATTCAACGACACCACCAATTCCTACAAATACCTCTTCTTCCTCTCCCTTCTGGATATCCTCCGCCGTCACCACTTCCAGCCCACCAGCCCGATCGCCTTTTTTGACCTGATCGTCGAGATGCTGGCCAATGCCTGGTTTCCCCATAGCTACTTCAAACTATCCTTCGGTAGTCAAGACAAAATCGCCCAACAGCTCGACGCCCTCGCCCTGGTGGTGGAAGCCCCCGTAGTTCAATTCAAAGACCCCGACAAAACCCTACT
>Ga0172373_10009454_pt1 | contig 12112 bp, 21 predicted proteins | sample Lak10m_2_FD_114546 | JGI IMG/M metagenome (GOLD analysis project Ga0172373, IMG submission 114546) | Freshwater microbial communities from Kabuno Bay, South-Kivu, Congo - kab_092012_10m | ecosystem: Environmental > Aquatic > Freshwater > Lake | place: Democratic Republic of the Congo... | reverse complement strand
GTTGAAGTCTATCTGCGAGACGGTCAAGCCCAATGGCGTGGATATTTTGTACTGGGACACCGATGTGTGTCGGCACGAGCCATACGAGCGCGATCAACTGGATTCGCTGCTGCAATCCACCAAGCCCGCAGGTGGTGGAGGCACTGATCCGCAGTGCATCCCCGACTACATCAAGGCCAAGGCAATCAAGGCCGAGTGTGCGGTGGTGTTGACCGATGGTCTTGTATGTTCGTGGGGCGAGGGTTGGTCGATGCCGCTGCTGTGGGGCATCACTACTCAGGGCATCATGGCGCAAGTCGGCAAGTCGGTAACAATTCAATGATATCGACGAACAACATAAAAGAAGCGCCACAACGACGCATTTGGTATTTGGTGGAGACACCGAGAGACTGGCCTAGGAGTTACAACATCATGTGCGAGTATTCCATGAGGCATGATTTGTTGTCGTGTCAGAGAGTGATAAACAAAGAGCCACTAACAATGGCTGAAGCAAAAGCATTTAAGAAATTACTAACAGGAGTGCAATCATGATTCAGAACAGTGCTGTATTGGTTGATCTTCATATCAGTGTGTGGACTGCGCGCAAGATGGATAGGCGCGTGTCAGAACAAGTTGATGTGAACCACAACACCAAGGCCCGAGCAGGTAACTACCACAAGAAATTACTTGCAGGCACCGAGGCGTTGGACTCGCTGCAATCGGTGGTGGGTGCCACACGCCAGTGGCATTACGAGAACACGTTACCGTGGGCCGATAACGGGCAGCGACTGCTATCGATGAAGAACTTCTTTGACTACAAGTCAATCATGGGGGACTTCAGACGGCAGTTTGACGAGGCGGGTGAGAACTTTTGCAACCAGTATCCCATCCTTGTGTCGGCTGCTGCGTTCACGTTGGGTGATTTGTTTAACTCAGGGGATTATCCGAGCGTTGAGCAGGTACGTTCCAAAAACAAGTTTCACGTTGTGTTTAGTCCTGTTCCCGACGCTGGCGACTTCCGCGTGGACATTCCGAACGAGTACCGCGAGGAGTTGCGGAAGATATCCGAGGAGCGCGTGACGCATGCCATGAAAGATGCTTGGGATAGGCTTCACGACTGTTTGGCCCGCATGTCCGAGAAGTTAGCGGGCGATGAGAAACAAGTATTCCGTGACTCGCTTGTGACTAACGCCATAGACCTGTGCGCTACGTTGAGCAAGTTGAACGTGACCAACGACTCCAAGTTGGAGGATGCACGACAGAAGTTGGAACGTGCGTTGGTAGGCATTGATGCCAGAGAGTTACGCAGGAGCGACGACACACGCAAAGATGTGAAGTCGCGTGTCGATGAAATCTTGGGAATGTTTTAGGAGGTGTGAGATGGATCTTGAGACGTTGATGTGGAAGATGTACCGCCGTGGCGTTGTTCACGGTGGTGTGGTTGCCGTACTCACGGCAGCAATCTACCTGATTATGTAAACACTGTTTATAAAAGGAGAACTGAAGTGCTAACCGGAAACTTTGATGCTTATTTCAATACTGACCGTAACGTGTATAACGCGCTCCGTACCTTTGCGCGGGGGCATGTGTCACGGTTCCCCATAAAGTTTGAAGGGAGCGGGTACGCGGTCAGGTTTTACGACTCACGATTTCCTGCGCCAATTGCTTCCTTGGAAAGGGACAACGGTAAATATGTTTTGAGATCTGATCTCATACGCAACGATAAATACGGTGGTGCTAATCACAAGTACAACACGCGGGCTACTTCCAATACGAAACTTCTTCCGGCTTGGTTTGAAGCGTATGTCCGTCCCGTTCCAGACGAAAAGATATGCAGACAGTTTGTCTCTGTCAGAAACGAATTGAGCGAAAAGTGGCGAACCGAGTTTGCCAATCTTGTTGATACTTTCAACATGGCGGGGTGGGGCGGTAGCGCAGACTTATTGCGTAAGGCGTTTTCAGATGACTTCATAAACCATGTAATGAACGGCACCGCCCCCTACTCACATCCCGAATTGCGGAAGTTTATGAATGGCGAATTCGCAAACACATTCCTTGAACACAAACGCCGCCAGTCTATTACACATCCAGACAAACACATCTTTATCAATCCTGACGATACGGTAGTTGTGAACATAGACAGCACCGTAGCCACACTCCTCAGTATCAATGAGTTGCAGGAAGAATCGCGTTCCAAGATTGCCCTGATGCGGCTGCTTGAGAACAACACCCTGCTCGATGGAGTTGGTATAAAGATCTCTCCAGTTAGTTTCTGGCTTTACTAATAATTGCTATTGACGCAAACATGTGGTATATTGTAAACATGGTAACAAGTCAATGGCTGTTAAGCGTAAGTCTTAAACGTAATGGCGATGAGTACCCCTACTACACGTTAATTGATCGTCGCAGACAAAAGTCCACACGGTTCAACAGTTGTAAACACTGTTTACAAAAGCCAGTGGCCGAGAAGTTAGTGATGATCAAGATGATGCGTGGTGATTTCAAGGACTATATCTTTGGGTCATGGATTGGGGATAGGCATATAGTCGTTGCGTTAGACAAAGACGAGTACAACGAACTATTGGAGAGGGTCAGTGGTACCGACACCGGAAAACAAAGTAAAAAACCGCGTAAGAAAGATACTGAATAAGTACACGACTGCGTACAGTTTTATGCCCGCTACGCATGGTTATGGATCATCAGGTGTGGCTGACATTGTGTCCTGCATCAACGGTAAATTTATTGCCATAGAGTGCAAGACAGACGGTAATAAGCCTACGGCCCTACAGAAAAAGAACTTGAACGATGTTGTGAAATCTGGGGGCTACGGGTTTGTTGTGGACGATTCATCCATAGGAGTGTTCATCCTTACTCTGGATAACGTGGTAAGTGGCAGGTTGCCGCCAACATGTTTTGATTTCACCAATGAAGAAAACCAGAGCCAAGACAAGTGAGGGCAAACTTAAACGCATCATGCTGTATGCATCTAGCGTGTATGCCATCAGTACGAAAGAGATAGCCAACCGATACAAACTAACCAGACGCCAAGCGTTGAGATACATAGACAAGTTATACAACGACGGGCATTTGTACATGCGATACAAGGTTGGTGGACGTTTTTATTATTCAATTGTTAGGAGGAAGAATGAAACTAGAAAAACTAAATGAAGCGTTGAGGGTAGCCGACGAGTTCGGCATGGACGGCACTGATGTGTCCATCCTCTTTGCTATTGCCGAGAAGCGCAGGGATGAGGGAGCGGCAACTATCATGCAGTTCTCTTCTGGAACGCAGTTTGCGTCTTTTGGCACCATCCACGAGCGTGTCAAACGCATGGTGAAAAAAGGCGTGTTGAAGAAACAAGTTCGAGAGGACAATCAAAGATACAAAGTGTTGACTGATGGCCCAGTGTTGGGTAAATTCCTAGACCGTTTGAACGAAGTATAACTTTTTAACAAGGAGACTAAAGTGACTAAGAGTGCAAAAATTCGCAAGTTGATGGCCAAGGGTTTAAGCGTTGCAGAGATTGCCAAGCGCGTGAAGGTGCATGCCAACTACGTGCATACCATCAAGTGGTTGGACAAGAAGAAAAAGCCAAAAGCCCAATTCAAAAGCCCCCGTTCGCGTCTGCTGCAAGACATATTCCAGATGAAGAAGGCGGTGGATGCGGTGGAGAGCAAGCCGACGAAGTTATTGGTACAACCCCAGTACAAAGACATGGCTATGAAAATTCTTGCTGATAACGATCTTGTCAACAAGCCCCCGCACTACACAAAAGGCGGTATCGACTTCCTCGACTACGCCGAGGCCAAGGGGCTGACCGAGAACGCCTATCTTTTCAACGTGGTGAAGTACGTTTCACGTGCGGGTAAGAAGGTAGGTGCTGACCCTGTGCAGGATCTTGAGAAGGCAGAGTTTTACCTCAAGCGTGAGATTGCGCGGAGGAAGAGTGCGTGACCGAGAAAGACTACTTGCCACAGTACGCCGCAGAGTTAGTGCATGACTTGAAAGTACAGGAAGTTCAATGGCGCTACTCTGCAAATGCTGCACTTAAACGATGGGGTGAGAGCAATTCCATATACAAGGAAGAATTTGCCAAGGCCGAGGCGTTTAGAAACACAGCAGATATGGTACGCAATGCAGTACACATTGTGCTGCCATTGAACGGTCAAGTATATGTACCTCCATCCAGTAGCAGATATACACCGGAAGAGTGTGAGTCTTCTCACGCTTTGCCACATATATTGACTACGTTTGAACACGCCGTGGATAAAAACTATTACGACGCTGACAACTTAGATGAGTTTGAAATTCCAGATGCAAGCGTCAGTTTGGCTGTGGACTTCAAGCAGTTTGATGAAGATGATGAAAGGTACAAAGACGAACGACTCCCCGGCAGAAGCCCTGTTTCTGTAATCGCGTTCTCTAGGTTTAATAAGAATGCCAAGGGGGTAAAGTGGTGTCTTAATAGTTACTACATGACTATGTATACGCCGCTTGTGTTTACCAATAACGGCACAGAACTTAGCTTAAGTAATATCTATACGAAAGAAGGGCTGTTTGATAACGACAGTCAACCAACTAAAGATAGAAACTTTGTAGAGACTATATATAGATCTTTGAACGCAAACATGGAAACAGTAATCCGAGCCTGTCACGCACTGCGTGTCGGTGCTGTGTTGGAGGAGTGTGAGGAGAAGTCCTACACACGCAACAGGACACTCCAGAAGAAGGGCGTTGGCGGGTTTGAGTACCACGTGTTGAGACTGCCATATGGCACAGTCAGAGAGACGTTGGGTAGTCGATCCGGTGGCGAGCGCGATGCCCCGAGGTATCACTTCCGAAGGGCGCACCTACGTAAATTGTCCAAGGGAACTCAGACGTTCGTGCGTTCATGTTTCGTTGGCAATCGTGAGAAGGGCGAGATCCAGAAAGAATACAAACTAGAAAGCGGGGTAGCAGCATGATTGACTGGCTCAAAAAAATGTACCGCGATTGGCAGTGGCGCAGACAGAACGAATGGGCGCAGGTGCCACCGCCTGATTGGTCAGCGAAACGCGGTGGGAGGGAGTACTGGTGAAATCATTAAACGACATCTACCAAGATGGACTCAAACTTCTTGAGCAGGACAAGTGCGACGAGGCTATCCCTCGCTTCGACGATATCATCAAGTTGCGTCCGCTCCTTGCCGGGGCGTATGTGCAGCGGGGTCGGTGCCATTGGGAAATGCGACGTTGGGACTTGGCAAAACCTGACTTCGAGAATTGCCTGATGCTTGATCCAGAAAACCCAGATGCCAAGTGGACGACGGGCCTGATTGAGTTGCAGTTGGGAAACTTTGAGCGTGGGTGGATGCATTACGAGAACCGTTGGGACACCGACACATTCCAGTCACCCCGGCTCAAGACTCGGCTCCCATCGTGGGAGAAAGGCAAAGGCTATAAGTCTGTGTTGGTCTGGTGCGAACAGGGCGTGGGCGATCAGTTGCTCTACGGCAGCATGTTGGGTGCGCTGAAGAAAGAGACTGAGAAGGTCACGGTGATGATCGATATTCGACTGATGAATCTTTTCCAACGCGCCAATCCAGATATTAAATTCATACGCCACGACAGTCGGGTGAACAACGCCGAGTACGACTCGCAGATTCCGATTGGCAGCGTGGGTAAACATTTCATTAACGATGTCGCTGACATCAAGAAGCATCGGTCTGTCGGATATGTTTATCCTGATCGCAGCCGATTGGATCATCTGACACACGAGTTGGCGCTGCAACCGGATGACTTCGTGATCGGTATATCTTGGGCAAGCACGGCTCCGCGCATCGGTGAACACAAGAGTGTGAAACTGGAGGAGTTGGTAGGACTTTGGGATATCCCGAACGCCAAGATCGTAAGCCTGCAATACGGCAAGCCTGATCACGACATCGAACCGTTTGAAGAAAAGACTGGCAAGATTGTTCGCCAGACGACGGTCGGTAACTTCTTTGACTTGGAGGGCGTGGTCGCAGCGATGTCACTGTGCAACGCCGTGGTATCCGTGTCGAATGCGAACGTGCATCTGGCAGGAGCCTTGGGCGTACCGACGTACGTGCTTGATGCCAACAAGTTGTGGTATTGGAATCATAAGGAAGGGCGAACGAGCCTTTTCTATCCGACAGTTAACCTTTACCCACGCGACTATTTGAACGCGCCGTGGGATGCACAGATTGCAGAGATCATCAAAGATATTAAGGAGCGACGAGCATGACCGAAGAAGATGTTTCTTATCTTGATGCCAAGCCTGAACACTTGGTGCCTATGCCCCCGCAACAGAAAGTGTGGGCGACCATCGGTGACAACTTGGAGTTGGATTACATCGACTGGGACATGATCAACGAGTTGGCGAAACAGTTTGATGTTTTGCACAAGGAAGGGCAGGAGAAGACCGAGAGCCATGTCATCTGCAAATTGCTGACGTTGGTGCGTGAGCAAACGAGGAAGGACTGTGAGCAGGCCAAATGAATACATCGTTGATCGCTTAAACGAGCGGATCAATGACTTGGAGAAAGAACTTTTGGATGAAAAGTCCCACAAGACTGACATTCTGATCGCAGAAATCATGTTAGCCGTGGTGTGCTTCTGTGCGGGCTGCGTGGTGGGAGCGGTGTACCTATGACAAAACTAGAAGCGTGGAAGGCGTGGAATGAAACCGTAGGTGTTGGCGCAGAAGCGACAGAGTTTGCACTAGAGAAATCGAGCCACGGCAAAGCATTTAGTTATGCGTGGGATGCTGCGGTGGCCGAGAACGAGCGACTACGCGAAGCCCTGCATGACATCTCCATCAGTAAGAACTCTATGTATCAAGAGTCACGAGCCAAGCAAGCCTTGGGTGAGGATCAAAAAATCTGGAGGATGTGCGGCGTGAATACGGATGATGTGATTAAGATGGCCGAGGAAGCCGGGATCGTGATGAGTCTGACCGACGAGCGTGTGACGCTGAACAAACTGAATCGTTTTCTGGAACTGCATCTGAAGGCACTGAAGAACGAAGGCTACCGCCGGGGTGAAACATGATCATTGACGACAAGTCCCCGCCGGGATCGTGGCAGCGTGAGATAGAACTGCAACCGTGGAAGTACTCACAGCAGGAAAAGGTCGGGTGGGCGCTGTCTGAGATGCGCTTGCGTGGCATGTTCAAGGAAGCCGACATCCTTTCCCAAGAGATCGTTGTGTTGAAAGCAGAAGTGGATCGTTTCCGTGCAGATCGAAAATGACATACTGAATCTGATCCGCGATCTTCCACGCGAGATCAATGACACATCAACCACAACTGAATTTAAATTTCTTACGGTGGGTGGTGTGCTGTGGGCCTGTCACGATGAGATCAGGCGACTGCGGCAGGAAGTACAGGAGTTAAAGAGTGTCAATCGTAAAAAAGGTCCGTAGTTGTGTAGAGTGCAAAAGGACGTTTGCTAACCCAGAGTCCCTGCGTACACACATATACAAGTTTGGTGGATGCAGGAGCGAAGAATCTTTAAAAGCCGCAGGCTTTGAAAATACCCCCAAAGGTTGGCTACGCAAAAAGATGGTAAGTTTTAATGACAATACTAACAATTGATTTTGAAACGTATTACGACAAACCGTTTTCGTTATCAAAGATAACCACGGAGGAATACATCCGTGACGAACGCTTTGAAGTTATCGGTGTAGCCGTAGCGGTAGACGACTCCGAACCGGAATGGTTTAGCGGCACACACGAAGAAACTTCTGCGTGGCTGAACAAGTTTGACTGGACTAACTCCTTGGCATGCGCCCACAACGCGCAGTTCGATGGGGCTATCTTGTCTTGGATATTTAACATCAAGCCGAAGGGATGGCTTGATACGCTATGCATGGCGCGGGCTAAGCATGGGGTGGACTCAAGTGTGAGTCTTAAATCCCTAGCAGAACAATACAAACTGGGAGCAAAGGGAGATGAAGTTATTAACGCGCTTGGTAAACGGCGCATGGATTTTACTGCTGAAGACCTTGCTCGTTACGCTAGTTATTGTATTAACGATGTTCGCCTTACCCATCGTTTGCTTAATTGCTTGCTTGCTGAGTTCCCTGCGAAAGAACTGAAGGTTATCGACTTAACGCTGCGTATGTTCACCGAGCCTGTGCTTGAGTTGAACCTGCCGTTGCTTGAGTCCCATCTGGAATCCGTCAAGGACAAGAAAGCCAAGTTGCTCGCCGCTGCCGAGGCAGACCGCGAGTCGCTTATGAGCAACGACAAATTTGCTGAACTGCTTACGCGATTAGGAATAGAACCGCCCAAGAAAATCAGCAGCCGCACAGGGAAAGAAGCGTGGGCATTCGCCAAGACTGACGAAGAGTTCAAGGAACTACTTAACCATTCAGACCCACGTGTACAGACGTTGGTCGGTGCGCGGCTTGGTACAAAAACTACTTTGGAAGAATCACGCACACAGCGGTTTATAGATATCAGTCTGCGTGGCAAGTTGCCGGTGCCAATTAAATACTACGCAGCACACACTGGCAGATGGGGCGGCGAGGACAAGATCAATCTTCAGAACCTGCCGCGTGAAAGCAATTTGAAGAACGCAATCGTAGCCCCTGATGGCTACGTCATAATTGACTGTGACTCATCACAGATCGAAGCCCGTACGGTTGCTTGGCTTGCAGGGCAGAACGATTTGGTCGAAGCGTTTGACGAAGGCCAAGATGTATACAAGATCATGGCGGCTACCATCTACAAAGTGCCTATCGAAGAAGTCACCAAGGCCCAACGATTTGTAGGAAAAACAACTATTTTGGGTGCTGGGTACGGTATGGGCGGTACCAAGTTTCAGTTACAACTTAAGGCGTTCAACGTTGATGTAGATATCGACGAGTGCAACCGCATCATTGACGTATACAGGGAAACATATCCAAGCATACCTGCGCTATGGCGACAGGCTCAGAAGTGTATTGAGTTTATTTTGCTCAAGAAAGCAGCGCCATTTGGCAGCGTAGATGTTGTGCAGTTTGATCCACGACAACGCGGCTTCCTGTTACCGAGTGGACTGTGGCAGCGATACGAGGGGCTGCGTAAGGTCGATGACGGTACAAAGATCGAATACGAGTACGGCACACGTAAAGGCGCGGTCAAGATTTATGGTGGGAAGATTGTTGAAAACATTTGCCAAGCCGTGGCAAGATGTGTGATTGCCGAGCAAATGATCAGGATTTCAAAACGCTACCGAGTTGTGTTGACCGTGCATGACGCTATTGCTTGCATAGCACCCGAGGCCGAGGCTGAAGAAGCGCAACGGTACGTTGAGGAATGCATGAGATGGCGACCGACATGGGCTGCTACCCTGCCGTTGAACTGCGAGTCAGGTGTAGGTAAAAGTTACGGGGATTGCTGATGACATCGTACAGTTGGTCGTATTCGTCGTTGGACTTGTTCCAACAATGTCCGCACAAGTATTACCGACTGAAGGTAAAGAAGGACATCAAGGAACCCGTCAGCGAGCATCTTGTGTATGGACTCGACATGCACAAGGCAGCAGAAGAATACATCAAGGATGGCAAGTCAGTACCGGATCGGTTCAAGTTCCTGATACCCGCTCTCGACAAACTCAAGGGGTACGCTGGAGAGAAACTTTGCGAGTACCGAATGGGTTTGACTAAAAGTCTAGCTCCGTGTGGCTTCTTCGATAAAGATGTTTGGTGGAGAGGCATTGCTGATTTAATAATTTTAAGTGATGACTTTGCAAAAATTGTTGACTACAAAACGGGCAAGTCATCCAAGCATGCGGATACCAAGCAATTGGAGATACTGTCGCTGGCAGTATTCAAGCACTTCCCACAGATCAAACGCATCAAGGGCGGGCTGCTGTTTGTAGTTGCTAATGAGTTTGTGAAAGGCAACTTTGATGTGGAGCAGAGTCATATTTACTGGCAGCGATGGCTAACCGGAACCGCTCAGTTGGAGAAAGCGTTTGAGGTTGACGTATGGAACCCGCGTCCGAACTTCACATGCAAGAAGTGGTGTCCGGTTAAAGACTGCACGCATAACGGGAGATAGAAATGTCAGACATAAAAGTTAAATTAAGTGAATCCGGTATAGATACACCGCTGTTTCATGACTATGAATATCACTATCCCGCGAAGAATCGAGGGGCTAACCAAGATTATTTGACGCTTGTTATTGAAAATAATGGCGGTAACTTTTTGTCGGTGGCTTTGTACGATGAAGGCGATAGGAAGATAATTTCTCGCAATCAAGATGTCAGTAAGATACTTATTCAGATTGACGGTGGTATTGAACATACCGATTTTTTCAACATGCTAAAACTTATTAAAGAAGCGCACGAAGTTAGTAATGCGCTGGGAGGCACACATGGCTCGTGATTACCGTCGTGAATACGACAACTACCAAGGCAAGCCCGAACAACTAAAGAACCGTGCTAAACGTAATTCTGCTCGTGCCAAGATGATGGCAGCCGGGCGTGTACGTAAAGGCGACGGTAAAGATGTTGACCACAAGCAACCGTTGAGCAAGGGCGGATCAGCAGGTAAATCAAACCTGCGAGTTGTCAGCACCCACGCTAACCGTGCATTTAAGCGGCAGAAGGATCGGAAACCTGTTTGATGCAGATCATCGACAACAAGGCACTTCTATTGCGTGTCAAGGAACCCGAGCGGATTACTGCTGTGATTCACAACGCTAAGAAACTTAACGACAACGAAGTGCTGGTCAAATGGGGGGTGGAGGAAGCACAGATTCTCAAGAATCTACGGCTCAAGGATGTGCCGTCCCCCATTATGCGAGATTACGTATGGTCAGGATTACAAAAGCCGTTTAAGCATCAGTACGACACGGCTGCGTTTTTGACCTTGCATCGGCGGGCTTTCTGCTTCAACGAGCAAGGCACTGGCAAGACGGCATCGGCTATCTGGGCTGCGGACTACTTGATGCAGCAAGGGTTTATACGCCGTGTGCTTGTGTTATGCCCGCTATCCATCATGCAGTCGGCTTGGGAGAACGATCTCTTCAAGTTTGCCACGCATCGGACATGCGCTATCGCGCATAGTTACTCCAAGGAGAAGCGCATACAGGCGGTGCAAGGCGATGCCGAGTTCGTGATTTGCAACTACGATGGTTTGAATATTGTAAAAGAAGCCGTGATAAAGGGTGGCTTTGATCTGGTGATTATTGACGAAGCCAACGCCTACAAGAACGTAAGCACAAAAAGATGGAAGGTACTGAACTCCATACTCATGCCGTCCACTTGGGTATGGATGATGACGGGTACGCCAGCGGCGCAGACACCGACAGATGCTTACGGACTAGCCAAGATCATTAACCCAAGCGGTGTGCCAAAATTTTTTGGATCTTTTCGGGATCAAGTGCTATTCAAAGTATCCCAGTTTCGATGGGTACCGAAGCCTTCTTCCCAACAAATCGTACACAACGCACTACAACCAGCAATACGTTTTACCAAAGACGAATGTCTGGATCTGCCGGAAATGACTTACGTCATGCGTGATGTACCGCTCACCCCGCAGCAGACTACGTACTACGAAGAGATTCGTAAACAGATGCTTACAATTGCAGCGGGCGAGGAGATTACCGCCGTCAACGCAGCCGCAAGCCTAAACAAGTTATTACAACTTTCATGTGGCGCGGTCTACTCGGATAGTGGAGAAATCATAGCGTTTGATGCGAAGAACCGCATGGCTGCGCTACTGGAGGTCATCGAGGAGGCAAGCCAAAAAGTAATCATATTTGCCCCGTTTCGCCACGCCATCGAGATCATTGCGGAGGAACTGAAGAAGAACAAGATCTCCTGCGAGATCATCAACGGTGCAGTCCCGGCTACCAAGCGTTCAGAAATTTTCAAGAAATTTCAAGAAGATCCAGAACCGCGAGTGCTTGTCATACAGCCTCAAGCAGCAGCACACGGTGTCACGTTGCATGCGGCCAACGTTGTTGTTTGGTGGGGACCGATAACGTCTATTGAGACTTATTTGCAGGCCAATGCCCGCGTCCACCGTGCGGGCCAGCACCATCCATGCACAGTAGTACACTTGCAAGGCAGTCCTGTTGAGAAGCGCATCTACAAGATGCTGTCTCAGAAATTAGATGTGCATACCAAGTTGATCGAAC
>Ga0172373_10009452_pt1 | contig 12114 bp, 7 predicted proteins | sample Lak10m_2_FD_114546 | JGI IMG/M metagenome (GOLD analysis project Ga0172373, IMG submission 114546) | Freshwater microbial communities from Kabuno Bay, South-Kivu, Congo - kab_092012_10m | ecosystem: Environmental > Aquatic > Freshwater > Lake | place: Democratic Republic of the Congo: South-Kivu... | reverse complement strand
CTTATTTGGAATTGCTCGTCAGAGGCTGTCCGATTATATTCCAATCGTTTACTCCAAACAGAGGAGTTAAACCACTTGGAACAACTTCCGGAACAGTTAAATAAATTGATGGTAACGCAACTCCTGGATCGGTAAGTGCACGCATAAATTCAACTACTGCAGCAACTTCATCATCAGTTAAGCCAAGCGGTGCAGTTAGAACAGGGTCTAACATACTATCAGTAATGCTTGAATGACGCGGTTGCGCACCATTGTTATAAAACTCAACAACTTCGTTAAGAGTTCCGAATAAACCATCGTGCATATAAGGTGCAGTGAGTTCAACATTCCTCAAAGTTGGGGTTCTGAATTTATAACGGTCAGCAGGATCCAGCGTATTTTCTTCTCGACCGAAATCATCGTTTCCATTGATGGAATTTCCTACAGGTTTTCCAGGTCCAAACTGTGGAACTCCATTAATGACAAACTCACCATCAGTAAACATTGGACCGCTGTGGCAACTGCTGCATTTTGCTTTTCCGAAGAAAAGTTCAAGTCCTTGCTTCTGGATTTCATTTAACGCATTTGCGTCTCCCCTTACGAAATTATCATAAGGAGTGTATCGTCCAACAAGTTCTCTTTCAAATGATCCAATAGATCTTACATAAGTAGATGAGTCAATTACCATCTCAGGATTATTTGTGTGCTGAGAAGCTTCTAATGGAAATGCGATAGTGAAAAGTTGAACGTACTCTGGAATCAATCTAAGTTTTTCAATAACCTTTGTGACTGAAATATTTCCAGCGGTAACATCATCCAGTCCATAAGCATCACCCCTCATTTCAACTCTTGAGGTTATTGGACGGCTTGCTTGTATTTCAAGACTCTTGATTCTACCATCCCAGAACATAAAACTATTTGAAGAGGGATTTCCATTCTCATCAGGATTAAAAGCAACATTCCAGCAGGAGGGGGCATTGCGTGGAGTTAATGATACATCCAAACCGCTGCTTAAGCATACACCCAAAGTTCTGCTTGGGCCTAATCCAAAACCGCCCGTACCTGAAGGTAATTGACGGAAATCGCTAAATCCAAATTGTGGGTGATGGCAAGTGCCGCAAGCAACATCCTGCTCACCGCCAAGAATTGGATCATAGAAAAGTAATCTACCCAAAGCTATTCTTTCTGGAATAGGCGGATTATCTGCGGGATAAGGTATTGAACCTAATGTCTGAAGATTGTATTTAGCTACTAAATCTTCAGTTGTAGTTTGAACCGGAACTTCATCTTTCTGACATCCCGGCAAAACTGCGAGGAATATGAATGCTACAAACATAGCAGCAGTCACATTCCATATTGAATTGTACTTTTCGTACATGTTTTTTAACATAATCACTCCTCTCATTGAGTAATTTAAGTTGATGGTTGATTAATTAGAATTAATAGAAAATTTGTTTTTATACTTAATCTGTAACACTTGAAATAAATTCTAAAACCTTAAAAACTCCTATTCAATTACAAAGATGCTACATTTATATTTTTAATAATTAATTTTTAACTGTAAAAAATTGAAAGAAAATTCTTAGAATAACGAATGTTGCAATTTTCGGAGGCAAATATGTAACATTGAATAAACAAAAACAATAGGCTGATAAAATTATTTTATAATGAATCAAGAATTATACCCAAGTAAAAAATAATTGATAGTTGTTAATTCAAATGAAATTCTAATGGAGTGAAAAATTATTCTGTTTCAAAAAGATAGTAAAAATCAGATGCGTCTCAAAAGAATGCTTTAAAATTCTTTCACACACACCGCTCGGAAATCAGTGTCCGGCTTTTTCAGAAAGAGGCTGAGTAGTAAAAAAATCCTGATAGAATCTTGCGGTATAATTTTTTAATAAATTATTTATTCTTTCAAAGGAGGTTGATTTAATTATTAATCCTGCGTGATACTTTTTATTCAGTTTCCAGTAAATTTCAGGATCGTTAAAAGAACTCAAGTTTGGATATTCCTGCTTAGCAAGTGAATTGAGTAAACCTGCATAATCATTTCGAATTTCCGGCAGGTGATATTCTCCATCCCCCTTTAATATTTCGATTTTTGCCCATTCACGCCAAAGATTCACTGCCGATGCGGCTTCTGTTAGTTCTGCGATATTTGCCCCACCTACTCTTGCTGAAGTTTCGAGGAAATAAAATTTACCATTAATATCGGCTTTAATAAATTCTGTGTGTGATACGCCTCTTACCATTCCCATTGCTTTAAGAACTTTTTCATTAAGTTTAAGAAGATTTTGTTCATCCTCACTTCCGCGAAGCATAGTTTGAGTAGAAAAAACTCTTCCTTCGTGAGCAACTTCCATTGGAGGCTTAGCATATTGATGAGCTAACGCAAAATGGATTTCTTTTTCGTAAATGATTGAATCAACATGATAAATATTGCCGGGGATAAACTTCTCCATTAAAAAAAAGGATTGTTCATCGCCAAGTTCGTTAAGTCTCTTCCAAACTTCAGCTTCGTTATTAACTTTCTTCATTCCGTGAGAGCCAGCCTGCATTCGCGGTTTAATGATCAACGGGAATTTCACTTTTTGCATGAATTCCTTAATGGCATCATAATTTAGAATATGAATAAATTCCGGAACAAGTATTTTCATTTCTGCTGCACGCGTTCTCATTGCAAGTTTATCGCGAAAATATCTTGCGGTTGTATCACCCATCCCTGGTATTCTAAGATGTTCACGAAGCGCCGCAGCACGTTCTACATCAAAATCATCAAGTGGAACAATTCGGTCAATCTTCTCTGTCCGGGCAAGATAACTGACACCATAAAGCAAATCTTTCATCTGCCATTCTTTATCAATATCAGCTATATAAAAAATTTCATCAATACTTTCGCGCGGCCAGTTCGCTTCTTCAAGAATTTTGGAAGTGATCAATAAAACTCTGCAGCCAAGATTTTTTGCGGCTCGTAAAAAATCCTGACCTTTTTCATAACTTGTTATGCAAAGAATAGTCAGCGGCATTTTGTATCCCTTTATGAAATTTTAATAAAATCATTTACTTCGAAATAATTTTGAATTCATTTTAGCAATACTGTAATTCATAGTCAAATTAATTTTAATAATTAATTATTCTAAAAATCGGATAAATCATTTCGCCATTATCATAAAATGGAGAATGTCTATAGAAGAAATCTAATCTTTCATTTGGATTAAGTCTAAACTTTTCATCCACCTTTAATAAATGGAAAAACTCACTTCTTAATTTCGCATTGTCTTCTAACATTTTTTTAGCGTAAGGCTCCATCACAAAAGCTTCAGCATATTCTTTTCTTTCGAAAAATGCATTGAAAAAGCCCCAGCTTACAAATGAATCTGGTGATCTTGGTTCGAATAAATTTGCAATAATCCTAATTGTACGCTGATTAGTTGGTACGATAAAAATCTTTTTTGGTAATAAAACTTCTTCCGTTGTTGTTTTGTGTTCAACATCAACTAATTGTCTGCCCTCGTATGGTCGTTTCCAAAATTCAGCTTTGGTAAATCTATATTTTTCAATTTGAACTTTTGCTTCCTCTTCCAGTTGAAAATATGCAACTCTGTGACAGTTTAATATTTCAATAATATTAGTGAATTGTTCGGGAATCGAATATGCAAGCGGCAGTTTTAAAGAAGCTCCGATTATAGATTTATTGAAAATGGGAATATCAAATTCAGTTTTAGAATTTGTAAATCGGGTAATCAGTGCACCGGTGATCGGGCTTTCTTCCTGATATGATTTAAGCCCTTTAAATCTCATCATTTCATACTTTTCGGTAAGAATAAAATGAACTGGAATTTTATTTTTCTTTTTAAAGAATTCCAAAACTGAGTTTTCGTCAGCTTTTTTATTTATTCTTTTAATTTCTTTAGAGTTTCGATTTATAAATTCAAGAGAATGAAGCATCATTGACTTTGTTGAGAAAACTCTGTTCATAAAAGGTTTTAAACTATGAGTTTCAACAAGCAGGCAAATTCGATTTTGCAGAGCACAATAACCTGTAGATAGTCTCGGCGACAATGGGACATCAACTATTCCCGATTCAAGAGCGCTGCCCTTAAATTCAATATAAGGGGATGTTAGAAAGCCATCTTGCTCAACATGTAGAAGGAGAAATGGTAAATATTTTTTTTTGACAAATGTAGAAAGTACAGGATGAATATTCAGAAACTTCTCAATACCATAAGTAACATGATATTGATAATCTGCGCCGTTAGTTGTGTGGTTATCAATCATAAAATCAGGAAGCCATGCAGAAAACATTTTTAACCAGGAACGCATTTCGGGCGTGTCAGCTTTCATGTAATCGCGATTAAGATTTAAATTTTGCGAAGTTGTTCGCCAGCCCATTTCCTTTGGTCCGTTTTGATTTGGACGATTATAATGACTCAGCCTTTCATGACCATCAACATTAAACACCGGAATGATCAAAAGAATAATATTATCGAGCAGAGATTCTTTTTCTTTTGTAATTAGAATTTCTCTAAGCAAAAGCATTGAGGCGTCTTTGCCTTCTATTTCGCCAGGGTGAATTCCATTCTGAATTAATACGATTGCTTTGCCGCTTTTCCTTGCTTCTTCTGGTGTGAATTCATTTCCTTTCGAAACAATCAGAAGTTTAATTTCTCTTCCCTGCGGACTAATTCCTATAGTTAATAATTTTGCGTAAGGTGAATCTGATTCGAACTTTTGGAAATAATTTAACGTATCAGAATAGTTTGGAGATTCTTGAAAATTAGTTTTTTCAAAATGCGTTAACCACCGGTTCGATATTTTGGTTTTAGTGCTTTTCATTTTCTTTACAGCCATAAAAAATTATAAAGATTAACTGCCAATAGTTTTTTTGAAACTTACAAATAATAACAATAGTTTTAATTAACATAAAAAATTATTCTAAATGAATAATAACAATTACTAATTTGGTTTCAACTATGAAAAAAATTATTAGAGCGAGAAAGAAACCCGCCGGCATCTCGCCAGGCTCTCTCATTTATACTGGTGATAAAAAATCTCAAGAAATTTCTGTTTCCTTGATTCAATATTCGGAAAATATTTTTGAAGAAAAAACTTTTAAGACTGTCGAAGATATATTTCCACTGATTAAAAATGACGAGTTAACATGGGTAAATGTTAAGGGATTAAGCAATGTAGATGCCCTTGAGAAAGTTGGCAATCAGTTCGGAATACACCCTTTAACTATCGAAGATATTCTAAATACCGAACAACGCCCAAAGGTTGAAGACTTTGATAATTACCTCTTCATCGTTGCACGAATTTTTTTTATTTCAGAAAATGAATTGAAAAGTGAGCAAGTCAGTTTAATCCTTAAAGAAAATATACTTGTAACATTTATTGAATATGATACCGATCTATTTAAAGAGATTTTAGCAAGGTTGAAAAGCGGTAAAGGTAAAATCAGAAAATCTGGAAGCGATTATCTCGCTTACGCTTGTATTGATGCGGTTGTTGACAGCTATTTCTTCCTACTCGAAAAGCTTGGGGAAACAATCGAAATTCTTGAAGACCAAGTTATTACATCGCCGCAGAATAAAAATATACATCGCATTCACAACCTTCGCAGCGAAATGATTTTGCTGCGAAAATCAATTTGGCCCTTAAGAGAAGTGATCAGCGTATTGCAAAGAAGAGATTCACCATTAATTAAAAAAAGCACTGAAATTTATCTGCGCGACGTTTACGATCACACGATTCAAATTATTGAAACAATTGAATCCTTGCGTGATATTGTAAGCGGGATGCTTGATACTTATCTATCAAGTTTAAGCAACAGAATGAATGAGATTATGAAAGTACTGACTATTATCTCAACGCTGTTTATTCCACTTACTTTTCTTGTCGGTGTTTATGGAATGAACTTTAAAAACATGCCCGAATTAAATATCGGCTGGATTTACCCCTGGGGTTTCTGGATATTTTCTTTTACACTGATAACCGGTATGCTTTTTTATTTTAAAAAGAAAAAGTGGTTTTAGTCTTTCTTTATTTTGTCATTAAATATTTTTTCAAACTTTTCAATTTTTGGTGTAATCACATAAGCACAATAGCCTTGATTGGGGTTATTCTCGTAATAATCCTGGTGATAATCTTCTGCTTTATAAAATTTTTTAAATGGAACTATTTCTGTTACAATCGGATCTTTCCATAAGCCGGCTTTGTCTAATTCGTTTTTATAATATTCGGCTTTTTGTTTTTGTCCTTCGTTATGATAAAAAATTGCAGAACGGTATTGTGTGCCTACATCTGCTCCTTGTTTATTAAGGGTGGTGGGATCGTGGGTTTTCCAAAAGATTTCGAGTAATTCATCGTAAGTGATTTCGGTTGAATCGAACGTTAGTTGAATTGCTTCGGCATGATTGGTATTCCCATTACTTACTTGTTGATAGGTTGGATTTTCAATTGTACCGCCGGTGTAACCCGATTCAATTGAATAAACTCCTTTTACTCTTTCAAAAATTGCTTCGGCGCACCAGAAGCACCCGGATGCGAAAGTTGCAGTTTGGAAATCTTTATTTTGTGCTTCGTTCATTTTTATTTTTTCCTCATTTTTCATTTCGATTTTAGAATCCTGACATCCATATAAAAACACCGACGAAAAAATTGTTACTAATAAAACGATCAGTTGCATATAGTTTCTCAATCTATAATTATCTATTTGAAAATTGGATTTAATTAATCTAAAAATATTTGACTATTAAAATGCCGATTATCAATGCGCAAAGTCAAGGCTAATTTTAAGTAAACAATTCCTTGTGCTTCTGTTGAGCAAGTTTGTACAATTCGATATACTTTTCTGCGGATCGGCGCCATGAAAAATCGCGAGTCATTCCATTATAAATTATTTTTTCCCACACAGGTTTTATCTCGAAAGCATTTAGAGTGCGTTCGACAGATTTATAAAAAGCAAAACCCGAGTGATCAACAAAAGAGAAACCATTACCATGAGTAAAGCCATAGTGCATTTCCTCATCCCAATCTTTAACTGTGTCGGCTAGTCCGCCGGTTTTTTTTACAACCGGAACAGTTCCATACTTCAAACTATAAATTTGATTTAAGCCGCACGGTTCATATCGTGATGGCATTAAAAAAATATCTGCTGCTGCTTCAATCAAATGAGAAAGTTCATTATTAAAGCCAAGATAGGCTGATATTTTTTGGGGGAGGTGTTTGTGAAGCATACGAAACAATTCTTCATATTGCTCCTCTCCGCTGCCAAGAATAATCCATTGTGCGTTTAATCCCATTATCGAATTTAAAGCCTCGGAAAAAATATCAAACCCTTTTTGTTCAACAATACGCGAAACAATACCTATCAATGGTACATTCTCATTGAACGGCATATTGAAATGTTCGAGAAGAAATTTTTTATTTTTTATTTTGCCCGACATGTCGTTTAGTGAATAATGAAATGGAATGTGCTTATCGGTTTCAGGATTCCATTCATTATAATCAACTCCATTCAACACACCGAACAGGTCTTCTTTTCTCGATTGCAGCACTGTCTCAAGCCCGGCACCGTATTCAGGAGTCAAAATTTCGTGTGCGTATGTATTACTCACCGTATTTATAATTTCTGAAAATAAAATTCCTGTCTTCATGAATGAAACTGCGCCGGCATGTTCTACAGGTCCATTTGGATAAAATAAATTTCCTCTGATTTCAGCAGCAGCTAAAGTCGATTTTGAAAACCTGCCTTGATAGCCAATATTGTGGATCGTAAAAAGCACGGCGGTTTTGTCAAACATTCTATCCCACTTATAATTATCTTTTAAATATAGCGGGATCAATCCTGTTTGCCAGTCATTGCAGTGAAGAACATCAGGTGTCCATTTCAAACGCTGTAACGTTTCAATTACACTTTTTGAAAAAAGAATAAACCGCTCATCTTCATCTATGTCATTTGTATAAATTCTTCCGCGATGGTAATAGTGCGGGCAGTCAATAAAATTTACTTCAACATTGGAATCAGGAAGAACTGTTTGATGAAGATGAACTGATCTCACGTGTCCATTAACTCTGATAGGCATTTCTCCAATTTCCCAATTATATCGAAGTCCAAATTTAGTTTCGTCAATTGATGAGTATTTAGGAATAAATAATTTAACTTCGCAGCCGAGATTTTCGAGTGCTTTTGGAAGTGAGCCTGCAACGTCAGCCAGCCCTCCTGTTTTTGCATAAGGGACTGCTTCCGCTGCTGCTATGGCTATTTTAATTTTCATATCTTTTTAATTCCTTTATTGAAAAATAGAAAATCAATTATGCAGATGAAATTGTTTTTTCAGAAATAGTACATAATTTATTTCAAAGATTTATCCTTTTAAATTAAAAACACGGAGTCAAATTGGAAACTCGGATTAATTCATTAAAAGTTTTTACTTCCGGATATAAAGAAAACTCAGCAATTATTTTTATACATGGCTTTCCGTTTGATCACTCCATGTGGAATAATCAGGTCGATGCGCTTAAAGATAAATATTATTGTGTTACTTACGATGTGCGTGGACTTGGTACTTCACCTGTGGAGGATGGTCAATTTACTCTCGAAACATTTGTTGATGATCTTGAATCAATTATTCAATTGTTGAGGCTGAACAGTCCGGTTTTGTGCGGTCTTTCTATGGGTGGGTATATTTCGCTTCGTGCTCTCGAAAGAATGCCGGACAAATATAAAGCGGCAATACTTTGTGACACAAGACCGGAATCGGACACCAATGAAGGGAAATTAAAAAGGGCGGCCGCAATTAAATTGATAAATACAAACGGAGTCAAAGAGTTTGTTTCTGGGTTTGTACCAAATTGTTTTTCTGAAAAATTTATAAAGGAGAACAGCAATATTTATTCTGAGATTGTTGAAAGATCAATGATTTCAAATCCGATTGCTGTTAAAGGATGTTTGCTTGCAATGTCGGGAAGAACAGATACAACTGATACACTATCAAATTTAAAAATGCCTGTTTTAGTTTTATGCGGAGAGGACGATAAACTAACCCCTCCTTCAGTAATGAAAGCGATGGCAGACAAAATTCCTGAAAGTAAATTTTTTATTGTTCCAAAAGCCGGACACATGTCGCCGGTCGAAAATCCAATTCTTGTTAATGAACAAATCCACAGCTTTTTATCATCCATTATCTGATATTCATTTCTTATTTGAATGGCTGTATAATCTGATAAACTCGTCATCAGGAGTTTAACATCATTTTTTCTAAGTCAGCTTTTACATAAGTTTGAACATTAAGTAAATAGAGGTTTTCATGAAAAAAATATTTCTTTCTTTATTCCTTTCTTTTTTATTCATCCAAAATTCTTCTGCCGTAGAAGCCAGGTTTATGCGCTACCCCGATATCTACAAAGATAAAATTGTTTTCACTTACGAAGGCGATCTTTGGATTGTTAGTTCAAACGGGGGAACTGCTGCACGAATTACAAATGCACCGGGAAATGAATGGGCTGCAAAGTTTTCTCCCGATGGAAAAACAATTGCCTTCACAGGTGAGTACGACGGCGGAACAAATGTTTATTTAATTCCTACCGAAGGCGGAACCCCCACCCGTTTGACTTATAATCCAGGTGGTGCTCAGACTATTGGGTGGACTCCGAATGGCGAGCGGATTGTTTATCGTTCCTTCTTCGAAAATTTTATCATGCGAGATCCCAATCTTTATTTCGTAAATAAAAACGGAAGCGCACCCGAACGATTTCCCATTGACCGCGGAGTTCTTTGCAACTTTAATTCCGATGGCAGCAAAATGCTTTATTGCAGAAAGGGTCAGGAAGAATATTACTGGAAGCGTTACAAAGGCGGGTGGTATCAGGATATTTGGATGTATGATTTTATAAAAAATGAATTTACACCAGTATCTGATTACATTGGTAAAAACAGTTACCCGATGTGGATAACTGATAACTTGATGTATTTCGTTTCGGACCGCACCAATGGGATTTCAAATTTTTATGTTGAAAATCTTTCCACTAAAGAAATTCACTCCGTAACTGAATTTAGTGACTTTGATGTTATGTGGGCTGAAACGGATGGCGAGCAGATTGTGTTTATTCAAAACGGCTACATTAATATCGTTGATACAAAAAATAATTCAACTAGAAAAATTTCTATTGATGTCCCTTCAGATAGGTGGGCACTTCGTGACAGAGTGATCAATCCAAAAGATTTTATCCACTTCATGAATTTGTCGAATGACGGAAGCACTGTGTTGATTGAAGCGAGAGGCGATGTGTTTAATATTTCGACTGAGAAAGGCGGCAGCAAAAATTTATCGAACACTTCCGGCTCGCGCGAGATGTATCCTCAAATTTCTCCCGATGGAAAATGGATCGCTTTTTTCTCTGACAAAACCGGGGAGTATCAATTATACCTTCAATCCGCAGAAGGCGGTGAGTGGATTCAGCTTACCGATAATCTTGAAAGATTTGTGTATCACCTTTTGTGGTCGCCTGATGGAAAGAAAATTCTTTTTGGCAATAAAGATTTCAAATTATTTTATTTAGATGTTGATTCGAAGAATCTTGTTGAAGTTGACAAATCAAATCAACTTAAGAATGATGAATTCTATTGGGAAGAGAGCGATTACAGCTGGTCACCGGATAGCAAATGGATTACTTACAGCTTTACAAATTTTAATCGAAACAATGTGATCTATCTTTACAGCCTTGAGCAGAATAAAAAATTTGCAATCACTGATGATTTCTTCGATAATCTTAGCCCCTCCTTCGATGCAAATGGAAAATATCTCTATTATCTTTCAAGTAGAAATTTTGATATTCAAATGGATTTTTATGAGGATAACCATGTTGTTACAACACCGCAACAGATAATGGTCGTTCAGCTTCGCGATAACGAAACTCCACCCTTTGCCGATCCGGTGATGAAGATTCAAACTTCAAGTGATGAATCTTTCGGAATTGACATCAATGGGATTAGAAATCGAACTTATCCCCTTACTGTTGATGCCGGAAATTACTTCTACCTTAAAGCAGGAAACGGAAAAATATTGTGGTGCTCGCTTGATAAGTTCACCGAAGATGAGTATGAGCAGATTTTCAAACCCGGAAATGATTCTAAATGGAACCTTCATATTTATGATTTTGAATCGAAAAAGGAAAATATTCTCGATGAGAAAATCAGGGATTACGATCTTTCAACAAACAGAGAAAATATAATTTTCAGAAAAGAAAAGGATTTATTCACTTCATCAGTTAATGATGTTATCAAATCTAAAACTTTAGGCAGTAAATTAAATCTTGATAAGATGAGCTACACAGTAAATGTTTACAATGAATGGAATCAGATATTTGATGACTGCTGGCGTTTCTACCGCGATTTCTTTTATGATAAAAATTTCCACGGACGCGATTGGAAGGCAATTGGTGAAAAATACAAAGCATACATTCCAGACCTTTCCTCTCGAAACGAATTAAACTGGATGATGTCGCAAATGGTTGGCGAACTTTGTGTTTCACATACTTATGTTGGCGGGGGTGATAACGATTTGTGGAAGTCACCCGAATCGAAAATGTTTACCGGCTGGCTTGGCGCTGATTTAAAAGCAGATAATTCCGGCTACTACAAATTTGAAAAAATCTATGGGCCAACGGAGTGGTTCAATTCTTACACTTCACCATTGTCGCGACCTGACATTGATTTGAAAGAAGGTGATTATCTTATTGAAATCAATGGAAATGAAATTAAAGCACCGGATGACTACTTTAAATATATGCAAGTAACTGAAGGACAAACTGTAACCGTAACTGTAAATGACAAACCTTCAAAGGAAGGGGCAAATACTTATGAAGTTAAACCTATTAAAAATTCTTCTCAACTGCGCTATACAAGATGGATTACAGATAACATTAAGTATGTGCTCGATAAATCCAACGGCAAACTCGGTTACATGCATATTACTGCGATGGGTTCAGAAGGTATTGGGCAGTTTGATAAATACTGGCGTGCCTTCCGTTATAAAGAAGGATTAATAATTGACGTAAGAAGAAACAGCGGCGGCTGGACTGAATATTTTATGATAGATAAACTTGAAAGGAAAATGTCTTCTTACAATG
>Ga0172373_10009450_pt1 | contig 12117 bp, 8 predicted proteins | sample Lak10m_2_FD_114546 | JGI IMG/M metagenome (GOLD analysis project Ga0172373, IMG submission 114546) | Freshwater microbial communities from Kabuno Bay, South-Kivu, Congo - kab_092012_10m | ecosystem: Environmental > Aquatic > Freshwater > Lake | place: Democratic Republic of the Congo: South-Kivu... | reverse complement strand
ATTGCATCGGAGAAAATGGCGATGGACCCGGTTAAAACATAGGCAGTCCATTTCAATCCTAGCATGAGAATACCCACTATCAGGGAAATATTCATAGCTCTGGATTCTGCCTTCGATGGAAGATGTGCTGAATTCACCATTCAAATCCGAATTGACATGAAAAGAGAGACAAATTTAGTCATCCCAAAAGCTCTGTGAAAGATAAATTATTTGTGGAAAGAAAGCCCCGTAAAAAGGGGTAAAAAACGCTATGTTTGCAATGAATCATAAGACCTATCTATGCCTGATTTCGTACATCTCCATAATCATACACATTATTCTCTTCTTGATGCTGCTTGCAAGCCCGAACAATTGATCGAGGCGGCAAAGGCTGATGGACAAACATCTATTGCTCTAACTGATCATGGAGTGATGTTTGGTTGTTTTGAATTCTATAAAAAAGCCAAGAAAGCAGGAATAAAGCCACTTTTGGGTTGTGAAGTCTATGTTGCAAATGGCAGTCGCTTTGATATGACAGCCAGAAAAGGCGGGAATAAAAGACGTAATTATTATCATTTGGTATTGCTTGCCAAAAATGATATTGGCTATAAAAATCTGATGAAACTCACCACATTGGGGCATACTGAGGGTTTCTACTATAAACCAAGAATAGATCAAGATTTACTCTTGCAATATCGAGAGGGGCTTGTTGCTTTATCTGCCTGTCTCGCCGGTGTTGTGAATGCACCGCTTCTCGAAGGCGATTATGAGAGGGCAAAACAAACTGCGATTTGGTATAAAGAAGCTTTTGGTGAAGACTTTTATATCGAATTACAAAATCATGGACTTGAAGGCGATAAAATCGTCATGGAGCAAGCCCCAAGATTGGCTCGTGAGCTTGGCATCAAATTGATTTGTTCGAATGATTGTCATTATATCAAGAAAGAAGATGCCGTCGCACACAATGTGCTTCTCAATATCAAGGAAGTGAGTTCGGCGAATTCAGGACAATTGGACATCTATAATTTGCGTTATGGCGTTCCTGAAATGTATTTCAAAGCCAAGGAAGAAATGGCAAAGATTTTTGCTGATTATCCCGAAGCGATTGAAAATACCAATGAGGTTGCCGAGAAATGCAATGTGGATTTGAAATCCGACATCAAAATGCCTGTCTTTCCCATTCCATCCGATTCCAAAGCTGAAACATTGGAAGAATATTTGGAAGAGCTCGCGATGGAGGGATTGGAAAAACGCTATCCTGTGTTGAATGCCAATATCCTTGAGCGCGTGAAATTTGAATTGGATGTCATCAAATCCATGGGCTATGCCGGTTATTTTCTCATCGTACAAGATTTCATCAAAGCAGCAAGGGACAAACAAGTCAGAGTCGGTCCAGGGCGTGGCTCTGCAGCAGGAAGCATCGTTGCTTATGCACTTGGCATCATCAATGTGGACCCACTCAAATATGATTTGCTCTTTGAGCGTTTCTTGAATCCCGATCGCATTTCAATGCCTGATATTGATATTGACTTTGCCGATGATAAAAGAGATGTCGTGATTGACTATGTACGTGAAAAATATGGGAATGATTCCGTTGCACAAATCATCACTTTCGGTACTTTATCCTCGAGAGCTGTTTTGGCAGATGTTGGAAGAGTACTTGGAATCCCACTTGCGACGATACGTTCAATCACCGAAAAAATACCATCCGTGATGGGGAAAGTAACTCCGCTAAATGAAGCAATGGATTTACCGGAACTCAGATGGGTGAAAGAGTCAAATGATCCTAAGCTCAAGGAATTGATTGACTATGCTTCCACATTGGAAGGACTTGCCAGAAATTCTTCGACGCATGCTGCCGGAGTCGTGATTGCGCCAGGTAATATCAATGATTATGTTCCGCTGTACAAAACTTCAGACTCCGTCATGGCAACGCAATATACCATGAAGGATCTTGAAGATGCAGGTCTTCTCAAGATGGATTTTCTGGGATTGAAAACACTGTCAATCATTGAAAATACGCTTGCGCAAATCAAGAAAAATCATGGCGTCGAGATTGATACCGAAGCACTTGACTTACATGATATCGCTACATTTGATCTCATCGGAAAAGGTAAGACTCTTGCAATATTTCAGTTTGAATCCGAGCAAATGCAGGAATCACTGAAGAAACTCAAGCCAAGCGATCTTGAAGATTTGATTGCGATGAATGCTTTATATCGGCCGGGTCCGATGGATAATATTCCTGAATTTATTGATCGAAAACAGGGTAGAAAAAGCATTGAATATTTGCATCCGATCATGGAATCCGCATTGCATAAAACCTATGGGGTGATTGTCTATCAAGAGCAGGTTATGCAACTCGTGGGAGATATTGCCGGGTTTACGCTTGCTCAAGCAGATATCATGCGTCGTGCGATGGGGAAGAAAGATGAAAAACTCATGCTCGAGCAAAAAGCATTATTTGTTGATGGAGCATTAAAGAATCCCGTATTCATTCAAGGGTGCATAAGCAAAGTTGCCGAACCCCAGGCATTGGCCAAAGAAATATTCGATCTCATATTGAAATTCGCCTCTTATGGATTCAATAAGTCACATTCTTGTGCTTATGCATATTTGGCCTATCAAACTGCATGGTTAAAAACACATTATACCGCAGAGTTTTTGGCGGCAAACATGACAGCTGAATTGCATAATCAAGATAAAATAGTGCAATTGATTGATGAAGCAAGATCATTCGGCATCACCGTCATGCCACCCGATGTGAATAGATCATTTGCAATTTTCACCGCATCGGATTCCAAAACTGTTGAATTCGGTCTCGCAGGTATTAAAAATGTCGGTATTCCTGCTGTTGATGCCATTGTTGAGGCACGTTCAAATGGACAATTCACAACGCTTTTTGATTTTGTGAAACGAGTGAATCTCAAACTGATTAATCGCAGAACACTTGAGCCACTCATATGTTCTGGCGCATTTGATTCTATGCAGCATGGACATCGAGCACAATTATTTGCTTCCATTGATTCTTCATTGGAATTTGCAAAAAGAGTGCAAGAAGACATGAAGTCAGATACCGAAAATTTATTCGGTGGAACATCCGAAGGTGAAATAGCAGAACCCAAACTTCCCAATCTGAAAGCGTGGAATGAAGGCTTTAGACTCCAAAAAGAACGAGAAGTACTGAATTTCTATCTCAGTGGTCATCCACTCAATCAATATAAAGCACATGCTTTATCATTCGCAACATTGCAACTCAATAGAACTGATAGTCCACTCATCGGTAAACATGTACGATGTGCCGGAATCATCACCGGAATTGTCACCAAACTTGATAAGCGTGAACAGACGATGGCAATAGTCACTATTGAAGACTTCAATGGTAAAGCAAATATTCTCTTTTGGAGCGATGCATATAGTCGCTATCAACACTTCCTACAACTTGAACAGATTATACTTGTTAGAGGAAAAAGTGAACTCAATGGTGAGCAATTGAAGATCATAGCCGATGATGCCATGCCAATTGAAGAAGCCCCAACAAAATTTGGCAAGGGATATGTCATCACAATGGAAGATAATGCTTCAGTTATTGACAAGATTAAACAACTCGATGCACTTATGACAAATGGTGGAATGAGTTCATTGCTCTTTCGATTGATGGATTCCTCCGGTGAACTTAAAACACAATATGTGGCAACCAATCAACCAATTGCCTGCAATCATGAAATCAGTGAACAAATCATGAGCATATTCGGTCGAGCAAATCTTCGTTTTCTCATGGACTAAACAGTAATGAAGCAATTACTCCCAACAGATACACCCATTGAAAGAGCCATCGTGGTTTCTGTCGTCAAGAAAGGTGGTGACAGAATTCAAGCCATGGATTATCTCGATGAATTGGCATTTCTTGCGGAAACAGCCGGTGCCGAAGTCATCGCAAAAGTGTATCAAGAACGTGTCAGACCCGACAGAGCAACCATGATCGGTAAGGGAAAAGTTGCGGAAATCAAAGAGATGATTGAACAAGATGATATTCAATCTGTGATTTTTGATGATGATTTGACGCCCATGCAAGTCCGAAATCTTGAGAAAGAATGGAGCGTCAAAGTGCTTGATAGAAGCGGTGTGATTCTCGATATTTTTGCTTCACGAGCAAGATCAATGGAGGCAAAAACCCAAGTTGAATTGGCACAATTACAATACTTGATGCCAAGACTCACAAGAATGTGGACGCACCTTTCAAAACAATTCGGGGGAATTGGAACAAAAGGCCCGGGGAAACGCAAATTGAAACAGATCGCCGATTGATTCGCGATCGCATCACAAAGCTCAAAGAAAAACTGCGTGATATAGACATGCAGAGAAAACAGCAGAGAAAGGGTCGGGATCATATGCCCAGATTCGCATTGGTAGGGTATACAAATGCAGGGAAATCCACACTCATGAATATGATGACCGGTGCCGATACCTATGTTGAAGATAAATTATTTGCTACACTTGATACAACGGTCAGACAATGTACTTTGCCGAATGGACAATTGATGTTGCTTTCCGATACAGTAGGATTCATTCGCAAATTGCCGGCTCATCTCGTGGCTTCATTTCGCAGCACGCTTGCTGAAGCTGCCGAAGCGGATGCACTCATACACTTGGTTGATTGTACGCATCCTGCATTCAAAGAGCATATTCAAGTGGTGCAGGAAACTTTGACATCGCTTGATATTCAAGACAAAACCATTGTTTTGGTGTTTAATAAGATTGATCAATTGGAAGATACATCCATCATCAGAGATTTGAATATTGAATTTCCCGGTAGTATTTGCATTTCAGCAGTCAAGGGATTGAATATTGTTTCACTTCTCGAAAAACTTCAGGAAATAGCAGTACTCCATAGTACTGTACTCACATTTCTCTTGCCTTATGATGCCATGAACATATTACCCAAAATATATGCTGCAGGAGAAATTGTAGAAAGGGAAGATCTTGATGAAGGAGTGAGAATTGCAGTGAATGTCTCTGCGGAAAAGAAAGATGCTTTATTGCGGATTGCGGAACAGTATGTCATCAAAGCATGATCAATGCTTCTTTTCGGCAACATAGACTATAGGCGCAAGATCACTTTGATTGATGGCTTCTGTTTTTGTCACATGCCAATCTTTTGCAGGTAAACTTCTCATCCAATCTTCAACTGCTTGTGCTTCATCAGGTCCATGTTCATGTCCACGATATGCAATGACTGAAATGCTTCCACGATAATTCAATAAAGGCAAACATGCATTCAAGGCTTTGATTGTTGATTGAGCATTCGTAATGATGGAACGATCGGCGGATCCAGGTAAATACCCAAGATTGAATGAAATACAACTTACTCTTTGCATGAAAGGTTGTAGGAACTTATCCATTTCAGCATGATCTCCAAGGATGCAATTCACATTGGAAAGAGCATATTGCATCATCAAAGTCTGCGTGGATTGAATAGCTTCTTCTTGTTTGTCAATTGCAATCACAGTCCCTTCACTACCCACACATTCAGCCATGAATAGGGTATCATGACCATTTCCGGCAGTTGCATCTATACCAATATCTCCGATGCACAGAGAGTCCGACATGAAGAGATGTGAAATGTTAACGGCTGATTTCATGCTATCACCTTTCAGTCAATGCATCATATAGCATTGCAATTGATTGCATCACAGATCGCTCACGATTGATGGATCTATCTCCACTGAAATTAAAACGTTTCGACACAATGTCATGCTCACTTGCGAGTGCAATCCAGACAGTACCAACAGGTTTTTCTTCTGTTCCACCATCGGGTCCTGCAATGCCTGTGATGGAGAGACAATATGATGTATTCAAGACCTTACGTCCACCGATTGCCATTTCTTCTGCTACTTCCTTACTGACCGCTCCAAATTGTTCAAGTGTTTTAGGTGATACATGAGCCAATTGTATCTTCAATGCATTCGAATATGTTTGTAATCCACCCAAAAAGTAAGTAGAAGATCCGGATTGTTTGGTGAATTCCGCACCCAGCATCCCACCGGTACATGATTCCACAACGCTGATTGTGGCTTTTTTAGCAATCAGTAAATCTGTTGTGACGGAAAGTAATGTTGCATTGCCATATCCATAGATATATGTACCTACTTTGGAATGCAGAATAGTTTGTAATTCACCTAATCTGTTTTTTGCATGATCGGGATGAGAGCTGAGAATTCCCAATCGTAATCTCACACCTTGATATGAAGGAAGAAATGCAAGCGATTCATCAGTTTGAAGAAAGTCTTCAGGCGCACCGATCAAATCAGCAAGTGCTGATTCTGGGATTCCCTTTGTAAGTATTGTGTGATAATAAGTGATTTTTCCATCCTCTTGTTCTATATTCTTTCTGAGATATGGAAGTACATGATCCTGCATAATGCCTTTCATCTCTGAAGGAATACCCGGAAGAGAAACATAGATTGTATCATCAACATGAAAAAGCATTCCGGGTGCCGTACCTCTTGGATTTTCCAATACAGTACATGTTGAGGGAACTAAGGCCTGATCCATATTTCTTTGATTAAGCGGTAAGCCACGAAGTCTTGCTCTGGCTTTCAGTGACTGTAATGTCTGCTCATGAAGGATCAATGTATCATTGAAATAAGCAATGAGTGTCTCTTTCGTTTTGTCATCATGCGTTGGGCCTAAACCACCGGACATGAGAATGCAATCACATTCCTTTGAAAGTACATTCAATTCATCAAGTAATTCTTCAATGCCATCTTGTATCGTAACATGTCTATACACGATACCACCAATCTCCGTGCAAGCTTGTGCCATCCATGCAGCATTTGTATTGATGATTTGACCGATGCACAATTCATCTCCGATGGTGAGTATAGCTATCTTCACTAAATAACTCCACTTGATGTTTGCGAACGGATTCTTGAGAAATATAATCCGGATGATAGTGCATTCATTTTCACCTTCCCACGAAATCGTTTGCTGAAAATTGAAATTGGTGTGAATAGAATTGTCATCATGACATGATAGATTCCCATCATGCACATGATTAATCCAATGGATGCATCCGGTGTGTTTTTTCTAATGAATCGTATTTTGGAATCAATTAACATTTCAATTGAACGAAGTGATGGGGAATTTCCGCCATAGGTGGCTCCCCGAACATGCATGATAGTGGATGTTGGAACAAATAATACACCTTTCCCGGATGCCCACATTCTATGGCAAAAATCTGCTTCCTCCCCGAAAAAGAAAAACTGAGAATCAAATCCACCGATATTCTTGAATGCTTGTGATTCAATGAGCAATGCAGCTCCATCGGCATATGGAATGAAACGCGAAGATCTTTTGATTCCGAGTTTCATGGATATTGATTCGAGTATATTTTCGATAGCGGAAGAAAAAGTCACATAATGGATAGCTTCGGACATACCCGGGAAGAAACCCCAACTTCTTTGTCGTGAATTATCTGGATAGACCTGTTGTGGACAGCATATTCCGACATTGGAAAAACCTTTCATACCAGTAAACAGAGAATTCAAGGTATTGGGTCGAAATTCTATATCAGCATTTCCAATGAATACCCATTCACTTCTTGTTTGTTCGAATCCTATATTCACTGCTGATGCATATCCAAGATTTTCTTGTAGTGCAATGACTTGTACATCCGGATAAGTAGCACGAATATTCTCAACGGTTAAATCATTTGATGCATTGTCAACGACTATGATTGTTCCAATTTCAATACCTTGAGGTACATGATGAAGTGTACTCAAACATTTGAGTAATAATGTTTGCGTATTATAAGAGATGAGAACAATATCAATGATCATGTGATAATCGGCAATGCAAAAAGAAAGGCGATCATTGTGGATCGCCTGAAGAATTCAATTGTCGGAAAACGATGAGTCAATAATCCGAACCCTCTACCGGAATGCAGTGTGTAACAGGCCTGAGTCATTATCCGATGTGGCTCAAAATACGCATTTTCTATTGTTGACCATAAGCCTTTTGCATTCCAATATAGAGTGCAAGCATGGCTTTTTCTGCTTCGCTTCTATTCTGAGCAAATCCAATTGCTCGTTCATGAGTGCCTTTATGAGTATAGACATCATGTGATGGTGGATTCATCGAGGCATCAAAAATGATCTGTGCGGCATCTTTGGCGCTGAGCATAGGAACAAGTGGGGCTAGATTGAGTCCATGCTCTTTGGCAATACCGCGTGATTCTCTGATGCCTGACATGAAGAGATTTCCAATCGGTCCACCCTCAGTCACTGCGCCCCATTCTGTGATCACGCCATCCGGGCAAACCGCAGTTGCATGGATATTCGAACCGGCAAGTTCCGCTCGCAAAGAAGCAGTAAAGCCCATTACGGCATGTTTTGCGGACACATAGGCACTATTGAAAGGAAAACCCATTGTTCCTGCAACACTTGCGATATTGATGATATGTCCTGAACCTTGTGACTTCATGTGTTTGAGCGCGGGTGCCGACATATACCACAGTGAAAAGACATTTACTCCGAAGATGCTTTGTAATTGTTCCGGTATTGTATCCTCAACTGAAGCGAGATTCCCACGACCTGCATTATTCACGAGAATATCAATTCCACCGAAATGCTGTATGGTTTGTTCAACGCATGCTTGTGCTTGTTCGGGAATACTTACATCCACCTGCATGGCAAGACAATTGCCACCGGCTGAAATGATTTCTTGTTGAACTGCTTGTAATTTGTCAAGTCTTCGTGCGCAGATTGCAACTGAATGTCCGGCTTGTGCAGCGATTTTTGCAAGTTCAGCACCAATACCGGATGATGCGCCTGTGATAAGAAAAATGCTCATTGTAATTCTCCATTATGAAAGGGCTCTTAACCGTTCAATCTCATCTCTTAGTTCCGCTGCACGTTCAAAGTCAAGATCTCTTGCGGCTTTTTTCATCTCTTCATAGAGTTGTTCTATCAAATCTTTTCTTTGATCTTCAGTGAGATATTTCATCATCGGTTCGGCCGATCTTCGAACTCTTGCTTGTTCAAGCTCAGTTCTTTTCTTTACTTTATTGGCTTGGATGTCTGCTACTGAAGTGGACTGTAAAATTTCTTCGAGCGATTTATAGACTGTTGTTGGATTGATTCCATGTTCGGTATTATATGCGATTTGTTTTTCTCTTCTTCGATTGGTCTCATCCAAGACTGCTTGCATAGAACGTGTGATTTTGTCAGCATACAGAATTACTAGTCCATCGGCATTTCTGGCTGTTCTTCCTGCGATTTGAAGGAGTGATCTTTCGCTTCGCAAAAAGCCTTCCTTATCTGCATCCAGAATTGCAACCAGCGATACTTCGGGCATGTCGAGACCTTCTCGAAGTAGATTCACGCCTACCAATACATCAAATTCACCAAGCCTGAGATTGCGTAAAATTTCCACGCGCTCAAGAGCATCAATTTCTGAATGGATATAGGCAACCTTGATGCCCAAATTCGTGAGATATTCAGATAAATCCTCAGCCATGCGTTTTGTGAGGGTAGTTACAAGCACGCGCTCTTTCTTTGGAATGCGCAAGCGAATTTCATAAAGCAGATCATCGATTTGTGTGCGAACGGGTCTAATGTCCATGGCAGGATCAAGAAGTCCTGTTGGACGAATCACTTGTTCCACAATCACACCTTCACACTTTTCCAATTCATAATCAGCCGGTGTGGCACTCACGAAAATTGCTTGATTGATCAGACCTTCCACTTCTTCAAATCTGAGCGGTCTATTTTCCAATGCAGATGGCAATCTAAACCCATGATCCACCAATGTCATTTTACGTTTCCTATCACCATTATGCATTGCTCGAAGTTGTGGAAGGGTCACATGACTTTCATCCACAATCAAGAGATAATCATTCGGGAAATAATCAAATAGACATTGTGGTCGATCACCGGGTTGTCTTCCTGTCAAGTGCATCGAATAGTTTTCAATACCCGAGCAATACCCAACTTCTTTCATCATTTCTAGATCATAGAGTGTGCGTTGCTCGAGTCTTTGTGCTTCAAGTAATTTTTCTTCTTTTCGTAAGACAATCAAACGGTCACTGAGTTCATTTTTGATATCGGCCATTGCTCGAATCAATTCATTTTGGGGTGTCACGAATTGTCTGGCAGGGTAGAGTGTAACGGAATCAATTCTACCAAGCAATTGACCTTCAACTCTTGAAATAATACTGAGTTTTTCGATGGTATCACCAAACATTTCAATACGAATGCCTTTTTCGTCTTCTTGTGCTGGCATAACATCAATGACATCGCCTCGAACGCGGAATGTGCCTCTTGTCCATTCAAAATCATTGCGAGAGTAAAATAAATCGGTGAGTCTATAAATGAGTTTTTTGCGATCTATTTCTTGTCCTTCAAACAAATGAAATACCATGGATGCAAATGATTCTTTATCTCCAATACCATAAATACAACTCACTGATGCAATGATGATGACATCCCTTTTTCCCTCTACCAAAGCACTGGTCGCTCGAAGTCTAAGTCTGTCAATCTCATCATTGATGGCAAAGTCTTTTTCTATATATGTATCAGTCGTTGGGATATATGCTTCAGGTTGATAATAGTCATAATAGCTAATGAAAAATTCAACATTATTATTCGGAAAGAACTGTTTGAATTCACCATAAAGCTGTGCGGCAAGAGTCTTGTTTGGAGAAATAATCAATGCAGGTCTTTTGCATTCGGCAATTACATTTGAAATTGTGAATGTTTTTCCGGATCCTGTCACACCTAGTAGTGTTTGAAATGTATCTCCGCGAACTATTCCTTCCGACAATTGTCGAATTGCATCGGGTTGATCACCGGCAGGTTTATACTGTGAAACTAATTCGAACTCTTTCTGTATCATGATTGTTCTTGGCTCCTTAGAAGGGCAAATTTCATTGTTTTTATCCGTTTTCCGCAGTCAAAAAGGAAAAAATATATTGACATCCCCCCTCCTGATACAGTATATTTACGGTCCTGAATCATATATATGATCAGGGAATCTGTTGTGATTTCTTGCCAATTCTAGGATTGTCAAGAGCTTGCAGAGTTATCCACATGTTTTCCACTTGTCTCATTATAGAATTGTACCGCACATGAAATTATCAGAATTCAGGTATATCGCCCCGAAATCCAATATTGCAAAATTTCCTGCTGATCCGAGAGATTCCGCCAAAATGATGGTATTGAATAAAGCCACCGGTGAAATGGAGGATAAAACATTCAAGGACATCATGGATTATTTCCAAAAAGGTGATTGCATTGTTGTGAATGAGACGAGAGTATTTCCAGCTCGCGTATTTGGGAAGAAAGAAAAGACCAATGCAAAAATCGAAGTGATGTTGCTTCGTGAGTTGAAAGCTCAGGAAAGGATTTGGGATGTGCTAGTAGAGCCTGCAAGAAAAGTCCGCATTGGGAATAAGATCTACTTCGACAATAATAAATTTTATTGTGAAGTAGTTGATAATACCACCAATCGTGGAAGAACAGTTCGATTCAGTTATGATGGTGATCTGTTCAAAGTGATTGAGCGTATTGGTGAAATGCCATTACCCGCATATATCAAGCGTGATCCGACAGAGCATGATAAAGAAACATATCAAAGTGTATTTGCAAATCCGAATAAGACTGCTTCTATAGCGCCTCCGACAGCAGGTTTGCATTTCACCCAAAAGATGCTCAAAGAATTGGAAGCAAAAGGAGTGCGTATTGCGACTGTGAGTTTGAATATCGGACAAGGAATTTTCGAGAATATCGAAGTGGAAGATCTCACCAAACATCGCATGTATTCCGAATATTTTGAAATCACGAAGGATAATGCCGACACGATCAATAAATCTTTGAAAGCAAAGAAAAATGTCTATGCTGTTGGTTGCAGTGTTGCTCGTGCATTGGAAGCTAGTGTATTGACTACCGGTGCTGTTAAGCCGAATAAAGGATGGACAGACAAATTCATCTATCCTCCTTATGAATTCAAAATTGCAAACCGTTTCATCACGAATTTTCATCCTCCTGCTACACCATCAATATTATTGTCTGCCGCCTTTGCTGGTAAGGAATTATTATTCAAGGCCTATAAAAGAGCGATAAAGAGTGATTATAGACT
>Ga0172373_10009449_pt1 | contig 12117 bp, 11 predicted proteins | sample Lak10m_2_FD_114546 | JGI IMG/M metagenome (GOLD analysis project Ga0172373, IMG submission 114546) | Freshwater microbial communities from Kabuno Bay, South-Kivu, Congo - kab_092012_10m | ecosystem: Environmental > Aquatic > Freshwater > Lake | place: Democratic Republic of the Congo... | reverse complement strand
CGCACTCAACAGCGCGCGCACCTTCGGTGCGAAACACAGCCGGGGGCTTCCGCCCAACCGCTATTACACCGCAATCCCAGCCGCATGGCGGCAGCCTGCGGGCAGACGGTACTGCAAACGACACAACAGCGCACCCACCAGCGCGCGCACCTTCGGTGCGAAACACAGCCGGGGGCTTCCGCCCAACCGCTAGCACACCGCAATCCCAGCCGCATGGCGGCAGCCTGCGGGCAAACGGCACTGAAAACGACACAACAACGCACTCAACAGCGCGCGCACCTTCGGTGCGAAACGCAGCCGGGGGCTTCCGCCCAACCGCTATTACACCGCAATCCCAGCCGCATGGCGGCAGCCTGCGGGCAGACGGTACTGCAAACGACACAACGACGCACTCAACAGCGCGCGCACCTTCGGTGCGAAACGCAGCCGGGGGCTTCCGCCCAACCGCTATTACACGGCAATCCCAGCCGCATGGCGGCAGCCTGCGGGCAAACGGCACTGAAAACGACACAACAACGCACTCAACAGCGCGCGCACCTTCGGTGCGAAACATCGCCGGGGGCTGCCGCCCAACCGCTATTACGGCTGCCAGGCGGCTCTGGAGACCTTCAGCGGACGGGCGGAAGCCAGCGGTTGCCTTTCGACCAAAAGCGTGCACTGCCAACTGTAAATCCGGCGATCCGCGTCTCTGCACTGGCAATTCTGATGACAACCAGAAATACTCCTGAAGTCTCGCGCTGACCCAGCGCACAACAACCACCCGAAACGGAACAAGGAACCACGATGACCCACGACCACTGGACCACTGCTCACTCCATGCTGCAGGTGATCACTCTGCTGGGCACAACTCTGCTGACCTCTGCCGCACTTGCTGGCGACAAACCCGACACGCGTCTCTTCGAAATGCGAGTTTACTACGCGGCCCCAGGCAAGCTGGATGCCCTCAATGCACGGTTTCGTGATCACACCGTGAAACTGTTCGCAAAACATGGCATGACGAACCTCGGATACTTCGTGCCGGCCAACAACACTGAAAACAAGCTCATCTACTTTCTCGCATTCCCCGACCGTGCCGCACACGCTGCCGCATGGAAGGCCTTTATCAGCGACCCGGAGTGGATGGCAGCCCGGGCGGCATCCGAGAAGGACGGGAAACTCATCGATCGCATCGAAAACGCGTTTCTCACCGCCACCGATTACTCCGCTCTCGCCGAACAGAAAAACTACGGTGTCGGCGCGTTCGAACTGCGAACTTACACGACTGAGTCAGGCCGTCTGCCCGATCTGAACGCCCGTTTCCGCGACCACACCGTGAAGCTCTTCGAAAAACACGGCATGACCAACGTGAGCTACTGGACTCTTGCTGAAGATCAGTCCGGCGCGAAGAGCTCCTATGTCGCCGGCAACACCCTGATTTATCTGCTCACTCACAAGTCCGAAGACGCTGCCAAAGCCAGCTTCGCCGCATTCAGGGCAGATCCGATATGGCTTGCAGCACGCGAAGCCTCCGAAAAGAAAGCCGGCGGTTCACTCACAATTCCACAGCCCAATGGAGTCAAGTCGGAATTTCTCGTTCCCACCGATTACTCGCCGGTCCGCTGAATACTCGCTGAATTCCCCGATGGCTCAACACACGCAAAACGCGGCTGCCACATGCCATCCACACAGACCTGCTCGATGAACATCGACAAAGGTCTGACCCACAGCGAGCGATCTCCGTAGTCGGTGCGGTAGACGACAAGCAGCTCGCCGGTCTCGGAATGCCGAGCGACTCCCAGAACGATATAGTCCCGCCCCTTGTAATGTCGGTAACGTCCGGGGCTCAGTTCGGGAGTCGCAGGTTCCATCTACCGGTTCCCTTCAGAATCCGCTTCCAGGAACGGATCGAAGGACATCCCAGGTTCTTCGTCCGTCGAGGCTGAATCTGGTACCTCGGCGGCAACATCCGCAGAGTTGGGTTTGGCCGTGGACTCAAGTCCCGGGCTCGTTGCGCGCATCGAGGTCGGATCCGTTCCGGCGGTTACGGGCGCTGTACCAGCAGCAGCGGCAGAACGGGACGAGCCCCCTGGACCTCGAATCCACGGCTGCTCGACTGCTCCGTCCGCGGCTGCCTTCTGAGCACTTTCAAGCAGTTGCCGGGCAGCTTTTTCCAGTTCTGCGGGCGCAGGATTGACTGCAGCGGACAGGGGCTGCAGCGGTGAACCTCGCCGGCCCGATACATCACCAAAGATACTGCGCTCAAAGTCTTCCGCATCCTGCAGCAGCCGAGCGGCCCTCGCAGAGGCAGAGGATGACAGATTACCCATCATGCCGCCAACATCGGCAGGCCCGAAGACTTCAGTTCCGCCACCACTGTGCTCTGTGAGTCCCTCACGTACTGCCGCGTTTGAAACCCGGGTCGGCGACGATGGGCCTGGAGACGACGCGGACGGCCGAGCAGAAGACGCGGTGGCAGGCGACCGGAAGGGATCCGCAGGCAGAGCGTCCTGCGACGGCTCCCGCAACTCACTCGGGGATGGATTCGCAGCATTCAGGGCACGGAGGGCGGAGGCTGCAGCGGGCGCGAGATCAGCGACGCCGATTTCGCCGGGAAGCGGGATCAGACCGCTGTCGATATTCTCGGAGTCCTCGTGGTCCAGTTGAAGGTCTTCAGCGACTGAAGCCAGACGACCTGCCCGTTTCGCCTCGACCTCGCGACCGCCTGGTCGCACCTGCAGTCGATCACGAGTGCTGTTCAGAAAACCGCGGAGTTCATCCAGCGTGGCTGCGGACTCTGAGACCTCTTCCTGCAGGGGAATGCGGACGGAGTCTGCGATCAAATCGGTGGCACCAGCAGCCATGGCGGCTCGGGCAAGTTCCAGTCGATCGGTCCACTGAGAAGGTGTCCAGGTGCGCACGTCGGCCCATGCGAGGGCAAGCGAGTGCTGGGGTGTTCGAGGAAGGACTCGAATGCCTGATTCTGACCGAACGACGTGGTACTGCAGGGAGAAAAACATGGCTGCCGCTCCTGTGGCAGCTCCGGTAAGAAATGGACGAGCTTTGCTCACGGAAACCAATCCTCGAGCCGGTAGATGATCGCGAACCAGACGCTTATGTGAACTTAGCACCTGCCACCCATGTCAACTTTGATGCTTTTCGGAAACGGCCAGTTTTTTTTTGAATCACGAGGACAGAGCCGGAACAGACTTTGCGTCCGTTACAGTCGCTTTACTCCGCCCCTGCTACTGAATTCTCCCTCGTTTATCGTTGACGACACCGCCTCGCTGTGGGATACTTCGCCATCGCGGTACTTCCGGGGCGGGCCCATGTCTTTGGGTAGTGCGCGGCTATGAATGCTCCCTCAATAATCTCTCGGGTGTCCTGGCTTACCGGCCTGCTTGCAGCTTGCCTGGTCCACTCCCCCGCCGCAACAGCAGACGAACCCTCCGTCGCTCACAAACACGCCCCCCTCGTCGTTCGCTCCCGGCCGGTCATCGAACGTTTGCCCGTTCAGGTCATTCAGCCCATCGATCTCCAGGTCGCTCGCTCAGGCGCAATCTTCGTCGCGGATTCGCAGGCCAACTGTATCTTCCGGCTGGATCAGTTCTCCGCCGTCAGTCTGCTCGCTCAAAATCTGCCCGGTATCCGCCGCATCTGCCTTGATGCCAACGAATCGTTGTACGTGCTCACCTCCAGCACCGGCGAATCTTCCCTGCACCAAATCACTCCTGAAGGACGTTTAATCCCGTTGCACACGATGCCATTCCCGGCCCACAGCTTCGCTCGTGTGGGCACCAGCGAATGGCTGGTGACCGACGGACGGCAACTGTGGCAGATCAACGCCGACTCCGAACGCACACTCCTGCTCAAATCCCCCGTCTCAGTGCTCGATCTGTGCACCGACCCGGGAGGCAGCAACTATGCCCTCCTTGCCGACGGCCGCGTGCTCCAGATCGGGCTGGACGGTGAGTCCCGAATCGCTGGATTCTTCCCGGGCAACGCAAGCAGACTCATCTGTCAAACCGACGGCCGTCTGCTGGTGCTCGCCAAATCCCCTGTGCCGGCCAAAGCTGGAACCCCACACTTACCACTCGGCATTTACTCAGTGTCAGCCGACAACGCAGCCCCCCCAGCCACCGCAGTCGCACATCTTCCGGAAGGCACACTGGCCGCCGGCTTCGATGTTCTCGGCAATCTCTGTCTTGCCAACCCTCAGCTCCGAGCCGTCACTAAAGTCACCAGCCGATTCCGCATCCCCTGCCCACACTGCCAGGAATCCGTGCTCATGATTTTCGATGCCAACGCAGCACCCGAAAATGCCGACAATTTCTGATTGAGCTGCCTTCCGGCGAATTCATCCCAGGAAATCAGCTGCAACCGTCCCCGTGAACTTGCCTCCAGACGGCCCGCAGCCTATCATTCCGCCCGCCCGGACGGGCAGATAGCTCAGTTGGTAGAGCACAGGACTGAAAATCCTGGTGTCGGGGGTTCGATTCCCCCTCTGCCCATTTCCATCAAACACACAAACAGCCCTCAACAGGCCCCACCGGCAAGTCCCGGCGGGGCCTGTTCCTTTTTAAGCCGTGCGGACTCCTTCCGGATCATCTGTTACGTTTGCGGCCGGTGTCAGAAAGGCCCAACATGCGTCCCTGGATCCTTGCCGAAACCAACTACCACCAAATCCTCTCCTGTGATTATCAGGTCGCCGTGCTCCCAATGGGCGCAACCGAACCCCATAATCTGCACTTGCCATACGGGACCGACACGTTTCAGGCAGAAGCCATTTCCAGCCGCGCCTGCGAAGCCGCGTGGAACGCCGGTGCCCGAGTGATCATGCTTCCGGCCATTCCCTACGGTACCGAAACCAATCAGCATCGCTGCCGCTTGTCCATCAATGTGAATCCTTCCACGCTGGGGCTGATGATCCGCGATCTCGTGGATTCGCTTGAAGGACACGGCATACGTCGCCTGCTGATTCTCAACAGCCACGGCGGTAATGAATTCAAGCCACTGCTCCGAGAACTCTTTGGCAAAACGTCTGTTCAGCTGTTTTTGTGCGACTGGTTTCGAGGACTCACAGCGGACGTTCGTCCGGGACTGTTCTCAGCTCCGGACGACCACGCCGGTGAAGTCGAAACTTCACTGGGACTGGCCTTTTTTCCCCAGTTTGTCCGCACCAACCCGGATGGTACTCTGGCTGCGGATGATGGCGCGGTTCGACTGACACGTTTCGACGCAGTCAATCGCGGCTGGGTCTCCATCACTCGCCCCTGGCACCTGCTCACTACAAACACCGGTTCAGGCAATCCGCACGGGGCGACCGCTGACAAGGGGCAGAAGCTGATGGATGTGATGGTCGAGCGACTGGCTGGATTTCTGGTCAGTTTATCCGGTACATCACTCGATGCCGAATTCCCGTTCTGAAGCGTTCGACTGACGCGTTCAGACGTTGCGGCGGCGGCCGATAGGGCGACCAGTTTCCACCAGCGGCACAGGACGACCGGCAGGGTTGGTCCAGTGCGATCCGGGATCGATGCCCAGGTGCGAAAATACGGTGGCAGCCAAATCTCCGGGCCCCAGCGGTTGCTCCTGAATAGAGCCGCCGCGACGATCGGTGGCACCGATCACCTGGCCACCTTCAAGACCACCACCCGCCATCAGGAAGGACATTACCGAAGGCCAGTGATCGCGGCCGGCGGTTTTGGTCATCACCGGGCTGCGGCCGAATTCGCCAATCACCAGCAGCAGCGTGGTTTCAAGAAGCCCTCTGTCTTCAAGGTCACCGACAAGCGCTGCAAGGCTTCGATCAAGCAGAGGCAGCATCGGCGTGAGCCCTCGGACGATGCCGCCCCAGCGGACTTCATCGCCGTGGTGGTCCCAGTGTCCCCAGGCGTCACTCAGCGTTACAAAGGTGACGCCGGCCTCTACGAGTCTTCTTGCGAGGAGGGTCTTGTCGCCGAGCGAATCGCGGCCGTAACGATCCCGGACAGAGTCGGGTTCCTGACTAATGTCGAAGGCCTTCTGAGCAGCACCACCGAGAACCAGATCGAAGGCCTCCTGAGTGTAGCGATCCTGCTGACGGAAGCCTTCGCTGAGATCGAGCGATCGGCGGTAGCGATCCAACTCCCGACGAAGGTGATCGCGGTCTTCCAGCCGCGGAACTTCGACTCCCTGCGGCAGTGAGAATCGGCCGTTGACACGGACGCCGTCGAGCGGTTCGTATGGTTGTCCCAGATCTCCGGCCCCGTAAATATCGGAAACCATGCTGTCCGCCAGCGCGACGTACGGAGGCATTCCCGGTCGATCAGCACCGCGAAAGCGAGCGGCCACGGCCCCCATTGAGGGTATGCCACCACCCTGCCTGCCAATTTCTGTTCGCTGAGCTTTCGGATTGCCCGCCTGAAAGGTAATCGGAGTGTGATTACTTGAACTGGCGTCCATTGATCGCACGATCGCGTACCGATCAAGCATCTTTGCCTGAAGCGGCAGATGTTCACAGACCTGCACGCCCGGAACACAGGTGGAAATCGGACGAAACGGCCCGCGAATTTCAGGTGGCTGCTCTGGCTTCATATCCCACATATCAATCTGACTGGGACCACCGGAAAGCCAGATTTGAATCACGGATCGCACCGGGCGGGCAACCGCGGGTTTGCCTTGAGCAGCCGCGGCCGTTTGCCGCAGCAGCCCAGGAAGGCTGAGCCCAGCAAGACCCGACAAACCTGCCTGCAGGAACCATCGACGACGCCCCGCCTGGAAAATGGGCTGAGATTCCGGTCCGAATCCATGCGACAGCAGGCCCCCGTGGGGACGGCCGTGAGCAGAGCAGGGGGCAGACATGGTTGAGGCTCCGATGGAGGGCTTGATGTGAGCTGGTGTGACCGGGAGGCGGGATGACTTGCGGGGGGTGGGATGGAAAGGTTATCGGCAACTTGAGCGGTCCGCCAGACAAAGCCGGAAAAAAGGTGGGATGAACGGGCCAGGAACAGGGGGGCGAGCTGATTCAGTGACCGGTGTGTCGTGCCAGCAGCTCAGCGATCTGAACGGCGTTGGTGGCCGCTCCTTTTCGCAGATTGTCTGAAACGCACCAGAACGTGAGACAGTTCTGGTGTGACAAATCGCGTCGAATCCGGCCCACAAACACAGCATCCGATCCACTGCAGGCCAGCGGCATGGGATACTGGAAGTCGGCGGGATCATCCAGAACGGTGATTCCCGGAGTGGCAGCGAACAGGGCGCGGGCTTCGTCCACGCTGAGCGGTCGCTCGGTTTCCACATTAATCGTTTCGCTGTGGCAGTTGGCGACGGGAATGCGGATACATGTTGGGCAGACCTGAATGCTTTCGTCCCCAAGAATCTTTCGAGTCTCGTAAATCATCTTCAGCTCTTCACTCGTGTAGCCGTCCTGCTTGAAACTGCCGATCTGCGGGATCGCGTTGAAGGCGATGGGATATCGGAAGGCGGCATACGCATAGGGTTCTTCGGCCAGCGTTGCACGAGTGCCGCCGAAGAGGTCGGCTGTGCCCTGCAACCCCGCGCCGCTGACCGCCTGATAGGTACTCACGACCACGCGACGCACGCGAGCGGCATCATGGAGCGGCTTGAGGGCAAGCGCCATCTGGGTGGTGGAGCAGTTGGGGCTGGCGATGATTCCGCGAGCGTTCAATGCCGCTTCCGGATTGATTTCGGGAATGACGAGCGCGACGTCGGGATGCATTCGCCAGTAGCCCGATTCATCGATCACTCGGCAACCGGCCTTCAAGGCGGAGGGTAGAAATTCGGCTGCTGTTTCGTCCGGAGTGCTGGCAATGACGAGGTCAATGCCGGAAAAGCAGTCATGGGTCAGTTCTTCGATGGTCACGAGGCCACCGGAAAACGCAACCTGCTGTCCGGCACTCCGAGCTGACGCAAAAAAACGAAAACGCCGGGCCGGAAACTGCCGCTGTTCAAGCAATTGCAGAATGATCCGACCAACCGCTCCTGTCGCTCCCACCACGGCCACTGTTTCAAACACAAGTTGTTCCTGTTCAGGCAGTTCGGGCAAATGAAGAGAGATCCCGGGGGTGTCTCCGGGAAGGTCAGAAACTGGCGGCGCGCGGGAAGAACTGCCAATCCACGTTTTCCGCCGCTTCCGGACTTTTCTTTGGGGGTGATATACCAGAAAATGTTGAAACCCCACAGACACCCCCCGCGGTTCCTCCGGTATTAACCCCCGGTAATTCCCGTGATCAGGAATTGCTGCTCGAATCTCGCCGCCGGGCAACTTCGCTGAACAACGCAAACTCCCTCACAACTCATCCTGCACAACCTGCATCAATAAATCATTTAATCATCGTGGACGCAACGCAATTCCAGCAGGCCCTGCGTGGCTGCCTCCAACAGCTCACAAGTCACCCTCAGTCGGCCCTGGCCGAACTGTTCGATCTGACAGCGGCGCGGCTGGTGCGATACGCAGCCACCATCGCCGGTAACCAACCCGACGCCGAAGACGCCCTCCAGGCCGTCTTCTCTCTGCTGGCCAGAGATCCCCGCTACATCACTGCCGCTCAATCCCCCTGGCCCTACCTCATCCGCTCCATCCGCAACGAAACACTCCGCATCCTCCGCAAAAAATCCCGCTCAGCTTCACTGCCTGCCGATACCGCCAGCCAAAACTCCAATTCCCAGCCCAGCCCCCCTCAACAACTCCTGAACGAAGAAATCAACCAGCAGATTCGCCGCATCCTGCAGTCACTCCCCCCCGAACAGGCAGAAGTCGTGCTCCTCAAACACTGGGAAGAACTGACCTTTGCCGAAATTGCGGATTCACTCAATTTATCCCAGAATACCGTCGCCAGCCGCTATCGTTACGCAATCGAAAAGCTCCAGCGCAGTCTCGAACCCTTCATTCGCTGACCGGATCCCTCCATGAACTCTGATTTTCTGCGAATCCCGGAACCCTCCGGGCCTGAATCTGAACTGCTGCGATCGGCGGCCTCACTCCCTCAACTTTCCCCGGAACTCCGAAACCGTGTCCTCTCCTCTTGCAGGCGGCAGATCGTCGTCGGTCGAACCATCCGCACCACCCAGCAACTCGCCGTCGCCTGCTGCTCAATCGCCGCCGTCGCCGCCCTCATCTGGCTGATTCTCCCAGGCTCCGATACCCTCAACCGTCCCGCTGCCAGAACTACCCCTACCGAAACCGTGCTCCCCACTTCAGTGCTCCCCGTCGGTAACGGAATCAATCTTCCCGGCCCCACCGGCTCGCCAGGAAACATGGCCGCCACCACTGTCACTCCAACACCACCTGCTCCCGTTTCCCCAAAGACACCACTGCCACCCGCCACCCCAACTGCTCCGACACAGCCCTGACCAGGCTCGATAACCCATGTCCCAAAGCCCCCGTCCTCGCTATCAAATCCCCGATCCCTCCGTCAGCCTCACTGACGAACTCATCATGCAGCACATCACCCGCGGCAGTCGAGTGATTGACCTCGGGTGCGGTGACGGGCGACTCATGCAGCGACTCCACCTCGAACTCCACTGCGACGTGCTCGGTGTCGAAGTCGAACAGGAAAACCTCCTTCGTGTCATCCAGCGCGGCCTCGCGGCCATTCAGGCAAACCTCGACCAGGGCCTGGCCGACATTCCCAACGACAGCTTTGATTTCGCTGTGCTCAGCCAAACACTCCAACAGGTCCGCAATCCTCGCCAACTGCTCACCGAAATGCTCCGCGTGGCCACTCGAGGGCTCGTCGTCGTCCCCAACTTCGGACACTGGCGAGTCCGCATGGAAGTGCTCCGACGCGGCCGCACTCCCGTCACCGAAGCTCTCCCCTACGAATGGTACGAAACCCCAAACGTCCACTTCATGTCCATGTACGACTTCCGCGCGCTGATCGAACGTATCGGCTTTCGAATCGTCCGTGAAAGCCCCATCATTCGCGGCCGCGCCGTGGATCGACTCAGAGCTGCCAATCTGCGCGCTGACAGCGCCTTCTACCTCATCGAACGTGCTCCCGCCGAACACAACTCGAAAAACTGACGACACAGCTGCCGACTGCTTCCTTAGCCCACCACCCTCAGAAATCATACCCATTCCATTCGTCGGGAATCTGAAACACCGAACGCGCCCACGAACCCGGAACCAGGCACTTCCGCGGTACACTTAAGCGTCCTTCCTAACGCGTCCCTGCGTCGCCGTCTTCTCTTAACTCCGCCATATTCTTCGCCATGCACACCTCATCACTCGTCAACCTGCTCAAGCCATCCGAAACTCTCGCCGCCGCCGCAAAAGCTCGGGAACTGCGAGCCAAAGGGATCGACGTGATGGAGTTCACAGTGGGCGAACCAGACTTCATCACACCTGCCCACATTCGCGATGCCGCAAAAGCTGCCATGGACGCCGGACACACTCGCTACACCGCAGCCGTCGGTATCCAGGAACTCCGTCAGGCCATCTGTGATGCCTTCCGACGTGATCACGGTGTGACCTGGAAGCCCTCCGAAGTCACCGTCTCAAACGGAGCCAAGCACTGCCTCCACAATGTTCTGACAGCCTGCTGCGACCCCGGCGATGAAGTCATCATCCCCACACCCTACTGGGTCAGCTACTCTGCCCTCGTCGAACTGGTCGGTGCCCGCCCAGTGCTCGTTGAAACTCTCGAGAAGGACGGATTCTGCCTCTCCCCCGAACAACTCCGAAACGCCATCACCCCACGCACCCGCATGCTCATGCTCAACAGCCCCAGCAACCCCACCGGAGGCGTTTACCCCGTCAGCACCCTGCAGGCACTCGCAGACGTCGCGGTCGAAAAGGATATCATCGTGCTGTCTGACGAAATCTACGACAAACTGATCTATCCGGGACACCAGTTCCGCACTTTCGCCTCCTTCGGCGAAGAAGTCCGTAAACGCACGGTGATCGTTAATGGTGTCAGCAAAGCCTACGCCATGACCGGCTGGCGTATCGGCTGGACCCTCGCCCCCGACAACGTCAGTGCCGCCATCAACAAACTGCAAAGCCAGCAGACATCCAATCCCTGCAGCGTCTCCCAGTACGCGGCACTCGCGGCACTCACCGGCCCCCAGGAATGCGTTGCCGAAATGTGCCAGGAATTCGTTCGCAGACGCGACTACGTCTCAGCACGGCTGCGAGCCATCCCCGGAATCAGCTTCGCAGAACCCGGCGGAGCCTTCTACGTGTTCTTCAATGTCAGCAGCTACTTCGGAAAACCGCTGGGCCAGGGCGCTCCGGTAAATAACGCCACAGACTTCTGCACCGCTCTCCTCGAACGCGCCCACGTAGCACTCGTCAGCGGTGATGCCTTCGGTGCCCCCGGCTACGTACGACTCAGCTTCGCTGCCTCAATGCCACTGCTCGTCCGCGGCCTCAATGCAATCGAAACATTTCTGAACCCACAGTAGCGCAACAAGACAGCCAACACAAACCGCCCCGACGCCCCCACCGAGCATCCGCACAGCCGCATGGCGGCAGCCTGCGGGCAAAAGGACCCTGCAAACGCCCCCACCAACGCCCTTGCCAGCGCGCGCACCTTCGGTGCAAAACATCGCCGGGGGCTTCCGCCCAGCCGCTGGTTCCAAACGCAATCCCAGTCGCAATCCCAACGCAATCCCAGCCGCATGGCGGCAGCCTGCGGGCAAAAGGACCCTGCAAACGCCCCACCAACGCACTCGCCAGCGCGCGCACCTTCGGTGCGAAACATCGCCGGGGGCTTCCGCCCAGCCGCTGGTTCCAAACGCAATCCCAACGCAATCCCAGCCGCATGGCGGCAGCCTGCGGGCAAAAGGACCCTGCAAACGCCCCCACCAACGCCCTTGCCAGCGCGCGCACCTTCGGTGCAAAACACAGCCGGGGGCTTCCGCCCAGCCGCTGGTTCCAAACGCAATCCCAACGCAATCCCAGCCGCATGGCGGCAGCCTGCGGGCAAACGGCCCTGCAAACGCCCCCACCAACGCCCTTGCCAGCGTGCGCACCTTCGGTGCAAAACACAGCCGGGGGCTTCCGCCCAGCCGCTGGTTCCAAACGCAATCCCAACGCAATCCCAACGCAATCCCAGCCGCATGGCGGCAGCCTGCGGGCAAAAGGACCCTGCAAACGCCCCGCCAACGCCCTTGCCAGCGCGCGCACCTTCGGTG
>Ga0172373_10009448_pt1 | contig 12117 bp, 13 predicted proteins | sample Lak10m_2_FD_114546 | JGI IMG/M metagenome (GOLD analysis project Ga0172373, IMG submission 114546) | Freshwater microbial communities from Kabuno Bay, South-Kivu, Congo - kab_092012_10m | ecosystem: Environmental > Aquatic > Freshwater > Lake | place: Democratic Republic of the Congo... | reverse complement strand
TACATCCAGATAGACTTTGGGATTATGTTGTTGTTAGGATTTGCTTTTATGTCGATTAAATTTTTTAGGGCTTCTTTAACTTTTTTTGCTTTAACACCAACGCAACCGACTGTTGTCAAAAATCTCTCTAAATTCTCCTTGTCCTGGATCACCACCATGTACACATCCTTGTAACCCTTTTTCTTACTTGACTGGATGGTATTTAGAATCCCCAACCTCAACAGTAAATGGGAAACATCTTTTGCCAACCTAATGCTGTTACTGGAATAATGAGCAGAAACATCTTGCCGATTTGTTTTCTTGTTCGGCTTGCCTAAATAGATGCAGCCATCTGTAGCCCAAAGATGTCTAAGAAACAGTGCGATTTTATCCAGCGTCAGAGCAAAAACAACCCCCGGAATGTACTTCTCGTGAGAATGTAAACCATAAATACCCAGCTCCTCGTCCAACCACTTTACAATCGGATTTCTTTTGTTATGTGTTAGTTTTTCTTTTGCGCTTAAATATAAATGGTACCAGTTCTCTTGCTGGACGATTCTTGGTTCGATGGCAAATTCGTTTACTGCGACTTCCCTGACTATATCGATGAGTTCCATTTCCGAGTTTGTGTAGTGCAGGGGTTGCCTTTCCACAAAGCACCCGTCACCCAAAAGATGGGCTAGTAAGATGATTTTATTGTCTGACAGAGTATTTTCCGCACCGTTGGTATCGATTATATTTGGTGTAGCAATATGATCCCCGCTGTTTAGCTGGTCCAGCCTTTCCCAACCCCCTAAAGTGAAAAAGGGATGGTTGGCAGAGGCTACAATTTGTCTTCCTGAAAAGGTTGTTAACCTATAAACCTGTTTTTTCCCACTTGGAAAAGCTCTCGATACCTTTGCAGGCTTTAGTTTAAAGTCTTCACCTAGAGCAAGGATGTTAAAGTCGCTCTTTCCTACCAAATCCTTGATTGGTACTCGTTGACCGGAGTCGGCGAGGGTTATTAAGGTGTCGCCCAAAAGACAACCGGAATCGCGAAGATCGCTTAGCTGGGGGCGTTTGTCACCACCGCGGATTTCCACCGCGCGGGAGAGTTGGGAAAGGGCTAAAACCGGCACTTTAAGCTCCCTGGCCAAATTTTTAAGGGCCTGGGAAATTTCCGAGACCTCCTGGGTGCGACTTTCTGTCGTCCGCCCATGAATCAGCTGTAAATAGTCCACAATAATAAGGTCGATTTTCTTGTCCATGTGGAGCCTGCGGGCTTTAGTGCGGAGTTCCAAAATGCCAATGCCCGGCGTATCGTCAATATAAATAGGAGCTTCCGCCAGCTCCCCCGCCGCAATGCCGTACCGCTCAAAGTCCTCCTCCTGCAGGTTGCCGGTAGTAATACGCCAGTTGTCAATGTCGCCTTGGGCCGCAATCATCCTGTCCACAATCTGCTCCCGACCCATTTCCAAAGAAAAAATGCCGACTGATTTTTTGTGGGTGGTGGCGGCGTATTGGGCGCAGTTTATAGCAAAGGACGACTTACCAACAGAGGGGCGCGCTGCCAAAATGATTAAATTTTCCTTTTGGAAGCCGGAAAGCATCCTGTCCACGCCTTTAAGACCTGTAGGCACGCCACGCAGCGCGCCCTTGGACTTGCTTAACTCGTCCAACCGTTCAAAGGTAATCTGTAAAGTGTCGGAAATGGGGATAAAGTCCTGATGCAATCTGTCCTGGGAAACCGCGTACAGCTCCTGCTCCGCCTCGTCCAACAGCCCCTCAATCTCGCTTTTTTCAAACGCCATTTGGTTAATTTTGGCGCTGGCGGAGATTAAACTGCGCCGCAACGCGTTGTCCACAATAATCTTGGCGTAAAACTCAACATTGGAGGCGGTCGGCACAAAATTAACCAGCTCCGTTAAATAAGAAAGTCCGCCAACCTCTGTAAGGAGTTTTTGATTTTTAAGCTCCTGTGGCAGTGTAACCAAGTCAATCGGCTGGCGTTTTTCGTATAAATTTAGCACCGCCTCGTAAATATGGGCATGCGCGCTTTTATAAAAATGGTCGACTTTAAGGAGCTCTACGACTTTAATCAGCGCGTCCTCGTCAATTAAAATGGCCCCCAACACCGACTTTTCCGCATCCAAATCGTGTGGTGGCACCAAAGCCTGACTTGCCGGCTGATGGACTTGTTTTGCTGTTTTGTCCGCCATGGTAATTTACTGCTTTTCTAACACAATAACTTGGGTCTCGTTTTCGTTGTCCACTTCCGTTATTCTTAGCGAGGACGCTCTTTTTGTGGCTCCGTTTTCTATCCCCATCTCGTCCAAAAACTTTTCCAGCGGGTCAATATCTTGGATTTTAGAGCCTTCCAGCCGGTAATGCATGGGGACGACATAAGCGGGCTCGATGCTGGAAATGACTTTAGCGACTTTTTCCGTGTCAATAGTGTAAACGCCCCCAACTGGAATCAAAAGAGCCGTAACCTGGCCAAATTTTTCCAGCGTCGGCTGATCCAAAATGTCGCCCAAATCCCCACAGTGCAACACCGACTCGCCGGCGGACTCGATATAGTACATGGTGTTTTTACCCCGCTCTTGCCCGCCTTTATCGTCATGATTTACAGAAATACCAAAAATGCTGACCCCACCAAGCTCGTACTCCCCCGGGCCTTCTACCACCAGCCGATAGCCCGCAACCCCGTCTTTATAATTGTGGTCAAAATGATTATGGGTGATTAACACCACATCTGCCTCCAGTTTTGGCAGCTTTACCCCCAATTTTGCCGGGTCAAACGGATCAATAACAAGCGTAAGGTCTTTTGTCTTGATTTTAAAGCACGAATGCCCAAAATAGGTTATTTCCATACCCGCCTATGATATCATAAACTGATGTTAAATAAACTGCCCGGTCGCAGTGCCTCAAAGGAAACTTACGCGCTAGTTGCCATGCTGGGCGCAACCGCCATTTGGGGCTTTGCCCCGCCAATTATTAAACACACTTTGGACTACATCCCGCCGTTTTCTTTTTTGTTTTACAGGTTTTTAATTGTCTGTCTGGCGCTTTTTCCTTTTTTGTACTTGGAACTTCGTCGGCAAAGTGTTAGTTTGAGAGATTTCCCGGCTTTGGTACTTTCCGGACTTTTGGGTCAGGCGAGTCTGATCCTGATTTTTTACGGTCTAAAATATACCAGCTCTCTGGAGGTAGCCGTTATAGGTATCATCGCTCCCCTACTGATGGTGGCTGCCGGTCACTATTTTTATAACGATAAAGTCAATAAAAATTTAAAGATTGGACTAATTATTACAACACTGGGAACTTTTATTTTAGCTTTTGGACCAATTTTGGACTCAACTACCCCCACTGCCACAAGAAACGCCCGTATACTAGGCAATGCCTTAATTGTCATATATAACTTGTTCTGGACGGCGCATGTGCTGTGGTCCAAAAGACTCCGAGGCGAAAACTCCCATAAAGTCAACGAGCTGGTAAAGTTTTTAGGCATTGTTGCACCAAGAAAAAAGTACAGCTCGGAGCTGATCACGGGTCTTTCCTTTTATGTCGGGCTGGTCTGCATGACGCCCTTCTATATTCTGGAATCCACGGGCAAGATGGGATCCGTAGCATTTAGCCTCCTGGACCTTAATTCCGCTGGCTGGGCCGGACTTTTGTACATGACATTGCTGTCTTCAATTGTTGCTTATGGACTGTTTGAATGGTCGCTTAAGTATTTAAAGGTCACCGATACCGTCATTTTTTCCTATATTGCCCCCATTTTTACCTTACCGGCAGCTTTCTTAATCCTCGGGGAACTGCCCACATCCGACATTATTATTGGATCGGTAGTGATTGCGCTGGGCATCTTTGTTGCGGAACGCAAAAAAGGCTGATACAATAACGCGGTTATGAAAAAAGGCATTCACCCACAAGTTTATCCTGACGCCGTTATTACCTGCGCATGCGGTAACAGTTTTACTACCATGTCGACAAAAAAAGACATCCAGGTGGAAATTTGCTCTGCGTGCCATCCCTTTTATACCGGTCAAAAACGGTATATTGACACAGAGGGCCAGATCGACAAGTTTGCCAAGAAACTGAAGATTGCCAAAGAAACCGGAGCTAGTGCAATTTCCGCAAAAGCCAAAAAGAAAGCTAAAGAGACTACAGAACGCAAACGCCCCGTGACCCTAAAAGACCTGCGGGAGATGTAACGATAGGTTTTACAGAACTTTAGGTTCAAACCCCGCTGAATTTGCGAGCCTGATGTTTTTCCCGCTCTGGGCTAATACAAATAACCCCTGGTTTTCGGCTTCGGTTCTGGCGTCGGGCGGAAAGGAAAGTCCCGCAAGTCCACCGTAAAGTCTGTGATTTTTATATTGCGGATACGATTTTCTAAACGCAGGAATTATTTTGTCCACCAGTTCTTTTACATCGCTGGGGTGAACCTTGTGCTTTACTTCTAAAACAGCCACAGCCGTGCCGTTTCTTAAAACAATGTCGTACTCCCTACCGTCAAAATCCCTAACATTTTTAGCTATGGAAGTAAATTTATGCCTACCCAATTGTTTATGTATTTCCAGACCGGAGTAAAAGGTTTCCTCGGCTACATCACCAAGATTGTTTGCCAAACTCCCGTGCTCTTTGGCAACCTGATCTAGGATTTTCTCAATTCTGGACATGCGTTCTTCGTAATCTTTATCCATACTCATATTGTCGGTATCTTAATTGATGGGGACTACAGAGTCAATATGACTAAGTATGACGGATTGACCGCTGCCGAACCGCTTCAAACAAAAAAAGCGCGCCTGCGACCGAGACATTTAAGCTGTCCATGGGACCGTGCATTTCTATCCTTACCGTTACGCCGGATTTCATAAACATATCGCTGGCGCCGGCATGTTCGTTGCCCATAATTAAGGCTGTGGGCTGGGTAAAATCGTAATCTGTATAGTCGGTCATCCCGTAAGGCGTTGTTACAACAGGCGTAATTTTTTGACTTTTTAACCAAGTCAAACATTCTCTTGTAGTTGTAGTCACACAGGGCAAAGTCAAAACCGATCCTAACGACGAATGGATGCACGACGGATCGTGAAAAGCGGTTAGTGAGTCGCACAAAATCACCGCGTCCGCCCCAGCCGCCGATGCCGATCTTATTAACACACCTAAATTACCGGGTTTTTCTATCGCCTCCGCCACCAAGATTAGGGGATTTTGTGGCAGTTTTAAACTGTCCAAAGTGTACCGCTCTCTCCATTTAATAATCGCCAGCACGCCAAGCGGACCCTCCCTTCGGGAAAGCTTTTCCAACAGACTCTCCCCTACCTCCTCCACCCGCGCGCCCTTTGCCCGGCATTTATTAACCAAATTCCAGTCCGGGCCGGTCATTTTTGTGGGCACATACAGCACATCCAAAATCTCCCAGTTGTTGTCCAAAGCGTGTTTGAGCGTCCTAAAACCCTCCAACACGGTGCATCCGGTCTGTTTTCTCTCGCGCATCCTCTCCAGCGCACGCATTTGTTTGACGGTGGGATTTTGGTTACTGGTTATCATAATTTGTTGTAACGATGTCCTCAATGTCGCCCGCCATAATTGCCGGCATATTATGCCAGGACTTTTTGACTCTGTGATCAGTCACGCGGTCTTGCGGAAAATTATAAGTGCGGATTTTTTCCACCCGGTCGCCTGTGCCGACTTGCTCCGACCGCAGTTGCGCGATTGACCCCACCTGTTGCTCCTGCATCTCGGTATAGAGCCTGGATTTTAGCATATTTAAAGCTTTTTCCCGGTTTTTACCTTGGAACCGCTCTTCCTGACACTCTACAAGTACGCCCGTTGGAATATGCAAAAGTCGCACAGCTGTAGAAACTTTATTGACATTTTGGCCACCATGACCGCCTGCTCTAAAAAACTCCCATTTTAGGTCGTCCGGCTTAATTTCTATCTCCACTTTTGTGACGACGGGTAAAACGGCCACAGTGGCCGTGGAAGTGTGAATCCGCCCACCCGATTCCGTTACCGGCACGCGCTGGACTCTGTGCACGCCGGATTCGTGTTTGAGCAGGTTGTACGCATTTTGGCCTTTAAATTCGACCGTTGCCAGCTTTACCCCACCCGCGTTGCCCTCCGTCATATTAATAACTTCCGACTTCCAGCCTGATTTTTCTGCATACCTGCAATACATTTCAAACAGCTCGCCGGCAAAAAGCGCAGCTTCGTCTCCCCCTGTACCCGGTCGGACTTCCAAAACCGCCATATTTGGGTTGACTTCCTCTCCTGCGCCCCCCGCGCCAGCATCGTCACCCACACCAGAATAATCCCCTGCCATAACGCGCAAGGATTCCTCCAACGCTGTAATTTCCTTATTGATGGCCTCGATTTCCTCATCGAATAAAGCTTTAAGTTGCGGGTCCGATTCCTCGTCCTTCTGATCCTGCGTCAACCTAATCTTGGCTTTATACTCGTCTATTTGACTTTGGACTTGCTGATTTGGTGTCATAGCAATCTCACCCAAAACTTATCTTCTGCCCTCCCTAATCCAGGCAAGGATTGCTTTATCCGTCAATTTGGGCTTACCTTTGTTTATCTCACTTATTTCTTTTAAAGCTTTTAGCCCTAAGTAAGTGGCTTTTGAATTTTTCATGCCTACAAAGTTAGCATAGGAACTGGTATAAAACAACGGGTCAGGGGTTTTGAGGCATTTCCGCCAAGGTGGCTTTAAGATCCATAGTTTTTCCATCGCGATCTACTGTCATCGTAACTTCGTCGCCCACTTTTTTGCCCGCAATAGCCTGCGCGAGTGACAATTTTTCTCCCAAATCGTTACCGTCAAACTTGGTAATAATGTCGCTTCTTTGCAAACCGGCTCTGTCGGCGGGCGTATCCTTGGAAACGCTCATCACAAAAGCACCCTCCGGCAAACGGCGTAACTGGGCGACATCTTTTTCGATCATTTGGTACGATACACCCAAATAAGGCTTAACAATTCTGCCCTCTTTTATAAATGACTCCAAAATAGGCTTGAGCGTGTTGACCGGAATGGCAAAGGAAATATTATCCGCCCCGCTGGATGTAGCCACACTTATACCTATAACCTGGCCGGCGCTGTTAAGAAGCGGTCCGCCGGAATTGCCCGGGTTTATGGCTGCATCGGTTTGAATAACACTGTCGTACGACTTAGCTTGCGTACCAAAACCCCCACTTGCCGTAATGCTCCTGCCTACCCCGGACACCACGCCAACCGTAACCGTGTTTTGAAACTGACCCAGCGCATTACCAATAACAATGGCCCGTTGGCCGACTTTTAATTTGTCGGAGTCGCCTAAAACTACTGTCGGCAAATCGCGGGCGGTAATTTCTAAAATGGCCAAGTCGTTTTGCCGGTCTAAATGGATTTTATCGACATCGTAAGTTGTGCCGTCTTTTAACACCACAGAATACTCGTCCTGCTCGTTGTCCACTACATGACTGTCCGTAACAACAAGTCCGCCCTTGTCGACAATAAAACCGGTCCCGATGCCAGATTCGTCAGTAGTGTAACCGCGACCAAAAAAGTCAAAATTTGTGGTTTTAACAACAATAGAAACTACCGCCGGCGACACTTTGTCGACCACATCCACAATTTGCGATTCTTCCTGGACGATTTCTTGGGTGACAAAATTGGGTGAATACGGCTGTTTTTGGTCGCCTCCTAGACGCAGACCTAATTTCTGTCCTAGTTCCTGCCAGGTTTTTGACAAAGTACTACCAAATCCAGCTTTGTGGTTGTTAAAAATATCCCCGGCAAGTAAAAGAATTAATACAAAAAGGACAAAGTACATGACTCCAGTGCGGTTAATTGGTTTGCGGTTTTCTTCTGACATATCTGTTCCAAACCTCCTCTATTCTACAACTTTTTTTGACTGACGACCACTAATACTTACTGGACATCTCTAAAGCTTTGTCCAGTTGAGGGTCCTTGCTGGCTTGAATATCGGCGTCCGTAAGCTCCACAAGCTCATCCGGGGTTAGGCCGACTTGCCCGTTTTCACCTTTGTCGCCTACCCACTTTTTTTGACTTGTCAGCCATTTGGCAATAGTAATATGCAAACCTGAACCGTCCCTGAATTCCTTGGCATCTTGGATTGTACCCTTACCAAAGGACTGCTGACCTACCAACACCGCGCCAATGTTTTCTTTGAGCGCCGAGGCAAGGATTTCACTTGCCGAGGCGCTTCCCCCGTCAATTAACACAAACACAGGAATTCTCTCAAAATCCGGAGTGCCTTGGGTAGTAAAGGGCAGTTCTTCTCCCAAAGCCGTCTGCTCGAATAACACGGGCTTGTTTTTGTAAAAGTCGCTTGCTATATGCACGGCCGACTGCAAATACCCGCCAGGATTTCCCCGTAAATCCAGAACAATTGCGTCCAGCTGGCGCATTTTTACATTGACCTCTTTTACCACATTGTCCCAATCACCGTTGGTATCCGCACCAAAGCGACTGATTCTGATATACGCTGTCCCGTCGCCTTTATCTTCCCAAGTTACGCTGGCTACAGAAATTTTTTCCCTCTTAACGGTTAGGGTAAAAGGGTCGGCTGAACCTCTTTGGAGTTTTAAGGTGGAAATTGTCCCGGCCTTGCCTCGTATTTTTGACACAGCCTCCGTTACCGTAATACCAGCGGTGCTTTCGCCCTCGATCTCCAAAATTTTGTCCCCGGCCTGGATCCCTTTAGCCTTAGCGGGCGACCCATCCAGTGGCGCCACAACAATCAATTGATTGTCCCTAATTCCTAGCTCCATCCCCACGCCCTCGTACGAACCGTTTAAGGAGTTTGTCACTACCTGGTTGACTTCCGGAGGCAAAAAGGAGGTGTACGGATCGCCCAACGATTTAACCATGCCCTCGATAGCCCCATATAGCATTTTTTGGGAGTCAACCGGCCGGTTTAAATAGTCCGCAGAAACTGCATCCCACGCCTGCCAAAACAGTGAAAAATCTATTTTTTGCGCATCGGGGGCCTTATTTATAATCTCCACTTTGGGCGGGTTCTTTTTGACCTCTACCTGATACCCGCGTTTGCCTAGATACAATCCGCCAAAAAAAGTCGACCCGGAAACGAGCAAAACAAACAAAAATATCTGGAATTTTTTAAACGCGGAAGTCATAACCTAAAGATTAAATCACACCCTACAACGCGTGTCTATCCGTGTACGGCAAAAGCGCCATAAATCTGGCACGCTTGACCTGCTTGGCTATCTGCCTTTGCATTTTTGCCGTAACACCGGTCTTTTTGGCGGGCACCAGCTTTCCCCTGTCGGTCATAAACCGTTTTAGGGAAAGCGGTTCCTTGTAATCCGGTACCGTAAAGGTTTTTCTGTCTATTCTGTCGACTCTATCGGGTCTGTCTCCCCGATCTCCCCTGTCAACCCCAAATCTTGTGCTTGAACTAGTTGACCTCATAGTTATTTACCTTCTGACGCATCCTCCGCCAAAACATCGTCAATGTTTAGATTTGCTAAATCGTCCGCGACCGAAGAATCGGTTGTCGGCTCGGCGTGAGTCGTCACACTGCCAGAGCCGTCGTCCATAGGCCCCAACTTTGATTTACCGCCCAAAAAGATCATCTCGTCAATAATTATTTCTGTTCTGTAATGTTTTTGACCGCCCTGGTCAACCCAGTCCCTGCTTTGGATTCTGCCTTCCACATAGACTCTGGAACCTTTTATTAACATCTGTGAGCACAACTCGCCAAGCTTGTTCCATGCAATGATGTTATGAAATTCCACCGCTTCTTTAAGCTGATCTCCCACCTTCCACTGTCTGTTTGTGGCCAGACCAAAAGCCGCCACCGGACTGCCCTGCGGAGTGTATCTAAGCTCCACATCTCTGGTCAAATTACCAATTAAAATAACTTTATTAAGACTTCTTGACATTATTGCCTCCGTCTTCCGACGCATCGTCGGACAAATTTATAACTATATACCTAACAAGATCGTCAATAATGTTAAGTTTCTGCTTTAATTTTGCTATGGAAGTTGGTTCGGCCTCAAACCGAATAACATCGTACCAGCCATCGGTCGCGCCTTTAATCTCGTAGGCAAACTTGCGTTTGCCCCAAAAGTCGCTGGTTAAAATCCTGCCGGAATTGGCAGAAACCAAATCTTTAACCGAGTTGGAGAGATTCCGGGCACTATCCTCGGCAAGTTTGCCCTTAGCTATTGTCATTAATTCGTATATCGCCATATTTAAAACGCCGACGGGAGATGTGTCGCCTCAGCGCAGTCGTTGATTGACTATAACCCTCTTCCCGATTGGCAAAAGCACTATGCCACAAATTTTGCTTTTAGTCTAGATGGAGCTCTCTAGTTTTACAAGAATTTGCGCTAGCAACGGGCAATAGTATCAGACATTAAATCTAAATTCAACCACATCCCCGTCCCGCATGGTGTAAGTACGACCTTCCAACCTGATCAAACCCAATTCTTTGGCTTTCTTAAAGCTTTTTACGGACATTAGGTCGGAATAGGAAATTACATCCGCGCCAATAAACCCTCGCTCAAAATCCGTATGAATCACCCCCGCAGCCTCGGGCGCTTTGGCTTCGCACCGCACTGTCCAAGCTCTGACCTCTTTTGGTCCGGCCGTCAAAAAGCTTTGCAGGTTCAAAAGCTTATACCCGGACTTAATTAACCGATTTAACCCAGGTTCTTCCAAACCTAGCTCTGTTGAATACTCTTTTTGCTCCGTTTCTGGCAACGAGCAAATTTCTGACTCAATTTTTGCGCTAATGTAAATCTCTCCACCAGAGTCTTTTCGACCATTTTGTACCACCAAAGTACTCAACCTGTCTTCTGCCACATTGTGGACATACAGCATCGGCTTTTGGGTGAGTAATTTTATATCTCGTATCACCGACTGTTCTTTTTCCGACAATTCCAGACTCCTAGCCGGTTTTCCCTGATTCAGCACCTCCTGAATCTTAGTAAGAACCTCCACTCTTAAAACAGCCTCCGGAGTTCTGGTTTTGGCTTCGTCCTTGGCGTTACGCAATATTCTCTCCAAACTAGAAATGTCCGCCAGTATCAGCTCCGTCTCAATTACAAATTTATCCTCCTCGGGATTTACCGCGCCAGAACGGATAATATTGTCGTCCTCAAAGTCGCGCAACACATGCACCAAAGCGTCAACCTCCCTAATATGGCCCAAAAATTCATTACCCAAGCCCTCGCCTTTATGCGCACCCTTAACCAAACCCGCAATATCATAAAACTTAACCGTGGCCGGAATAACCTTTTGTGGCACTTCCCTATCCCCCAACCTCTGACCAAAATCATTGCGAACAACCGCCACAAGGCCCTGCAAGCGCTCGTCTGGCACATCCACCACCCCCACATTGGGCTCAATCGTGGCAAACGGATAATTTGCCACCAACGCCGCCTGCTTTTTAAGCAAGGCGTTAAACAAGGTGGACTTGCCCACATTCGGCAGACCGATGATGCCAAGACTTAAACTCATGGACGAGATTATAGAGGATTTGATCAAAAGTTGTTAATTTATAAATCCAGAAACAGTTGGATTATATGGGTCAACTCTTAATCGGACATACGCCCTACCCTTCCATTGAGAAAAGACCAATGTCCCGCCTAGCGTTTGCGACGCAGCCAAGGACATTAAAGGTCCAACTACTCTAGCCATTTTAAATCACCCCCTTCCACATAAAGGGAGTGTACTATGGGTCTTTTAACCTTTGTCAAGTGGGTGGGTGGTTGTGTTTGTTGATTTTACTTCTTTCCGCCCGTCATCCTTTTCGTGGGGTCTCCTATTGCCCCTGTTCCATTGCTTTGTTTGTTGCCATTTCTTATGTTTCTTTCTCGTTCTCATCGCCTAAAAACATGTCAGGGTTTCTTTCAACCGCAACACGGATCTCCGGTTTAAAGTGTTCGTCAAAATTTATCTGCCTGTATTTGTTATATGTCGGGCAACAGTTCGGGTCTTCTGGCAGAGAGTAGGCTGTCTTTTCCATTATTCCGCTTCCCCATAACTCCACACTTCCGTGGTAAAGTTTATCTGCCTCGTAAACAATTTGGTATTTTCCGTCCTTGTAAGCAATAACTTTATACCCCATAAACCCACCAGTACCTTGGCGGGGTGTTGCAACTACAACAAACCTTGAG
>Ga0172373_10009447_pt1 | contig 12119 bp, 9 predicted proteins | sample Lak10m_2_FD_114546 | JGI IMG/M metagenome (GOLD analysis project Ga0172373, IMG submission 114546) | Freshwater microbial communities from Kabuno Bay, South-Kivu, Congo - kab_092012_10m | ecosystem: Environmental > Aquatic > Freshwater > Lake | place: Democratic Republic of the Congo: South-Kivu... | reverse complement strand
GACCAAGGCGGAAACCGGCCATGATGAGAATATTCCCTTCGAGCAGGCGGCGGCCATGACGGGTTCTGCCATCGCGGAGCAGGCCCGCGACCTGAGCCTGCGTTTGTACCGATTTGCGAGGGACTACGCACGGACCCGAGGCATCCTGATCGCGGATACCAAGTTCGAGTTCGGGCTTTTCGAGGGGAAACTGGTGCTCATCGACGAAGTGTTGACGCCCGATTCGTCCCGGTTCTGGCCCGCCGATCAATACGCTCCCGGCCGGAGTCAGCCGAGTTACGACAAGCAGTTCGTCCGGGATTATCTGGAAACGTTGACGTGGTCGAAGACCCCACCCGCGCCTGCCCTGCCTCCCGAGGTGGTGGCCCGGACCCAGGCCAAGTACCTCGAGGCGTATTCACGCCTCACTGGATCGAGCCTGTGAAGGCCTCCGGAAGCCTTCGGTTGGTTGGCCTTTGGCTGATTCTGGCCCTGTTCGTCCCAGTGACTCACGCGGTGGGCGGCGAATGGTTTGATCCTGCCGTCCTTCATGAGGTTCAGGTGCGAATGCCGGAAGCTGACTGGGCTGTCCTACGCAAGGAAGCTCCCGATGTCCTTGCACAGTTGGGGCCGCAACGCACCAACGGTCTCTCCGCAAAGGCTTATCGAAGGCGCGCAGGGGAGTTCACTTTGGATGGCGTCCCGTGGAAGGCGTCCATCCGTAAGCGCGGCTTCATCGGGTCGGTCAGTCGGGAGCGGCCGTCGTTGAATATCGAGTTTCCGGATCTTCCGGATCGCCGGGGGCCGGGCGGGTGGCGGCGGATCACGTTGGCCAACACCCAACAGGATGCCAGCGGGATGCACCTGTCGTTGGCCAACGCGATCTTTCGGGAAGCCGGTGTTGCGGCCTCGAGGACGGCGTTGGCACGCGTCTCGGTGAACGGGGAGGCCTTGGGGGTGTACACCCTGGTGGAACCCGTCGATGGCGACTTCCTGAAGCAACATTTCGGCCGTGAGGACGGGCCTTTGTGGGAGGGGGCACTGACAGACCTCAGGCCGGGATGGCTGGCCATGTTTGACGCCAAGCGCGGAACCCGGGAATCCGATCTGGAATCGCTCCGAGCCGTGGCGATCGCGCTGGCGGATGCTGACGCGGTGGATTGGGAACAGATCGGGAGGTTGGTGGATCTGGAGCAATTCCTGCGTTTCTGGGTGGCCGAGATCCTCGCCGACCACTGGGATGGTTATGCCAACAACCAGAACAACTATTTCATCCACAAGCGGGCTTCGGACGGGCGGTTGGTGTTCATTCCATGGGGTGCGGATCAGTGCCTTGGTTCGCCCAACCCCTTCACGCCTCGCGGGGCCCCTGTTTCGGTGCGGGCCACCGGGTTGCTGGCCCGGCGGTTGTACGCGGATCCCGGATGGCGTGAACGTTACCGGGATCAACTGCGGATGACTCTGGACGCGATCTGGAACGAGCAACGATGGCTGGCAGAGATCGACCGGTTGGATGGGTTGATTTCGACGAATGGTTGGTCGGGAATCACCGGTCGCAAGGCGGTGGTTCAGAGGACCCGGGAGTTTTTCCGGAAGCGCCGGTCCGTCTTGCTCAAGGATCTCGGCGGTCCGGCGCCGGCTTGGAATGTACCGGAACGGACGAATACGCTGGTCCGCAAGTGGGGCCACGTGAGCGCAGACTTCGAAACCACCTTCCAGATGCGCCTTCCGGTGGATTGGTTCACCAATGGCACGGTCACGCTGGACCTGAAACTGGACGGAAAGCCCCGCCCGTTCACGAAGGCAGGCATCTCGGCTTCGCGGGGATTCGACATCCGGGAGACCAACAAGATCGCCTTGAACGTCCTCGGAATGCATGGCATTGCCGCGTTTCTTGTCCCCTCAGTCCAGGTCTGGAAGGAGGAGTTCGTTCCAGGCAGGACCGTGAAGGTCGATTTCTTCGCCAACCAAGGGTTCTTCTTCGAGGGCATGCCGGCCGCGGCGGGTGGGGGCGCCGGGTTGATGTCCGGCACGTTGCGACTGGACGAGGCTGGGATCGAAGAAGGAAGCCCTGAAGGGGCGTCTCGAGGCCGACATCTGGCAATTGCCGAAGTGATCCCGGAGTGCCATTCCGGATCCGTTGGCCATCCATCTCGCTCGCTTGGCCCCTGCCAAGGGCCATTCGGCCCCATGGAGGCTTGCTTGTCGGGTTATTTCCGATAGCACCGTCCGTGTTCGGCTGATCGTTTCTTGGCTCTGTCCGGGCAAACAAGGAGAACCATGATCCCATTCATCAATCGTCGTACATTTGCCGCCTTGCTGGCGTCCTGTCTCGTCATCCCCATCACCCAAGCAGCGCTTCCCGTCACGGGGAGTCCTGTGGCTGCGTGGAATGAGCAGGCCCTTGATGCCATTCGCGCCACGGCCACACCACCGCCCCGGGCTTCGCGGGCCTTGGCCATCCTTCATGCCGCCATTCATGACGCCCACAACGGGATTGCGCGTGATTACCGGCAGTATCTGGTGACCGAGAACCGGCCCAACGCGAACACCTCCACGTCCGCGGCCATCGCCGCCGCCGCCCACGATGTGCTGGTCAACCTCTTCCCGACCCGTGCCACCCAGTTTGCCGACGAACGGGCCGCCCAGCTTGCTCCGGTGCCGATTGGTCCTTCGCGCACACGTGGTCTGGCGTGGGGGCAGGCTGTTGCTGCTGCCCTCCTCGCCGCCCGGGCCGGGGATGGATCCTCGGCGGTCGTCACTTACGTCCCCGGGACGGGACCCGGATTCTGGCGCCCGACTCCACCGGCCTTCGCTCCTGCCTTGTTGCCGCAGTGGGGGGATGTGGCTCCGTTCGGTGTGCGGCCGATCGAGACGTTCGTGCCCAAGGCGCCACCCGCATTGCATACGGCAAAATATGCCGCGGAGGTGGCCCAGGTGCAGTCGGTGGGGTCGGCAACCAGCACGACAAGGACCGCGGACCAGACCGAAATCGCCCGCTTCTGGGCGAATGGCGCTGGGACGGCGACACCTCCGGGACACTGGAACCAGATCGCCCGCGTGATCGTCGCCCAGACCGGGCTCACCGTCGGTGAGGAGGCACGACTGCTCGCACTCCTCAACATGGCCATGGCCGATGCGGCGATGGTGTCCTGGAAGGCAAAGTACGAGTACAACTACTGGCGTCCGGTGACTGCCATTCGGGAGGCCGATACGGATGGGAATCCGCTCACCATCGCGGACGCGACCTGGACACCTTTGTTGGTCACTCCCCCATTTCCGGAATACACGTCCGGGCATTCGACCTTCAGCGGGGCTGCCGCCGCGGTCCTGAAGGGTTTCTTTGGAACCGATGACATCGCCTTCACCGCGGAATCCGATGACGTGCCGGGTGTCCTTCGCAGTTACCCGAGCTTCAGCGCCGCGGCCGCCGAAAGCGGCATGAGCCGCATTTACGGCGGCATCCACTTCATGAGCGCCAACCGATTCGGGATCTCATCCGGGACCCGCGTGGGCAATTCGGTGGTGAAGCGACTGCTGCGGGTTCGGAACGACGCGGATGAAGGGGGCGATGATGACGAAAGCGAAGATTCGCTGATGGACGTCGATCAGGAGGATTGAGTTCCCCCTCCGCGCTCGCCTCCCGCCTTCCTGCATGGCTAGCCTTGTCTCCATGCAGATTGGCTTTCGTCGGTTTGATCTCGCCCTGCGGCACCATTGGGCCATTGCCACCGATCTCGGGCGCGGTGGTGGAAAGAGTGTCTATCCGGTGGTCTTCGTCGATTTGACGGATGCCGAAGGCCGGAGCGGGGTGGGGGAGGCATCCCCCTCCAGCCAGTACCAGGAAACGCATGAGACCGTGACGGAGTTCCTCGCCCAGGTGGACCCGTCACGGCTCAGTTTCGACGACGTCGCCGGCAGCATGGCCTATGTCGAGGGCTTGGCTCCCGGGCGCTACCCGGCCAAATGTGCCCTCAACATTGCCCTTTTGGACGGTGCGGCGAAGGCAGCCGGCAAGCCGTTGTGCGAGTACCTTGGGCTTGGGGCTTTCGCCGAGGGCAAGCACCTCTCCTCCTTCACGATTGGCATCGACACCCCGGAGATCATGGCGCGCAAGACAGCCGAGGCTTCCGAGTATCCTGCCCTGAAGATGAAGCTGGGCAGTCCCGCCGACCGGGAGAATTTCGCCGCCGTGCGCGGCGCCGCAATGGACCGCTGGATCCGCGTGGATGCCAATGCCGGTTGGAAGACCAAGGAAGAGGCCCTCCGGAACATCGAGTGGCTCGCCGCCGACGGGAAGGTCGAGTTCGTCGAGCAACCCATGCCGCCGGAATTGCCCACGGCCGAGTGGGCGTGGCTCAAGGAACGTTCCCCTTTGCCGTTGATCGGTGATGAGTTGTACCAGTCGGCTTCTGATGTGGATCGATGTGCTGAATGCGTCCACGGGATCAATGTGAAACTGGTCAAGACCGGCGGCGTGACGCGCGGACTTGAGGCCCTTCAGGCGGCTCGCGACCGGGGCTTGAAGACCATGCTCGGTTGCATGATCGAGTCTTCCGTGCTGATCAGCGCCGGCGCGCATCTCGCAGCATTGACGGACTACCTCGACCTCGACGGCAACGTACTGATTACAAACGATCCTTACACCGGTGTCCGGAACCTCCGCGGCGTCCTGAGTTTTGATGGCGTCTCCGCCAGCGGTGGATTGCGGGTGGCTGCGAAGTGATCCGGAAGACTCGGCTGGAGATGAAAAAGCGCCGGGCTCCCGTGGGAGACCCGGCGCCTTTGCTTAACTGCGGTTTTGGCGGTTTTACCGTACCGCGGTGGAATTGAAGGACGTGCGGTCCAGAAGCCAGCCCCAGTCGTGGTCACGCGCTGGAACAGCAGGCGGGGTATAGGAGAAGTTGGGCTTCTCCAGCCGGACAGTGCTCTTCCAGGCCTTGATCTCCGAGTGTCCATCGACGAAGGACAATCCGCCGGCACCATTATGGTAATTGGCCGGCATATCGATCCAGCGGCGATCCCGCTGCGCATTGAAGAAGGCGCCGTCGTTGATGGAGTCCGGGTTTTCGTCAACAAACATCCACAGTTCGGAAGGGGAAGGACGATCGACGTCCGTGGTCTTGATGAAGAGTTTCTCGCACTGCAGAAGACCGTCGCCGGGCGTCTTGTTCCCCCTGCCGATCGCACCGTTGGCGGAGATGGAGCGGACCCGCTCAGTCCATCCACGTCGGCGCTGGTTGGGATTCACCAAGGTGTCCGCCGGACACTTGTAGATCTTTGGAGAAAAGGCCGAATACTTGGCGAGGACCGCGTAGCGCGGATCCGCCAGATAGATCCTGTTGGTGTTGTGGGTGCTCGTGTCCCACGTCAGCCAACCCGTGACCCAAGGACGTTCACCCGTCGCCGAGGCCTCGTTGATGATGGATCCGCTCTGGGCCGAACCGCCATGGGTTACCATGGGGAACTCCTCACGGTTGTCGCCGGCGTACATGTTGACGGCGAGGATGAGCTGCTTGGTGTTGCTCATGCACAGGATGCCCTGTGCCTTGCTCTTGGCCTTGCCGAGGGCGGGGAGAAGCATGCCAGCCAGAATCGCGATGATCGCGATCACGACCAGCAGTTCGATGAGGGTAAATCCGGCGCGTCGGCTGCGCGCACAGGGCATGGGAGAACGCATAGGTGTACTGTTCATACAAGACTTCCGAGGGGTAACGCGTGGCAAATATGAGTCGCGGTGTTGCTGTTTTGCAAGGGGGGAATCCCCTTCCAAGGGTATGCTTGGGGCCAACCGGCTTGTTCGTTCCCAGTTGCGATGCTTCTGAGCATTCCACCGCGCTGTCGTCCCGACGTGAGTTTGTGGAAAATGGCTCGTGACACAAAGCGATGCGCCCAGTCGGATAGGAGGAAGCCACAATGCACAGGAACGAGGTCATTGACGCTCGAGCCTGCGGACAGACTCCATCGTCATGCGTACGCATCCTACCCTCTGCTCCACTCTTGGAGGCTTGCCCATTCCGCCGACCGGTGCGGGGTTTCGGAGGGATCGTGCACGGGAAGCCGATGAAGGGTGCTCGTTCTGCACGTTTACGGAAAGACCCAGCGTTGCGGCCTCAATCCAGAGCGTGCAGCATGCCTCACTTGGTCATGCACGTGATTCTGTTCGATATCGATGGGACCCTGATCCGCACAGGCGGTGCCGGGGTAAAGGCCTTTGCGCGCGCCTCGGAACTGGTCTTCGGGATTCCGGGAGGGACGGATCACCTGAACTTTCACGGGCGGACGGACACCTCCTTGATCCGGGAGTATCTCGAATTCCATGGCCTCGACGTGAGCCCGGAAAACCGGGAGCGCTTTCTGGAAGCGTATCTTTTCCTGCTCGCCGAGCAGTTGAATGTCCATGCGGGGGAGACCTGCCCCGGAGTGGCTTCATTCCTCCAGGCCTGTCGTGCCCTCTCTCCAACGCCCATGGTTGGGCTTCTTACGGGAAACGTTCGTCTGGGAGCCGAACTGAAACTGCGGGCGCATGGCCTTTGGGAGGAATTCTCGATCGGGGGATTCGGCGACGACGACGAGGACCGGAACATCATTGCGGCCATCGCCCATCGACGTGCCGAGCAGGCACTCGGATCCAGCATTCCTGGAGATCAGGTCCTGGTCATCGGGGACACCGAGCGGGATGTGGCGTGTGCACGGGCCATCGGGGCCCGTTGTCTGGCAGTAGCCACCGGGGGCATCGCGGAGACAGACCTTGCACGCAGCGGTCCGGATTGGTTGGTGTCCTCCTTGGAGCAAGTTCATCCCGAAGACCTCCGTTCGGGGGATGCTCGAAGACGTCGATCTGCACACAAAACGGTGTCGCAAGGGTTTTTGGTTTGACCCTTCCCCCCTCTTTCTTTAGTCACCCGCCCAACTTCGCCGAGACGCCTGACCTAGGGCACCCCCTGGGGAGCGTTTTTTTCTCAGCGGGGGGCGTGAGCCGAACACGCATATGCTGAAATCAAAGTCATTCCTGACCATCGATTTTGGGGCTGGTACCCTCAAGATCGCCGAGTTCGAGCCGTCTGAGGACGGTGGCCTCCGCCTTCTCCGCTTCGGCGTCAAACCTCTGGGCCTCGCCGGCTCACAGGACGCCGCACGGGAAAACACCGTCAAGAAGGCCCTTTCCGAACTGATCGCCGAGGGAGGCTTCGCCGGTCGTCAAGCCAACCTCTGTGCGCCCGGCTTCCAGGTCTTCTCCAAGTTCGTGAAGCTGGCCCCCGTGGACTCCTCAAAGGTTCCACAGATCATGCAGTACGAGGCGCAGCAGAACGTGCCTTGGCCGCTCGCAGAATCGGCGTGGGACTACCAGATCCTCAGCACCACCCCGAGTGGCGAACTCGAGGTCCTGCTTGTCGGCATCAAGTCGGAGATCGTCGAGAAGCTCTTCTCCATGGGAGAGGGCGCCGGCCTCAAGATGGATGTCGTCGACACATCGGTCGCCGCCTTGTGCAATGCTTTCCGCTACAATTACGCCGATCAGGACGGATGTAGCCTGTTGATTGATATCGGCGCCAAGACCAGCAATGTGATCCTTCTGGAAAAGAATCGGCTCTACGCCCGTTCGGTTCCGGTTGGCGCCAACGCCATCACGCAGGAGTTCGCAGCAGAGGCGAAGCTTCCGTTTGCCGAAGCCGAGAAGATCAAGGTCAACGACGGCATGGTCAGTTTGGGCGGAGCCTATGAAGAGCCGGACAATCCGCGTGTCGCCGCCGTCTCGAAGGTGGCCCGGAATGTCCTCACCCGTCTCCATCTGCAGGTCAACCAGACCATCCAGTTCTACCGGACCCAGCAGGGCGGTACTGCACCTGTCCGTGTGTTCCTTTGCGGCGGAGGATCCAGCCTCCCTTACTCGGCGGAATTCTTCGCGGAGAAACTCAACCTGCCCGTCGACATCTTCAACCCGTTCCGGAACGTCAACGTCGACCCGTCGGTCGATGTCGCCGGACTGGAAAAGGTAGCTCAGGCATTTGGCGAGGTTGTTGGCCTTGGGTTGCGCAACGTGGCCCAATGCCCCGTTGAGTTGAACCTGATGCCCAAGTCCTCGAAGTCGCGTCAGGAATTCAACGCCAAGAAGCCCTATCTCCTCGCCGCTGCCTATGCGCTGGTCGTGGGCGTCTTCGCCTACGGATGGTTCTATGACCGGGTGGAGGCCGCTCGGCGTGAGGGCTTGGAAAAGGTCACCGCTCAGGTCGAACCGCTGACCCAGCGGAGCGAGACACTCAAGCGGGAGATGGAGGGCCTGAAGCGTGCCGAGGACGAGACCGGTCAGCTCACCGGTTGGCTCGAGGACCAGACCTTCTGGGCGGACGTCTTCGTGGAGCTTCGACGCATCCTGCTCACTGCCGAGGAAGCACAGCGCCAGAAGTTGAACAGTGCGCCCGGTACGGTTGGAGTATGGATTGACACGCTCATTACCACCGAACCAACCCAGCCCGTTGTTGCCCAAGCCGAGGAGACGACGACAACCTCCTCCAATCCCTACGGGATGGATCCGGCCTTGATGAAGCGTTACGGGCTCGTACCCAAGACCGCACCCGCAGGCGAGGGCAGTGCCGGCGAGGGTGGTGAAACCGGCCCCAAAAAGCCCAAGTCTTCGAACTCGACCAACGAGATTGCAACCGTCAGCCTGACCTTGCGGGCTGTGAACCTCTCCAAGATCAAGACCGGTGCGAACAACGAACTGGTGTTCGAGGTTCAGAACCAGATGAAGGCGAGCCCCTTCTTCGATGCCAACGAGACCCGCTTTGACGGGACCCTGAGCGAGGAGGAGAACACGTTCTCCTTCCCGATGAAGGTCAAGCTGAAGCGCCCGATGAAGCTCTGATATGCCCTGGATCAAGCGAAACCTCCTGTTTGTCGTCGGCCTCGCAGTGGCAGTTGCCCTGCTCGGCTTCGGCATCTTCTTCTACCTTCTCGACAAGCGGGCTTCAGCGCTGGCGGTCGATGAAGAACTCAACTCCAAGAACGGCGAGTTCACGGAGCTGGCCGGAAAGAAGCCGGCACCGACCCAGGAAAACATCAAGGAAGCCAAGGAGCAGCAGGTCAAGCTGGCCGCTTTCAAGGAATCACTTCGACCTCAGTTCTCCGTCACTCCCCTCCCGGAGGTCATGGACGATGCCTCCTTCAAGAATCTGTTGGACCGCACCATCGACGCCTTGAGACAGCAGGCTGAGCGGAATGGCGTCAAACTGCCCGCTGCTGCGACTGGATCGACGCGGTACGCCTTCACCTTCGACACCCAGATCAAACAGTTGGAGTTCACGCAACGCTCGCTCGCCCCGTTGAGTGCCCAGCTGCTGGATGTTCAAGACCTGTGCCGTACCCTCTTTGAATCGAAGATCCACGCGTTGGAATCCATCCGCCGGACCCCGGTCAACACCAACGACATCTCTCCGCCCAGCAACTATCTGGCGAAGAAGGTGCAAACCAACTCGATGACCGGTGCGGCCATTTTCCCGTACGAGATCACCTTTCAATGCTTCAGCGCGGAATGCGCCAACGTCCTGGAAGCTCTCGCCAACTCCAAGGCGGTTTACGTGGTCAAGTCGGTGAACATCGAACGTGGATCGGCGGAGGGCATTTCGGCGTCAAGCACCGCGGCGCCAGTAGCTGCAGGCATGAATCAGGCATTGGCAAACCGCTACGGTCTGGGGAACCGATACGGTGGAGCTCCCGCAGCGGCGGCGGCGCCGACCCGTCCGGGAGATGCCATCCTCGATGACAAGCCCCTCCGGGTGACGCTCAACATCGAGGTCATCAAGGTCCCGCCCGCTGCTCCCAAGAAGGGTTGAGCCCAAACGAATTACCTCTCCCACCATGGATTTCCTCAAGAAGCATTACGAGAAGCTCGTCCTGTCGGTCGTGCTGCTGGGCGTGGCCGTCGCGGCCTTCCTGCTCACGGTTGAAGTCGGGAACGTCAAGCAGACCCTGGCTGACCAGCTCCAGCAGAAGATCGTGAGCAAGGGGGCACCGCTTCCGCCCCTCAACCTATCCACGAACGAAGCCGTCGTGACGCGCGCTTCCACCCAGTTGAAGGTTGTCCTGGATGGAGAACACAACACGTTCAATCCAGGAGCCTGGGAAAAATCGGGAGAGGGCCTTCGGCGAAAGCCCGGCAAGGCGGGGCTTGCTGGCCTGACCATCGCCCGGGTCATTCCCCTGAATCTTGTCATTGCGTTCACTGGAGTCGCCGGTACGGAGGAAGCGCCGCGCTACCAACTCTCCGTGACCCGCGAGTTCGAGAAGCTGCCCGCGAAACGTCGCCCAACCATCACCTCACTGAACGCCGGAGCCAAGGACTCCCTCCTCCAGATCATCGAGGTGAAGGGTTCGAAAATGGATCCAACCGAGATCATCTGCGAATTGGTGGAAACGCGGGAACGATTCGTGCTTAGCAAGGAGAAGAGTTTCCGCAAGACCTTCTCCTTCGCCGCAGACCTGCGATCCGAAGGAAAAGAATTTCCGGGAAAGCGTGTGGATGATCCTCTCGTGCTTTCCGGGGTAACCTACAAGATAGTTGCCATTGGAAAAGATGAGCTTGTAGTCTCAGCACCTAATCAAGTGCGCACCACCATCGCCGCCGTTCCGGCACAGTAATTCAGCCTCAGTTTTTCAGTCTCAAACGTAAAGAAACCCATGACCAACGCGTCCCGTCTCCTCAGCGTTCTCCTCGTGTGCGCCTCCGCCCAGGGAGTGATGAGCCAAACTCCCGGTCAATCGACTGATGAAGAGAATATTCGTCGGGAGGAAAAGAAGATCATCCTGCGCGACAGCCTCAATTCCGCCAACCTGCAGCTGAAGCAGGGCGACCTCGGCGCGGCTGCCAAGACCTATGAGCAGGCTTGGGCTCTGGTGGAATATCTGGGCACCAGCGTCGAAGCTGAGCGGGCCGAGACGATCAAGGGCTTCACGGCGGTCTACATGAACCTCGCCCAGGCCTCCCTCAAGGCCGGCGACTACAAGGAGGCTGACGTCCGATTGAAGCGGGTTCTTTCCGTGGATCCCACGCACGTTCTGGCCAAGCGCCTCAAGAACGAGAACGACGTGCGCCTCGAGGAACTCAAGGGGCGCGCCCCCTCGGAGAAGGCCCTCGAGATGGTGGGTGAGAAGCGCAAGGAGATGATTGCCGCGGGCACCCACGAACAGAATGGTGTCCTCTATTTCGAACTCGGCAAGTTGACGGAAGCCGCGGCTGAATTCCGAGAAGCCCTCAAGATCAATCCCGATTCCCGCGCAGCGCACCACTATCTCGCGGCCATCGAGGAGCGGGAGTATGCCCGTGCCGCTGCAAGCCGGGAACTGGCCTCCAAGGGACGCCTGGTCGAGGTGGAACGCGAGTGGGACCAGAAGTTGCCGACCCTTCCCGAAGCGAACCCGCACGCGACGACGAACTCGGTTCACACCAGTCGCGGTCGCCAGTTGATCTACAACAAGCTCGATCGCATCCGCCTCAACGAACTGAAGTTCGAAGGCCTTCCCCTCAGCGAGGTCGTCAAGACGCTGGAAGAGCAGTCCCGTCTTCGCGATCCGGACCGTCGAGGCATCAATTTCATCATCTCCTCCTCCGTCGACATCCCGCAGCAGGCTCCCGGGGGCGGCGTGGATCCCGTCACCGGCCTTCCGGCTCCGGCAGCGCAGGTCGAGCCGCTCGATGTTTCGTCCATCAATGTCCGACTCGTCCCCGGTCTGAGGGACGTTCGTTTGGCCGATGCCTTGGACGCAATCACCAAGGTTGCGGACAAGCCCATCAAGTTCTCCGTCGAGGACTATGCGGTGATCTTCACCCAGCGCCTTCCGCAGGCCGAACAGCTTTTCACCCGACGCTATCGCGTCAATCCCAACACCTTCTATCAAGGCTTGGAGTCCGTCATCGGATTGCCTCTGCCCATTGACAGCCAAGGTGGTGGTGGTGGCGGCGCCGGTGGTGGTGGCGGCGGTGGCGGCGGCGGCGGCCTCGGCGGTGGTGGTGCCGGCGGTCTCGGCGGTGGCGGCCTCTTCACCATTCCACGCGTCGAAGTCACCATGGGTGGCGGCGGCATGGGCGGCGGCATGGGTGGCATGGGCGGCGGCATGGGTGGCATGGGCGGCGGCATGGGTGG
>Ga0172373_10009443_pt1 | contig 12124 bp, 11 predicted proteins | sample Lak10m_2_FD_114546 | JGI IMG/M metagenome (GOLD analysis project Ga0172373, IMG submission 114546) | Freshwater microbial communities from Kabuno Bay, South-Kivu, Congo - kab_092012_10m | ecosystem: Environmental > Aquatic > Freshwater > Lake | place: Democratic Republic of the Congo... | reverse complement strand
TTGCACTCTCAAAATAATCCGCCTTTTCAACAATTTTTAGTTCAAAATATTGAGATTTAATTTTATAGAAATTTCCTCAGTAAATTGTATCTTTCACTATTATTTACATTAATTATAATTAATTCATGAAAGCGTATATTTTTCCAGGACAAGGTTCTCAGTTTCCCGGAATGGGGAAAGATTTGTATGAAAGTAATTCAAGAGCTAAGCAGTTATTTGAAGATGCAAATAGCATTCTTGGTTTTAGGATTACAGACATCATGTTTAATGGTAGTGAAGAGGAGTTAAAACAAACAAAAGTAACTCAACCGGCCATTTTTCTTCATTCAGTTGTAATGGCAAGTTTAATTGATAACTTCAAACCTGATGCAGTTGCAGGTCATTCATTGGGTGAATTTTCTGCTTTAGTTGCTAATAGAACCTTGACATTTGATGATGCCTTAAAATTGGTATATAAACGCGCATTAGCTATGCAAAAAGCATGTGAATTAAATCCATCTACTATGGCAGCGGTTTTAAATTTAGATGATAAAATTGTAGAAGCAATTTGTAATGATATTACTGCATCCGGAAATACAGTCGTTGCAGCAAATTACAATTGCCCTGGCCAACTTGTTATCAGTGGTACAATTGAAGGGATAAACATAGCTTGTGAGAAATTAAAAGAGGCAGGAGCAAAACGAGCATTGGTTCTGCCTGTTGGCGGGGCATTTCATTCACCTTTAATGGAACCGGCAAAAATTGAATTGGAAGCAGCGATTAATGCAACAACATTTAATCAACCTATTTGTTCAGTTTACCAAAATGTAAGTGCTAAAGCGGTAAGCAATCCTGATGAAATAAAAAGTAATTTAATTGCTCAACTTACTGCTCCTGTAAAATGGACGCAAACAATTGAAAACATGATTCAAGATGGTATCAATTCCTTTGTAGAAGTTGGCCCGGGAAAAGTGTTGCAGGGATTAGTAAAAAAATTAAATAAAGATATTGAAGCTATTAGTGCTTAATTCCAATGAAAAAAATATTCTTTCTTCTTCTCTTGTTTTCCGTTTCAGCACATTCGCAAGTACTCAACGGCTTTGGTGTTTTTGCTTCAGGGACTTCTTCACGTCATGATTACACCAATGGAAATGATCCTTTAAATTACCCAAACAGAATTCTTTTACCTGAGTCGCATCGTTCATCAGAAAGAATAAGTTGGGGAATTGGAATTATGGCAGAATTATTTAATTTTTTTGGTTGCAGGTTGCAAAGCGAATTGGAATACATTAATAAAGGAGCAAAAGAAAAAAATGAATTAATAAGTATTGAAAGCGATAATAGACGAGAAAATACAAATAAATACAAATACATTGGCTTCAATAACTTTATTAAATACAGATTTGAAACCATTGACTTTACATCTTCTTTATTAGTTGGTGCAAGAGCAGAATACATGTTGGGTAAAGCCACACCGGCTTATGAACCAGTATCATCAGAATTTAGAAAATTAGCTTTTTCTCCTGATATCGGAATTGGATTTGAGCCGTTTACAATTGGCAAATTAAAATACATCGCTGAATTACATTATAATCCTGATGTTTTAAAGCAGTATGATAAAAATAATATTCAAGTAAAAAACAGAACTTGGGAATTAAGAATCGGGATCATGTTAAGAAACAGGGAATCAGTTGATATCGATTGTAATGCCCCCGTTTACAGAGGAAACTATTAAAATAAAAAACTATGGTAATTTCAAAAGAAGCATTAATGTCTTTAACGAAAGGCGTATTACTTCCACAGGAAGAAATGTTGGAAGTAGGCAGAAAAAAAGGAAAATTACTAATCGGTATTCCTAAAGAAATTTCTTTTCAGGAAAACCGCGTACCATTGGTGCCTGATGCTGTTTCTCTTTTAGTAAATAATGGGCATCATGTTATTATTGAAAGTAATGCAGGTAAAGCATCTAACTTTCAGGATAGTGATTACAGTGAGGCAGGTGCAGAAATTGTTTATTCTCCGGAGGAAGTTTATAAGGCAGACATGATTATTAAAGTCGCACCTCCAACTATAGATGAATTAGAGTTTATGAAGCACAAACAAACTCTTTTTTCTGCATTACAATTTTCTACTCAACCCGATGAGTTTATAAAAAAATTAACTTCAAAAAAAATTAATGCCATTGCTGTTGATTGGATAATGGATGAACAGGGTATTTTTCCTGCTGTTCGTGCAATGGGTGAAATTGCAGGTGGAACATCTATTTTAATCGCTGCCGAATATTTAAGCAATACCAATAATGGAATGGGAGCTTTACTCGGTGGTATATCAGGAATTTCACCCTCTGAAGTAATCATCATTGGTGCAGGAACTGTTGGTGAATTCGCGGCTAGGGCCGCTATTGGTTTAGGAGCTTATGTTAAAGTATTTGATAATTCAACGAGCCGATTAAGAAGATTACAAAATTCGCTTGGATCAAGAGTATTTACATCTATTATTCAACCAAAAGTTTTAGCTAAGCATTTAAAATCAGCAGATGTTGTTATTGGTGCTATAAGAAGTGAAAAAGGAAGAAGTCCGATTTTAGTTACAGAAGATATGGTAAGCGATATGAAGGTTGGATCCGTTATAGTAGATGTTAGTATAGATCAGGGTGGTATATTTGAAACATCAGAAGTTACCAATCACAGCAAACCGGTTTATCGCAAACACGGTGTAATACATTATTGTGTGCCTAATATTCCATCTCGTGTTTCAAGAACTGCTTCTTACGCATTAAGCAATATGTTTTCTCAAATTTTAATGAACATGGGTGAAGAAGGAGGCATTGAAGGATTGCTACGTAAAGATTCAGGAGTAAGAAATGGCGTTTATATTTATAATGGCGTTCTTACTAATGAATTTTTAGCTGAAACATTTGGTTTACCTTACAAAGACATCAATTTATTGATGGCAATGTTCTAATTAAACAATAATGACTTTTAATTATCGTATAAAATTATACCTGTTCGGATTTTTACTTGGTTTACTTATTTTAGCCATTATACTGAAAGGTAAAAAATGCAGTAGTGTAAATGAAATGAAGCTGATTGAAATAACCGATCAAACTGTTTTACTCAGCGATAAAGCAAAGTGCCAATTAGCTTATTTAAAAATTCATCCTGATTCGTTGAGGTTATTGCTTCAAAATAATTTCCGGATTAATTATGATAAAAGTGAAGTACGAGCTGTGCCATGCGGAAAATTATTCATTGAAGGAAACGAAAAAAATGCTCCTTTCTCCGTGGTTATTTTAGATTGCGATACCACGAGCAGGATTAATGAATTTCAATTGTCTCAACCTTGCTTGCAGTGTGATAGTATTCGTTAACTATGAATTCAAAAATTGGTACAGACATTTACCTTGCAAAAAGTTTTTTGGAATTAGGAGGTTTGGTTGCAATACCCACTGAAACAGTTTATGGATTAGCTGCAAATGCTTTAAATGAAGGCAGTGTACTTAATATTTTTAAGTCAAAAAAAAGACCGTTGTTTGATCCACTCATCATGCATCTTACATCATTTGATCAAGTTGAAAAATATTGCCAAAATATTCCTGAAAAAGCGAAGTTATTAGCACAGCAATTTTCACCCGGACCAATAACTTTTTTATTACCAAAAAAAAATAATGTGCCGGATTTGATTACATCAGGTTTGCCAAAGGTGGCTATACGTATTCCCAATCATCCATTAACATTAAACCTTTTAAATCAAATTGATTTTCCCTTAGCTGCACCAAGTGCAAACCCTTTTGGATATATCAGTCCAACAAAAGCCGAACATGTTTTTAAGCAATTAGGAAATGAAATTGATTATATTTTAGATGGTGGCGAATGCAGTGTTGGCATTGAGTCAACTATTGTAGAGTTTGAAGAAGATAAAATTATTATACATCGCTTAGGCGGATTATCAATTGAGCAATTACAGCAATTCGGAGAAGTTGAATTGAGATTAAATCAATCCAGTAATCCATCTGCGCCCGGTAAATTAAAAACGCATTACTCGCCACGAAAACCTCTTATAATAGGCAATATAGAGTTTTTATTAAATGGATACAATAGTAAAAAAATAGCCGTTTTAAGTTTTCAAAAAAAGTATACTGCCAATAATTTAGTATTGTCGGAAAAAGGAGATTTTTCAGAAGCAGCTAAAAATTTATTTTCCTTTTTGAGAGAACTGGATGAAAGCGATTCAGAAATTATTATTTCAGAATTTTTACCTGATACATTTTTAGGTAAGGCAATAAATGATCGTTTGAAAAGAGCGGCAAGCAATGCAGAAAATTAGTACTTGTTTTTAGAACATCAAATAGAGAAAAACAAATGGTAACACATAAATTAAACTATCGAATCGGTCTAAAATTCCACCATGCCCTGGCATAACATTTCCTGAGTCTTTAACTCCAATACTTCGCTTTAACATTGATTCTACTAAGTCTCCAATTGTGCCAAATACAGCTACAATTAATCCAATTACCATCCAATCTTTTGTTGATAAAACTCCAAACCAGTTTTGAAAAAATGCAGAAAAAACAACTGTTAACAGTGCACCACCAATTGTACCTTCCCATGTTTTACCAGGAGAAATACGTTCGTACATTTTATGTTTTCCAATAAAACTTCCAACTAAATAAGCAAATGTATCATTTGACCAGATTAATAAAAACAGACCAAAAACAATTAATGATTCGTAATGTTTTGTATTAAAAGACAATAAAGTGAGTGAATCAGGACATGCAATGAAATGAAATAAACAAAATGGTAGTACCGCATATAATACTCCAAATACAGTTAACGAAATGTTTTCAAAGGGCCTTTCTTTATTTCGGAATAGTTCAATAGATGAATTTAAAAATAACAGAATAAATGAGCAGAATAATAGGGCCATTAAGACTGAACCTTTAATTTCTATGATTTCTAACTCATCAGCACACCACAAAAAAGAAAACAAATACCAAAGTAAACCAACTGAAAAACCAATTGATCTGTTAGGAGTTAAAAGTTTTATTTCCATGAGTTTATAAAACTCGTGTAGTGCCCAAATTGAAACAATCAAAAACAACAACGAAAATGTAATGTAGTTTATGAAAATAGAGGACAGTAGAACACCTGCAAATATTACTGCGCTAACTGTTCGGGTTATGAATTTTTTTTTGTCTAATGCCATTTAACTATTTATGCATTTTTCTTTTTTAATTTTTGCGGCAATATTTTTTCTAATAAAATACCAAAAGTATCAAGTAATTTTTTTAATAAGTCAAAGTAAAGTGTAAGCATTAAAATAACCGACATGACCCAAACAAATAAAATATTGAACCAAAATGTAGGTATAAAATTGCCCAATAAATTTTTATTAGGTGCTAAAAAATGTGCACGACCAAACTTGTTAGTAGGATTGAGATAAACAGGATCCACACGCTGTATAAGTTGACCGTCTTTCTCCAAACACTTTGGCCCCAAATCATTTGAGTTTTGCATCATTTGGGTTAATGCTTCATTTTCATAATCATTTCTTAATTGATTAAACTGTTGTTTTTTTTCTTCTGAAAGGTTTTGAAAGATTTTGTCTTTTTCTGCTCTTGCTTTATTGTTTCGTAAGATGTAGAAATTAGAATAAGTTTCATTCAAATAAACTTTAATTTCTTCTATTTGTTGTTGGTTAATATTTTCCGGTTGAAGTTTTTCTGCTAATGGAAAATAAAGTTGCTTGTGTAAGCGGCCTTCTTTTATTAATTCATTTTTAACTAGCGTGATGTCAGCAGTAAGTTTCTCTCTTTTATCCGGTTGATTTATTTCATTTTCAATTTTACTTAATTTCTTTTCAATTTCGTCTTTCCAGTAATTGTTTTTGTATTGCGCCTCAGAAATTGCTTTTTCAAATTTGTAGAATGGTTTAAAATATGCATTGGATTTAAATTGATTAACTGCTAATGCTTCGTATGACCATCTAGATGTCATCATTTCGCCAACTATTGGAACTCCTCCTTGCTTTGCAAGTGTTGGATTTAATTTATCAAACTTTACAATTACTCCACTTAATAAAAGCTGAGGTATAATTAAAAATGGAATTAAAATATAAATGGTAACAGCGCTATTAAAACTTGCTGAAATATTTAATCCCAGCATATTTGCAAAACACGAAGTGGTAAATAAAACCAACCAGTAATCAACCCACATGCCTTTAATTCCCATCACACTGTTTCCAACCAAAACAAACAACAAAGTTTGAATTGCAGAAAGTGTAAACATAATAGCAATTTTAGAAATCAAATAACTGCTTCTGCTTAAATTTAAAAATGATTCCCGTTTTAAAATTTTACGGTCTTTAATAATTTCTTCAGCAGCAACAGTTAACCCTATAAACAAAGCAACTACAACACTCATAAACATGTATGCAGGCATGTTTTCATTCTCTCTAAACACGTAACCGATATTGTCTTCTTCATCGGTATTAAAATAACGAACCAAATATGCTAATACAAAAGCCAGTACAGGAGCCTCTAATAAACCAATTGCCATGTACTGCGTATTGGTTAATTTTGATTTTATGTCTCTGATCATAAAAATCAAAAATTGTTTAATTCGTCCAGGTATGCTAAATGTGCTTTGTGGAATAGAATTTTGTTCTACTATTGGTTCAAGCTTTTTTTCAATTTGATCAACATAATACGTATTCCATTCGGTTGGTTTAAACTTACGGGTATTTGTTTGATGGCCGTATTCATCAACTACTTTAGTTTCGATGATATTGAAAATCAATTCAGGATTAACATTACCGCAACTGATACATTCACTTTCTTCCGAATTTACATGGTGAACCAAACGTTTGAAATAAATTACCGCATCAACCGGATTGCCATAATAAACAGGATATCCTCCAACATCGAGTATCATCAGTTTATCAAACATTTTAAATATCTCGGAAGATGGCTGATGAATAACCACAAACACCAACTTACCTTTTAAGGCAAGTTCTTTTAGTAAATCCATGATGTTTTCAGAATCGCGTGATGATAACCCTGAAGTTGGTTCATCAACAAACAAAACAGCAGGTTCGCGAATCAACTCTAAACCAATATTCAAACGTTTGCGTTGCCCTCCGGAAATGGTTTTTTCCAATGGCGAGCCCACTTTTAAATCTTTTGTGTGTTCTAAACCTAAATCGGTTAAAGTGCGCATTACCATTTGGGTAATTTGCTCATCGGAGTACTTACCAAAACATAATTTAGCATTGTAAAACAAGTTTTGGTAAACGGTTAATTCTTCAATTAACAAATCATCCTGAGATACATGCCCAATAATGCCTTCAATTTTCTTTTTCTCTGTATGAATATTAATACCATTAATATAAACACCACCGCCTGAAGGTTTTTCCTGTCCGTTTAATACATTTAGTAAAGTTGATTTACCAGCACCGGATCCGCCCATTATTCCAATTAACTTGCCGCTTTCTTCTGCTACATTAATGTTTCGTAAACCGAGTTTACCTGATTTAAATTTGAATTCGAGATCTTTAGCAACAAATGAAATTTTTGAATGAGAACTGTCGGCAAGGAATCGAGAAATAATATCGCTATAGTAAATAGGTTTAACCTTTGTGCTTCTTAATGAAGAACCCGGAGTAAGAATGTAAATACGTTCGCGAACAATAGCTTGACCATTCAGCATTATCTCCTGATTACCCAGCATTTTTAAAATGTACATGCCAACACTTTTTATGCTAAGCACCCAAACTTCAACATTATTTGAAAACTGACTGCATTGAATTTGTTTTATTTCCTGTCTGCCAAAACTTGTATCATTATTGATAACCAGTAAGTGTGGAGCATCAGGAAAATATTCTGTTTTATCATCAATGAATGATTTGATATTAGCAAATTCTTCTGCATCAATATTAAATGTTTCGGCAACTGTACGTATAAATTCAATTTCTTGTTCACTAATATCAGCCGATGATTTTACGAACTCAATTAATCGAACCAATACAATAATTTTTTGATCTTGTTGTAATTCTTTGTTGATCTCTGTACAAATTTTTAAAACCTTAACAGAATTTACAGACGTACGTTTAGCAGTTCCGTCTTTACGTTTAGAAACCTGATGAAATGTTTCTAAATAATCATCGAACAGAGCAAGATACACATCAACTAACTCTTGGTTTAATTGTTTCTTTAAAAATGCTTGTACAATATTTCTACCTGTGTTGGTAACTCCATCAACATTTGCAATTATTGCAAATAACTGCATGAGGGCTCGTAATATATTTTCACTCATAATCTAATGCAATGTCTAATTTAATTGCCAATATACTAAAATTATAAAAAAGTTTGATGTATGAATAAAACAGTTTTTCTATCATTTATTGTTTATTCAGTACATTTATTTGCGAAGAATTAATCATAAATGAATTACCAAAAAACAATAATAGAGCGAGCAACCGACATTGATTTTGAAAATGTGAAAAAGTATATCAAACAATTTGAACTTGATGATAGAAACTTAATAAAACAGCAGTTTTTAGTGGCTAAACAAAAAGAGAAATTAGTTGGATTTGGAAGAATTTTAAAGCACAATGGTTGCGATGAATTTTGTTCGCTTGGTGTAATTGAAGCTAAACGATGTCAAGGAATAGCAAGGCAATTAATAGAGCATAGAATTAAAATTTCAACTCAACCTATATACATGGTATGTATAATACCTGAATATTTTATGAAATTAGGTTTTATTATAGTTAAGGATTACCCTAAAGAAATGCAATTAAAATTAGATTATTGCACTTCTGTATTAGTAGTGCCTGAAAACTATGTTGTTTTGCATTATCCTAAAAAATGAAAAATTAAATCTATTTAGGCTGTTGAGGTTTTATTTTATCCTTTACAATAAATGATGCAGAAAAATCATTTTTAATTTTATTTAAAAAACCAAAAGCCTCAGGTTTAGTTTTAAAATCTCCAACTAAAATTACAAAATTTGGTTGCTGATACTCTTCGTATGCAGCTATATCTTTATACTTGGATAAAAATTTAGATTTAATTTCTAATGCTGCATCTCTATTTTGACCGAAATGAATTTTAATTCGATAACCATCATATTCTCCGCTTGTGATTTTATGATAGGCAATTTTTTTTTCCTTTAGTTGATTCAATTTATAATAAATTGTTGAATCTGTTTGAGAAAGAGCAATATAATTGCATATAATAAATATAATAAATGGAATTAGTTTATTCATATTAGGTTATTCTACAATTATTAAACCAATAGTTGAAATAAATTTTATTAATCGTTGATGTAATGGATTTATTTTTTGTGATCGATTTTTTTAAACTTATCAAAATTTGCATTTAATTCATCTGCATCATAACCTAAAGCAACAAGTTGTTTTTTAATTTCATCTAATGTTATTTTTTTTGAGTTGAACACTAAATTAACTTCATGCTTTACAAAATCACATTCAACTTTTTTTATTCCCTTAATTTTTGAAAGATTTTTTTCAATGTTCTTTTTACAAAATTCACATTCTGCCGATGTTTTAACACTGGCTTTCGTTTTTCTTGGATTTTGTGCAACTAAAGAAAACGAAACAAAAATTAATAAAAAGAGAAAACCGAATAATTTGCTCATAAATTTTAATAATATTATGCCAAATTACGAATTTATTCTTTTCTAAAACTTCCTTAAGTTCGGCTATTAATTCCTATCTTTGCCTCTTGTAAATTTGAAGTTGATAGAGATGAAGAACATTAGAAATTTTTGCATCATTGCACACATTGATCACGGTAAAAGTACTTTAGCCGATCGTTTATTGGAATACACCAACACAGTTTCTAAGCGTGAAATGCAAGCACAAGTTCTTGATGATATGGACTTGGAAAAAGAGCGTGGTATTACAATTAAAAGTCATGCCATTAAAATGGATTATGAATATACCGGCGAATTAAAAGATAAAGGAAAATATGTTTTAAATTTGATTGATACGCCCGGACATGTTGATTTCAGTTATGAAGTTTCAAGATCTATTGCTGCTTGCGAAGGTGCTTTATTAATTGTTGATGCCGCTCAAGGCATTCAGGCGCAGACGATTTCAAACTTATATTTAGCCCTCGAACATGATTTAGAAATTATCCCCATCTTAAATAAAATTGATTTACCCAGCGCTGAACCTGAATTAGTGAAAGATCAAATTGTTGATTTGTTAGGTTGTAAACGTGAAGAAATTATGGCTGTTTCGGGTAAAACAGGGATGGGAGTGCACGAGTTACTTGCTGCAATCGTAGAAAGGATACCTGCTCCAAAAGGCGACGAAAATGCACCATTACAAGCTCTAATTTTCGATTCTGTTTTTAATTCTTTCAGAGGAATCATTGCATACTACAGAGTTTATAATGGATCGATAAAAAAAGGGGATAAGGTAAAATTTGTAAATACCGGAGCAGCCTATACTGCAGATGAAATTGGCGCACTTCGTTTGAAGCAAGAGCCTAGAGATATCGTGAAAACAGGTGATGTAGGTTACATTATATCAGGGATAAAAGAAGCCAAAGAAGTAAAAGTTGGCGACACCATTACAACTTTAGATAATCAATGTAAAGAAGCTATACAGGGTTTTGAAGACGTTAAGCCAATGGTATTTGCAGGTATTTATCCGGTGGATACTGAGGATTTTGAAGAGCTGCGTTACAGCATGGAAAAATTACAACTGAATGATGCCTCATTGACATGGGAGCCTGAAGCCTCTGCGGCATTAGGTTTTGGCTTTAGATGCGGATTTCTGGGCATGTTACATATGGAAATCATTCAGGAACGCTTAGAGCGTGAATTTAATATGACAGTAATTACTACTGTTCCTAACGTATCTTATATTGCTCACAAAACAAACGGAGATATTGTAACCGTAAATAATCCTAGTGATTTGCCCGACCCGGCTAGAATAGATTTTATTGAAGAACCTTTCATTAAAGCAAGTATCATTACTAAATCAGAGTTTATTGGTTCAGTAATGAAATTATGTATTGAAAAAAGAGGTCAAATCATCAATCAAACTTATTTAACAACAGATCGTGTTGAAATGATTTTTGAAATGCCTTTAGGTGAAATTGTATTTGATTTTTACGATAGATTAAAATCAATTTCACGTGGCTACGCTTCATTCGATTATCAACCATGTGGTATGAAACCTTCACATTTAGTTAAGTTGGATATTCTTTTAAATAGCGAACAGGTTGATGCGTTGTCTGCTTTAATTCATAGAGATAATGCCCATGAATTTGGTAAAAAAATCTGCGAAAAATTAAAAGAATTAATTCCGCGTCAACAATTTGAGATTCCAATACAAGCGGCTATTGGTGCTAAAATTATTGCACGAGAAACCATCAAAGCAATTCGTAAAGATGTTACAGCAAAATGTTATGGTGGTGATATTTCCAGAAAAAGAAAATTATTAGAAAAACAAAAAGAAGGTAAAAAACGTATGCGTCAGGTTGGTAGTGTAGAAATACCACAAAGCGCATTCATGGCTGTTTTAAAACTCAACGATTAAATATTAACATATTACAAAACATGAAGTCAAAATATAAAATTTTAGTATTTTTTTTATTTGTAATTCAACTCTCATCTTTCGCGCAATTTTTAAAATTTACAGGTTTTGCAACTCATGAAAATGAGCCATTGGAAGGCGCTTCTGTTTTAGTTTTAGAAAATGATAAAATTATAGCGCAAACTCTAACAAATGAAAAAGGGTTTTTCCTTCTTAAGTTAACTTTTAATCACAATTATAGTATAAAATTTGAGAAACAAGGTTTTTGCACTATGTATGCGCTTGTTAATGGCTCAGTTCCAGATGATAAACAAGATTACAACATCAAATTTGAAATACGGGTGCCGTTTTTTGATTTTGAACAAAAAGAATTAAATTTAAAAGTATTCGAAAAGCCAATTACCAAGGTTTATTTTGATGGTAATTCCAGATTTATAGATGATCCACTGTATATAACAAATTTCTACAAGGAACTAAACAATGAAATACCACCTCAGCAATCTGAAAAAAAGCCAAAAGTTGAACCAGCTACTTCTGTTAATAAAGAGCAACCAAAAGTAAGTGAAAAACAATA
>Ga0172373_10009441_pt1 | contig 12126 bp, 20 predicted proteins | sample Lak10m_2_FD_114546 | JGI IMG/M metagenome (GOLD analysis project Ga0172373, IMG submission 114546) | Freshwater microbial communities from Kabuno Bay, South-Kivu, Congo - kab_092012_10m | ecosystem: Environmental > Aquatic > Freshwater > Lake | place: Democratic Republic of the Congo... | reverse complement strand
TAATACTAATATTAATAATACTAATACTAATACTAATGATAAAGATAATAAAGATAATAATGATAAAGATAATAATGATAAAGATAATAATGATAAAGATAATAATTATAAAGATAATAAAGATACTAGTAATGAAATAAAAAAATTATCTAAAGATTTTATTTCTTATAATGAAAATATAAAAAATATTTATAATAATTGGATTAATTCTTATTATAATATTAATAAAAATAAAATTAATAATAATATTAATGATATAGAATTAAAAATTAAAAATTTTAGAAAATTATTTATTATGACTATAAATGAATTAAAAATAAATGAATCTAATACTATTAATGATTCTAATTCTAATAAAAAAACTTGTCCTATTTGTTTTGATAATGAAATAAATATGTGTGCTTATCCATGTGGTCATACTTGTTGCAATAATTGTATTATTGCTAGTAGAATTAATTATAATAATTCCAAAAAGTGTTTATCTTGTAGAGAACCAATTGAAAATTATATAAAGATTTATTTTTTGATTTAAAGAATATCAATAATTTTTTTAAGAATACTAAAGAATGATTCAATAATTAATTCATCATATTCATCATTTACATTTCCAAATATTACTTGATTTTTTGTAGTTTCACATTCTACAATAAAATCATTTTTAATATCTTCATAATTATTTGGAATATTATTTATAATATTATAATAATTATAATTTATAAAATTTCTTATTTCTAATAAATTATTTTTATTATTATCACGTAAATTATAGAAATTCTCTAATTTATCTTTAATAGACAACATAATTTTATTTTTATATAATAAAAATCATTTTTTAAAAAAATATAAAAAAAATAAATACATATTTATTTATTTTTATTTATTAAATATTTATATTCTTAAATTTTTCTCCCAGAAAGATATAAATTCTTCTAAAGACATATCTTCATTTGAATAATCTTCAAATTCATTCTCATTTTCTTTATTATTAAAAACTTCTTCATCATCATAAAGTTCTCCATTGCCTGAGATGTACATCTTTTGACCTGTTGGTAATAAAATTTATAATTTTTAAAATCATTTTTTTAAATATATATAATAAAAATGATTTAATTATATAAATATTTATATATATTATTAATGAATTTAAATATATCTAATAATTATAATAAAATTAAAGAAGAAATTAAAGAAATTAGAGAAGAAAAAAAGGAATTGTTTAATGATATAATTATAAAATTTCATGAATTTCATGAAGAATTTATGGAAATTGATAAAGAAATGAGTAATGAACTTGATAAAATAGAAAAAATAATTAATGTTTCTTATATTTAATAAATGAAAAAATTGCTGCTTTAGTTCTACCTTTTTCAGAATCAAATTCTTTAAATAATAATAATTCTTTCATTTCATTTTTTATATTATTTTTAGTTTCAGAATAATTATTTATAATTTCTTCATAAATAAAAGATAAATATATAATTGCTAATTTATTAAAATCATTAAAATCATTATTATTATTATTTAATAAATAACTCCATTTATTTATTCTTTCTAATATATCAATATCATTATTAGAATTATTTAATATATCATTCATTATTGTTATTGCAAAACTCTCATTCATTTATATTATCCTATTAAAAAAAAATGATTATTATTTTTAAATAATTTTTATCATATATAAAAATGGCAGCTCAAATAATGAATATTATTGATAATAATAAAGAAAATTTTAGAGAAATTGATTATATTAATATTTGTAATCTTTTAAAAGATTTAAAAAGAGAAGAAGATAATAAAGAAAATGTATATAATATTAGATATTTAAAACAATCAATTAATGGTGAATGTATGACAAAAGGAATAAAAATTTTAAATAAAATTAAACATAAAAAAGTTATAATTAATACAGAAACATTAGAAGAATTAAAAAGATTTAAAAATATTGAAGATTATTCATTTACTTTTAAATTAAATGAAACTAATAATTTAAAGATTTTAGAAAAATCTTCAATAAATTCATATTATTCATTAGATAATGATGATGATGATGATGATGAAGTATTTATGGAATATAAAAAATATATATTATTAAGTTATAATAAAATATAAATTATTTTTTTTATTTAAAGTTATAATTGATAATTTTAATTATGAATTTACTAAAAAATAAAGATTTAATTTTTGATTCTATAAATATAGTTAATAAATGTATAAATACACCTAAAGAAAATGGTGAAATTGTAAAAGATAGTTTAAAATTATTTGAAAAAGTTATAACATCATCAATAGAACAAAATAATAAAACAATGTTTTATAATGATAATAATTTTTTTGAAAAAATGAAAAATTCTAAATATATAAATTTCATAAATAATATTAAATCTTTAAATATTCCAATTGATGAATATAAATTACCTATTATTGTAACTATTGGAAATGAATCTAGTGGTAAATCATCTTTAATAAGAAATATTCTAAAATGTGATATTTTTCCAATTGATAGAAATTTATGTACTAAATGTCCAATTAAAATTGAATTATATAATTCTATAAATGAAGAATATATAATTATATTTAAAAAAGAAACAATTAAATTTACTGATAAAGAAAAAACAAAATTATATGTAGCTGCAATTATGAATAAAATTGAAACTATTATTGAAAATGAATTATATATTAAAATTTCTAATGAATATGTTATTAATTCAACTTTTTATGATTTACCTGGTATTATTGAATATCCTGCAGATTTAAGAGAAAAATCAAAAAAAATTATATATAATTATATAAATCAACCAAATACCTTAATTATTTGTGTTATTCCAGCAAATACTACAAGATTAACATCTAATCAAGCTTTAGGTATGGTAAATGATGTAAATAAAACAAAAGATTGTATTATAGCTTTAACAATGGTAGATTTATTACATAGTGATGATATAGAATTATATACAGATAGATTATTATTAAATAATAATGAAGTAAAAAATTTAAATATAAATAAAATTATTGGTGTAATTAGTCATAAAAATAAAGATATAAATGAAAATGTATGGTTTGAAAATAATTTATTAAAAACAATTGATGATATATCAATTAAAAAGAAATTAGAGAAAGTAATTACACTTGAAAATTTATTAATATCAGTTAATGAAATGTTTAATGATTTTATAAGTAGTCATTGGAAAATAGATGCAATTAAAAAAACAGATTTAAAAATTATAGAATTGGAAAATGAATATAAAAATTTTGGAAAAGAAAATATAAATTTTGATGAAATAATAGATTTTATAAAAAATAAAATTAATTTATTAACTTTATTTAATAATTATAATAAACCATTAAGTATAGATAATAATTTAAAATTAAATTATCATAATTATTATTATAATGAAGAAATTAAAAAAATACCTAAATTATATGAATTCTTTAAAAAAGAAATTATTAAAGAATTAATTTCAAGAATTGATAATACATTTTTAATTGATAATGATTATAAATTATCTAGATTTACTAATTTATATAATTTTATTAAAGAAGAATATATTAATATTATTAATAATAATTTTATACATATAGATATATGGTTTAATAAATGTATTGAAAATTTTAATTATGAATTTTCAATTGATGAATTTAATAAACTTGAAATAAATATTTATGTAAATTGTAAAAGATATATTGAATATGAATTAATAAATTATATAATAATTAATAATAATAAATTATTAATAGAAAATAATGAATGTAAAAATAAAAGAAAAAAAATAAATAATTTAATTTTAAATTATAAAAAAATAAAAGGTTTTTTTGAAAATTTATAAAAATAATTAAAACCAATATTTATTAATTTTAAATGATATATATTTATCTTTATTATAAATAATTTCAAAATATATATTTTTATTAGTTTTAAATGTTAATTCATTATTATATTGATAATAAGTACCTATTTTTTTTATATTTAAATTAAAATGTGATTCTAATAAATATAAAATAATAGAATAAATATCATTAAGTTTATTTTCATCAAATTTATTTTTTTTCCATTTAATTTCTTGAAATAAATTATAATTATAATAATTCATCCAATCACTAATTTTATTATCATACATATAATGAATACGATTAGTTAATAAAACAATTAATCCAAACATTTTTTTAATTTCTTCTTTTGGAATAATAATAATATTTGTATATTTCATAATAATATCAATTAAATTTTCATTTAATTTATTTATAATTAATTTTTTAACTGTTAATAAATATTCTTTTGATTTAATTATATCATTTAAATTTGAATGTGATATCATTATTTTTTAATAATATTATTTATAAAAATAATTATCATTTTTTATTAAATTTTAATCCATTCATCTAAATATAAATCTTTAGTATTATTTATATTTATTAAATTAATTCCAAACCATTTTTTAGGACAAATTACAATTTTATTAGGATTATTACTTAAATAAGCTCCAAACCAACTAAAAGTAGAATTTGCAATAATAAAATGAGAACAACTACTCATATAACATAATTCTTCATAATTAGTAAGATTATTATATAAATCATAAAATTTTATAAAATTAATTTTATTATAAAAAACTTTAATATATTCTTCAATTAAATCATTATCTTCTTTTTCACCAAAAACTATAAATTTATAATCTCTATAATCTTCATTTCTTTCTTTTAATCTATTTATTATTTCATTTATTCCATTTATAAAATAATCAGGTTTTAATACAATATGATTTCCTTGATTAAAAGTAAAATCACCAAATCTTAAATGAATTGCAATTGCCTTAAAATTTAATTTATTTTTATCTAAATAATTATTAATTTCAAGTATATTAATTATTTTATCTCTATTATGATGAAAATATTTAGGTGATTGAAAATATCCTTTTATTAATCTCCTATTATTTGGTATTGGATTATAATGAAATGATGGTTCATTATATATATCATTTTGTGATATTGATGGCATTGGTTCAACCTTGAATACTAATGATTTAAAAAAATTAGAAAAAAAGAATTTTCTAAATGTATTATATATAGGATATACAGTAAAATCTCTATTTTCATCTATAGCTTTTGATATTCCTGCAAATAATGAAAAAAGCTGATTTCCTAAACCAGCTTCTAAAACAATACATAAACTCATTTTTAAAATAATAATAATATTATTCAATTATCCTTAATTCATTTTTGAACAAATTTTTTCATGTCTTATACAATCATTTCTTTTATCAAATATTTTATAACAACTATAACAATAATATGTTTTCTCTTTCTCTATATATTCATTTTCTTCTTCCTCTTCTTCCTCTTCTTCCTCTTCATTTTCTCCTTCTTCTTCATTTTCTTCTTCCTCTTCTTCTACTTCATTTTCTTCTTCATCATTATCTTCATAATCACTCATTGTTTCTTTTTATAATTTAAAAAATAAATAAGAATTATCATTTTTTTATTTTTTTTAAAATATATTAATATAAATGAATATAAGAAATTTTATAATTGCATGTGTCATATTTATAATTCTTGATGGAACTTGGATAATGATAAATAATAACTATTATAATAATTTAGCAATAAAAATTCAAAAAGAACCTATTGAATTAAAAATTCCTGCAATTATTATTACTTATATTCTTTTATTTATCTCTTTATTCTTTTGTATTAGATATATTGAATTAGAAACAAAATTCAATATTGATAAAAATAAAAATTATCTTAAAATTATTCCCTTAAGTATTTTATTTGGTTTAACTGTTTATGGTATTTATAGTTATACTACTTCTATATTCTTGAAAAATTATAATTATACTAATGCAATTATTGATACTTTATGGGGTGGTGTTCTTTATTCTATACCTTCTATTATATATTTTTCTTTATAATTATTTTTTAATATAAATATTTATTATAATAATAATTAAATAATAAATATTTCTTATAATAATAAAATTTATTATTATTATTTAAATTATATTCTATCCAATTTTTAATATATGTTCTTGTTATATCATTATCTATTCTCTCATTAAATTTTGATTTAATATTCCAATTTGTTTCATATGAATCTATTTCACTTGCATTTATATCAAATTCATATCTATAATTTTTATTATTATAACATAATGTATATTTTGTTAAATATGATGTTGAATTTCTTATTAAATATGAATATTTATATTCTAATGTTTTATTCTTATTTTTCTTCTCATAACTAATAATTATCGGTTTTTCATTTTTCTTAATTATATCATATATATTATAATTTTCAGTTTCATAATTATTCTCAAAATTAATTATATTCATTAATACATTATTATCTTTTTCACTATTTTTATTATAATACTCATTATTATAATTAATTATATTATTATTCTCATTTTCATTCTTCTCATAATCCTCATAATTCTTATTTATTATCTCATAAAAATTATTATATATTTTATTATCATTATTATAATTTTTATAATTTACCACATTTATCATATCATTAAATTCATTATCTATTATTTTGATATTTTTATTATCTTTATTATTATCTTTATCATTATTTTTAAATAAAATTTCATTAGGTTCATGTAGATATCTTAAAATTAAATAATGTTCATTATTTTTAATTCTAATATTATTAATATTATTTAATTTTATAAAATTAATAATACTACTATCAATTGGTTTTTTGATTCTTAAATTAAAATTAAAAAATTTAAAATTAAATGTTTCTAATATTAATAATGATGATACTATAAATAATTTATATAATTCTTTATTAATATTTATCATTATTTATTTATTTTAAATAATCCTTAAATATCTAAATGTTTATTTATCCTTTTCTAAATTCTCCATTTTTAATTTAATCTTTTTTTCTTTAAAATTATATATTTCTAATACTGATAATAATGATACATAAAATGATACTGATGATACTATAAATAATGATGAAGAAAAAAATAATTTTTTATTAATATTTATCATTATTTATTTATTTATTTTAAATAATTTTTAAATATCTAAAAAACATAATATATAAAGGTTTCTTTATCCTTTTCTAAATTATCTATTTTTAAACTTAATTCATCTATTTTCTTATTTAATAATCTAATCTCATTTAATATTGGATTTTCCTCAGGAATATCTAAATATTTTCTTAATATACATTCTTCTATTCCATATTCTTCCTTTAATTCTTTAATATTTGCTTCTTTATTATTTTTTTTAAGTAATGGTTCTATTATATTAGAAATAACTCTTGATTTTATTCCACCAATATTTCTTTTATGATTTTCTGCAATTTCTTCATAACTCATTTTATTTAATATTTCATCTTTCAATAATTCATCCTCTTCATTCGTCCATTTTTTACCAACTCTTGCCATTTATTCTTAATATTAATTTTTATTCTTAATATCAATTTTTATTCTTAATATAAAGAAATAATTATAAATAAAAATATATGGATTTAAATAATAAAAATATTTTAATTACTGGTGGAAATGGTTTTATTGCTTCTAATTTTCTAAATTATATGGTACCTAAATATAAAAATACTAATTTTTATAATTATGACTGTAATTATTATAGTTCATCCAAAAAAAATAATAAATCTATTATAACTTTTAATAATTATTTCGAATTTAATCATAAAATTCAAGATAAAGATTTTCTTTTAAATGTTCTTAAATCAAATTATATTAATATTATTATTCATTTTGCAGCTCAATCTCATGTATCTAATAGTTTTATTAATTCTTATGAATTTATTGATGATAATATAATTGGTACTCATTCATTATTAGAAGCTACTAGAATTTATAATAATATTGAAAAATTTATTTATATAAGTACAGATGAAGTTTATGGTGAAAATTATTCTTTTAATTTAGATGATATAAAAAATGAAGAATCTTTATTAAATCCAACTAATCCATATGCAGCAACAAAAGCAGCTAGTGAAATGTTAATAAATTCTTATTATTATTCATTTAAAATTCCTATTATTATTGTTAGATCTAATAATATATTTGGTAAATATCAATATATAGAAAAAGTAATTCCTAAATTTATAAATCAAGTATTAAATAAAGAAAAAATAACTATTCAAGGAAATCAAGGATTAAATAAACGTAATTTTTTATATATAAATGATTTCATTTCTGGATTAGAAATAATTTTATTAAAAGGTGTTATTAAAGAAATTTATAATATAGGTCATAATCATGAAATTTCTATTATTGATTTAGCTAAATTAATATTTATGACTATTAATAAAAATATTAATTATCATAATTATGATTTTAATAATGATATTATTTATATTGAAGATAGATGTTATAATGATAAAAGATATAATATTTGTAAAAAAAAATTAGAAAATTTAGGTTGGAAATGTAATTATTCTTTTAATGAAGGTCTTATTGAAACTATTGAATGGTATAAAAATAATAAAAATCATTGGAATATATAAATTCTATAAAAAATGATTATCATTATTTATTTTTATTTTTATTATCCATAATATGGAAGATATTAAAAATTCTATTATTTTAAATGTTGATCAATTATTAACTATTAATTTTAATATATTTAAGGAAAAAAATACAATTTCACCATGTGAATTAACTAAAGAAATTACTAAAATTATTAATAATCAAATTAAAAATATTAAAAATAAAAAAAAAATTAATGAAAATGATAATGAAAATAAACTTCAAATAAATTCAAGAGAAGAATTAACTATTATTTATAAAGAATTTATGAAAAAAAGAATTCATGAACTTAAAATAGAAAATGAAAATCATAAATATAAAAAATCAATTCTTGATATATTTTCTCAATCTTATAATGAATGGAAAATAAAAGAAAAAGAAATTTTTATTAAAGAAAAATAAAAAAAAATGATTTTCTTTTTTAAATTTTTTTATATATAAAATATGTCAAATAAAGAAGAAATTGTTAATTATATTACTACTAATATTAATGAATTCTTTGAATCCAAAAATAATAAATTTACTAAAAAAGAATTTTCAGATTTTATCTCTAAAATTGCAAAAGATTCATATGATACACATTATAATAAAAAAGGTTCTAAAAGAACATCTAAAAAATTAAATAACGATTCTGAAGAAAAAATTAAAAAACCTTTAAGTGAATATCAAAAATTTATGAAAGAACAAATGATTATTCTTAAAGAAAAAAATGATGGAAAAAAACCTAATGATTTAATGAAAGAAATTGGAGTATTATGGAAAGCTAAAAAAGAAGAAGGTAATGAAAAAAAATAATTATACTTATAGAGATAAAAATGAATATACCTGTTTTTGTTGCTTCTGGTTCATATGGTTGTGTTGTTAAACCTGGTTATACTTGTAGTAAAAAACATAAAAAAATAGAAGAAAATACTGTTTCTAAATTATTTCCAAAAAAAAAAGAATGGTTAAAAGAAATTCAATTACAAGAAATTGTACAAACTATTTTAGATCCTAATAGTTCTTTTACTATTAAAATGATTGATAGTTGTCAATTAAAACCAATTACACTTAAAAAAACAAAAAATATTGAAGAATGTTCATTAGTTAATGAAAATCAATCTAATAATATATATCAAATAATTTATGAATATGGTGGTTTTGATCTATATAATATTATATATCGTAAAACTAATAATGAAAAATATTTAAATATTAATATTATTGATTTATTTCATTCTTTTGTTAATATATTTGAAGGATTAAAAATACTTGCAAAATTTAATTATATTCATCATGATATTAAAATAGATAATATTCTTTATGATATTTATAAAAATAAATCTATTCTAATTGATTTTGGATTTTTAATGAATATTAAAAAATCTTTTAATTCATATGCATTTTTATTTAAAGATCCTCATAATATCACTTTTAAATATTTCCCCCCTGAATATAATATTATGTTTTTTGCTTATATTAATAAAAATACTATTGATAAAAATGATATCGAAAATATTAATTTATATTTGTATTATACTAGTTTAAATTCTATGGTAAATAAAATTTTGAATTTTAGAAATATTCCTAATGAATATAAAAATGCATTTAATAATATTATTAATACTGTTGAAAAATATATAAAAGAAAAATCCATTCAAACTCTTAAATTATTTAAAGACGCATGTGAAAATAAACTTATTCCTAATGATGATGAAATTGATAAATATATTAAAAAAATTTCTATCTTACATTCTATTAATAAAATTGATATTAGATTAAAAATTGATTGTTATATGTTTGGTTTATTATTATTATCTGTTATTTGTTATTCATTTATTCATCTAAATGAAACTAATAAAATTTATAATATTCCTATTAAATTATTTGATTTAATTTTAAAAATGATTGATATTAATCCTTTTACTAGAATTGATATTAATGAAGCAACTATTGAATATAAAAAAATTTTTGGTATTAAATAATATTATTTAAGTATTATAATTATAATAATTATATAATAATAATAAATGAATAATAATTATCACTTAATTGAAAAAGGTACTCATATTATTATTGATTTATTTGATATTCAAAATAATGAAATTCTTAAATATAATAATTCTATTATTCAAATTTTAGATAAAATTGTTCATGAATTTAATCTTAATGTTGTTAATAAAGCTATACATCAATTTCAACCTTTTGGTGTAACTGGTGTTTATGTTTTAGCTGAATCTCATCTTTCTATTCATACTTTTGTTGAAGAAAAAAAAGTAGCTATGGATTTATATACATGTAGAACATTCAAAGATACTAATAAAATAATTGATTTTATTAAAAATCTTTTTGGTATTTGTAATATCTCTTTTAAAATTATTGATCGATAATTATCTATCTATAATTATTTTATCTATTAATTCTTTAAATGTAATTATTTCACTAGTATTATTTTTATATCCATAATCTTCATAATTATGACCTCTATAATTTATTTGAAATTTATTTATTTTATTATATAATTGAAATGGTAATATACTAGGTGTAATTATACTTCCTAATATAACTAAATTTATTCTTTCTAATGTTAATAATGGTGTTACTATTTTTTTCTCATCATCTCTATATAATTTAATATTATGTGTTTTATATATACTATATAATGTTCCATATATTATACTTCCATACAAATATTTATTCATTATATTCATTGATTTTTTTAATTAATTATTTTAAATTTAATTAATCATTTTTTTTTAATCATTAAATAATTCTTTTAATGTTTTTGGAATTTTTTTATCCTCATATTCAAAATCTTTATTTATATATATATCTATTCTATCTATCATATCACCTATATAAAATGGTGATAATATTGGTGATAATATTATTCCATGACTAATTAATAATAATCTTTCTCCTAATAATAATCTTGTTATTTTATTATCTTCTCTTTTTACTCTAATATCATGTGTTTTATATGTTTTATATATTAAACCACTTATTCCCGAAGTTAACAAATATCTATTAAAATATTTCATTAATTTATTATAATTTATTATTTTTAAATATTAATCAATTTTTTGATTCTAATTAGAATCATAATTATATTTCTAATTATGATTCTAATTATATTTCTAATAAAATTCTAATTATTATTTTAATTATTATTTCTAATTATTATTTTAATTATTATTTTAATTATTATTTTAATTATGATTCTAATTATATTTCTAATTATATTTCTAATAAGATTTCTAATTATATTTCTAATTATTATTTTAATTATGATTCTAATTATTATTTTAATTATGATTCTAAATATGATTCTAATTATGATTCTAATTATGATTATAATTATGATTCTAATTATTATTTTAATTATTATTTTAATTATATTTCTAATAAGATTCTAATTATGATTCTAATTATATTTCTAATAAGATTCTAATTATATTTCTAATTATTATTTTAATTATATTTCTAATAAGATTCTAATTATATTTCTAATTATATTTCTAATTATATTTCTAATAAGATTTCTAATTATATTTCTAATAAGATTTTAATTATATTTCTAATTATGATTCTAATTATTATTTCTAATTATTATTTTAATTATTATTTTAATTAT
>Ga0172373_10009439_pt1 | contig 12128 bp, 8 predicted proteins | sample Lak10m_2_FD_114546 | JGI IMG/M metagenome (GOLD analysis project Ga0172373, IMG submission 114546) | Freshwater microbial communities from Kabuno Bay, South-Kivu, Congo - kab_092012_10m | ecosystem: Environmental > Aquatic > Freshwater > Lake | place: Democratic Republic of the Congo: South-Kivu... | reverse complement strand
TTGCCCCCTTGGCGGGGCTGGGTGCGCAGCACCCACATTCTATTTTTGGGTTTCTAAGGGCGAAGCCCTTAGTCAAGGGGTGTGGGGACCGCAGGTCCCCACATTTCAATTCATATTCCCTCCCCTTTAGGGGAGGGTCAGGGTGGGGTTTTAATAGTGGGCACGCAGTGCCCACCACCTTAAGGGGCGAAGCCCCTTTAAATGCTAACTTTAGTTATTTACTTTCCAATAACCGGTTTTGTCCGATCCGATACGCTTGATATGTATTTGACGCAACTTACGAATTCTACGCTGAATCGTACTCAATGATTTTCCTGTCAATTTCACCATTTCCTCATGAGTCATATAAGGATTTTCTTTAATCCCATTCAATATCGCCCGATCAATACCATCTAACTTAATCAACGCCCCATCCTTTACTCCGTCATTTATCCCATCATTTACATGGTCATTTTTTGCAATCGATTGATGGAGTGCGTCTTCGATAGCGTCTAACATAAAGTCAACAAAAGGTGTCGCTTGTGCTGCATGGTCGGATTTTCCTAGAGCATGATAATACGCTTGTTGGCGATCTTTGATGACCGTTTCAACAGGGAGCCACGCTAATTCTTGACGCCATTTAGATAAAATCAAGGTTTGCCACAAACGGCCCATACGACCGTTACCATCTGAGAAGGGGTGAATAAACTCAAATTCGTAATGAAACACACAACTCGCAACCAAGGGGGGTAGATCGGTTTTGCTCAACCAATTCAACAAGTTTGCCATTAAGTGCGGTAGCTGTTTGGCTGGTGGTGCCATATGAACCAATTGGTTTCCTTGATATATTCCAACCCCACCAGAGCGATAACCTCCGATCTCATCAGAAAGTCCCATCATTAAGAGATGGTGGGCTTCGAATAAATCTTTTTCAGAGCTTGGGTTCCAAATGTCCATTTTTTCGTAGGTTACAAAAGCGTTACGTACTTCCTTAATTTCATTGGGTGGCCCCATGACGGGCTTACCCTCCAAAATGGTACGCACCTGTTCTTCTGTCATTGTATTTTGTTCGATGGCTAAAGAAGCTTGAATGGTTTTGATCCGATTAACTCGACGTAAGAGGGGGGTCAAATTGGATGCGCTTCGAGTGGACCAAATTCCAATAAGCTCGCTAATCCGAGACACTTTTTCAACAATAGGTGCCGTAAAGGAGAAGGGGGGAAGATAGATCGTCATGTTACACCCTATTGTTACCCAATATACAACCGCCGTATGCGATACGATGGGTTGGGAATCCGCCCCAGCAACGCGATTGTGGATGTTTTTTTATCCTAAACCAGTTGGGTATTGTGTGTGAGGGGATATAAATGATTGGGCAGGTTGCTTTCTTCTTTTTAAGCATGGGTGAGACTGTACATGAAGCGAAAGCAATCATCAATTTTTTTGGGTCTTTTCAAGCACCTTAAGGGGCGAAGCCCCTTTCATTCCCGAGGTGGTACGCCCAGTTTAAGGGGTCCAGGGGCTTCGCCCATGGTGTGCCCTGAATATGGGGTCCAGGGGCTTTGCCCCCTTGGCGGGGCTGGGTGCGCAGCACCCACATTCCACCCCCACCCCAACCCTCCCCAGAGGGGAGGGAGACAGATTTTATTTCGGGGACCTTCGGTCCCCGAGCCCCAGACTAGGGGCCGGAGGCCCCTAGAACCCCAAAATATAGAATGTGGGTCGCCCGCTTAAAGGGATCTGCCCTTAAGAATCCCAATGGGTAGGGCTTCGCCCATGGTGTGCCCTGAATATGGGGTCCAGTGGCTTCGCCCCTGGGCGGGGTTGGGTGCGCAGCACCCACTATTTTCTTTGTAAGCTCGTAACCAACTCGTCATGAAAATACCCATTACTACATATTAAACTGGAATCCAATAAGCTAAACCCACCATTCCAATTGCTAACCATTCCACCCGCTTCTTCAATAATGACTTTTAATGCTGCCATATCCCACGCTTTTAACCCATAATCAATCGAATATTCCCCCGCGCCATTGGCTACCATAACATGCGAAAAAAAATCCCCCCAACCTCGCTGTCGATGCGTTCCCCTTAATAACGGTAATAATACCCCCTCTGATTCTTCGGCTGTCCCCCCAACACTTTCACTCCCATATAAACTGCCATAAAACACCTGGGCCTCATGGCGATTCTTACACCCAGATACCCGCATTTGACGAGTGCCTTCGATCCCCCTTACCCACGCCCCCTTGCCCTTTTCAGCCCACCAACGGCGCTTCATAGCGGGTGCTGATACCATGCCAATGACCAATTCCCCCGCTTGCTCTACCCCAATTAATGTGGCAAATATCGGAATCCCACGAACAAAATTTCGTGTGCCATCAATTGGGTCTACAATGAGCCTTATTCCCGATGAACCGCCGAGCTCTCCCCATTCTTCTCCCCATATTCCAATGTCGGGATAATGGGTTTCTAACCATTCTTGAATGCGTCGTTCAATCGATAAATCAGCTTGAGTCACCGGCGATTGGTCTGTTTTTTGGTTGATTTTGAGATCTTTACCAAAATAATGACATGCCAATTCATCGGTCTGATCCAGCAATTCCATTAAGTCACTTAAAAAATCCACCATAACGACTCCTTTTGATGAATTGTAAATTCAGTTGTTTTCGGCTAGGCAATCTCTATTGTATAGTACATGGTATGAAACAAATACGTAACTTTTGCATTATTGCTCATATCGACCATGGCAAGTCAACATTGGCCGATCGACTGATCGAACAAACCGATACCGTTAGTCAACGGGATATGAAACACCAACTTTTGGATTCGATGGATTTGGAACGTGAACGTGGGATTACCATTAAAATGCAAGCGGTTCGCTTGGAATATGTGGCGAAAGATGGTCAATCCTATATTTTAAATTTGATTGATACACCGGGGCATGTGGATTTTAGTTATGAAGTGTCACGGTCGTTGGCCGCATGTGAGGGGGCCTTATTGTTGGTTGATGCCACCCAAGGGATTGAAGCCCAAACATTGGCTAATTTCTATTTGGCGCTAGAACATAATTTGGATATTATCCCAGTGATTAACAAGGTTGATTTGCCATCGGCTGACCCAGATCGGGTAGCCGAAGAAATTGATCGCGTATTGGGAATTCCCGCCGATCAGGCCATTCGATGCAGTGCCAAAACAGGCTTGAATGTAGATGCTGTGCTTGAAGCCATTGTTGCTCACGTTCCCTCCCCCAAATCTGATCCTGAACCCACGCTAAAAGCCCTTATTTTTGATGCCCATTTTGATCCGTATCGGGGGGTTATTATTTATGTTCGACTCATGAGTGGTTCATTGGTGAAGGGTCAAAAAATTACCCTGATGGCCAGTGGGAGAACGTATGATATTTTGGATTTGGGATACTTTAAGCCCAAAATGACCCCCTCGTCGGGTATTCATACGGGCGAGGTTGGCTACATTGTCTGTAATATTAAATCGGTGTCTGATGCCCAAATTGGGGATACCGTCACGGATACCAAATCCCCCGCTCTGACGCCCCTACCGGGGTATCAGCAAGCCAAACCCATGGTATTTTGTGGGTTGTATCCAGTTGATACCGAAGAATATCCCGATTTGCGGGATGCCTTGGAAAAGTTAAAACTGAATGATTCGGCGTTGCAATTTGTGCCAGAAAGTTCACAAGCCTTGGGTTTTGGATACCGATGCGGGTTTTTGGGCTTGTTGCATATGGAAATTGTGCAAGAACGGATTGAGCGTGAATATGGGATTGAGTTGGTCGCTACGGCCCCCAACGTGACCTATCGGATTACCCGAACCAACGGAGAGGTCATTGAAATTGAAAACCCCAATGAATTTTTATCCCCCCAACTGATTTCATTAACCGAGGAACCATGTATGGGCTTATCCATTATTACCCCCAATTCTTATTTGGGTACGGTGATTGAATTGGCTCAAGAACATCGGGGCGAATACAAAAAAGCAGATATGATTGATGCCGATCGGCAATTGTTGACGTTTAGTATTCCATTAAATGAACTCATTACCAGCTTTTTTGACAAGCTCAAAAGTAGAACCAAGGGGTATGCCAGTATGGATTATTGGTTTGAAGGGTATCAACCTGCAAAATTGGTGAAAGTGGATATGTTAATTAATGGGGATCCCGTGGATGCCTTGTCGTTTATTGCCCACACCAGTAAGGCCGCCAGTATTGCTCGAAAAATGGCGGAAAAACTCAAAGAGCTGATTCCGAGACAGTTATATGAAGTGGCATTACAAGGGGCGATTGGGGGTAAAATTATTGCTCGTGAAACCATTTCAGCCATGAAAAAAAATGTAATTGCCAAATGTTATGGGGGTGATATTACACGAAAGCGAAAATTAATTGAAAAGCAGAAAAAGGGCAAAAAGAAAATGAAAATGATTGGATCGGTAGAGGTTCCCAAAGATGCCTTTTTATCGGTTCTAAAATTATCAGATTAGGAGACGCCCATGTCCGGACATAGTAAATGGTCAACCATTAAACATAAAAAAGCCAAAACAGACGCCCAGCGTGGCAAAATCTTTACCAAAATTGTCCGTGAAATTACCACGGCGGCTCGGTTGGGTGGGGGGGATCAGGAAATGAATCCTCGATTACGATTGGCTGTGTTAAAAGCCAAGTCATCCAATATGCCCAACGACAATATTAAGCGGGCCATCGACAAGGGGGCGGGTGGGAGTGGTGACGACTCATTTGAAGATGTGATATTTGAAGCCTATGGCCCCAACGGGGTGGCCATTTTAATTGTGACATTAACCGACAATCGCAATCGAACGGTTCCAAATTTGAGGTCAATACTTGGTAAATTTGGGGGTAGCTTGGCCAATAAAGGGGCGGTATCGTATTTGTTTGACCATAAGGGATTATTTTTATTTTCAGATCTTAGCCATGAAGATCATATTGTTGAAACGGCCATTACCAATGGGGCCGACGAAGTTGATAGTAAAGAGGGGGAGATTGAAGTGACCTGTCCTTTATCGGCGTTTGATACCCTTAAGCGAGCAATGGATGAGGCTGGTTTGATGCCATCGTCATGTGAATTAGCCATGATTCCCCAAACATCGGTAGACTTAGTGGGTGATGAAGCGAATCGATTGGTACAATTATTGGAACGATTGGAAGATGATGATGACGTGCAAGAAGTGTTTACCAATGCTCGATTTATAGATGAGTGACGGGCATGATAGTGCAGTTCAGAGTTGCTAATGGGTTTGAGATGGGTTGTTTTTTTGCTATGCTAGGCATGATTGTGCTGTATTCAGTATGATGACAAGGGGATTGGGGAGTATTGTGGTGAATAGTCGATGCTGGTTTAAATGGGTGGCTGTTTGGGGGGTGTTGATGAGTCTGACGACTTTTTTATTTGGCCAAACCCTCCAAATGGTACAGGTGACTAGCCTTAAAACAAGGGCCCCACAGGGCTCACGGGTTCCGATGCTATTTTTGCAAATGCAAGCATTGGGAGGTCCCGCTACGTTTGGGTCGATCACTATTTTTAATAATGGAAGCAATCCATTTGGTAGTGGTGTTCAACGTATTTCCATTTATCGGGATGTGGTTGGTCAGGGGGTTCCCAATCAGTATGATGAAGGGATTGATACTGAAGTATCAGGGTATACATTTATCTCATCCGGTCAATCGAGCTCTTTTACACTTAGTTTACTCAATGAAACCATTCCATCCAATAATCTCCGTGGGTATTTTATTGTGTATGATATTCCTGAATTGGCTCAAATTGGTAGCAATGTTAGTGCCGTTATTAATTCGTTTTCGTCCCCAGATTCAGTCACGGTGTCGTTTCCGTCTCCTCCCGCTGGTGTTGCCACAATATCAGGGTTTACAGCGGTTAATATTGTCGCACACGATACGTTGGCATCCCCCATTGTGTTACCTGGAGAACAAAATGTTGCCGCATTATTGGCTCAGCTTAAACCGGGGCAGGAGGATATTAACCGTCAGGGCTTTAAGTTAACGGTCAATATCGGAAACCCCTTGTTTTTAACCAATTCAGGTGGACAAAATGGGATTGTCAGGGCACGTCTGTACAAGGCCAATTTGCCTAGCACCGTTGTGTTTTCAAAAAGTAGTGCGGAATCGGGCAGTTCGGTTTTTCAGTTGATTTCGTCGGTTGTTTCGGGGGAATTTATTTCATCGCGTTCGGTGACGTTTCAAGCCAATCCAGGTACAACCATCCTGATACAACAAGATGTTACAGCCAATTTTTTTGTAACATTTGATTATGGGTCTGGTATTGTGGTGACAACCAATACAACCCTATCTCCTCAAGTGACCGAGTTGGTTGGTCTGGGAGCCCTATCATTGTTACCGTTTCGTCTTTTTAGTCCCCAACCGGTTACCCCTGTTCCTATTGCGGTGGCGGGGTTGTCGTATGTTGAGTCTGAAATTAGACCTTTGTTTGATTCTTCAACCAATTATGGGCGTCGCTCTGTTATCCCCATGATGAAAATTGAATTGCAAGCAAATTATATTCCCATTACCATCGCAACGTGGAATATTTTAAATCAGGGAACGGTTCCATTTAGGGTTAGTAATGCCGACCCAAAAAACATTCAAAAAATAGAAATTTACCAAGATACCAATAAAACCCGTGCGTTTGAGATGAATGCGGATACCAAAGTGAGTGAAACCATATTGGGAAACGGCCTTAATCAAGTGGATGGGGCATTGGTGACGTTCAATATTAGTGGTCCCATTACCATTCCTAAATTTGAGCCGAATAGTCTTTCCTATTCTACCAGTGGGGCGACTCAATTTTATGTGGTGTATACGGTAGGTGATCATGTCATGGCAAACCAGTTATCATCGTTTGGTTCGGGGGTATTTGCGATGAGCCGTATTTCAAATATATTGGGCTCGGCGGTCAGATCAGGGCAGGTCATCGCCCTGTCTTTGAGTGGGCAACTCCCCGCCACCCCAACCCCTGAAGCCAAGGTGATGATGGTGGATGCATTAAATGTCATATTAACCGCCGTGACGTCTCTGGTTCCAACCAAAACCATTCAAGGACAAGTTCAAGTTCCCATGATTGGAATCAAGTTGGATTCATCAGGCAGTTATGCCAATACACGCCTGACGCTTAAAAATGAATCTGAATCATTTAGCCCTACGAGCGAGGGGGTTAATCGCGTTTGGGTATATCGAGACAATGACCGTAATAATCTAATTGATGGATTTGATACTTTATTGGGAGGGGTTGATTACCCCAGCAATCGTTTGAGCGTGGTTATTCCCAACTTGCCCATTTCAACCGGCGAGAATAATTGGATTGTCTTATACAATATTGGCTATACCACCCCCATTACCAATCCAGGTGTTTCCAATACAATACGGGTGCAGGTTGCATCGGTTAATAGCGAAGAGGTATTTAAGTTTGGTGGTCAACAAACCCCCTATCCAGACACAGCCATTTCAACACGTGTTGAATCCAATCGGGTTAATGTCTCAAAAGTGGGAATTATTCAGCCCAATCAAGCAATATTAACCCAATTTACAGTGGGTGTTAGCATTAATAATTTAACCGCATCCTCGGTGGTTGTGCGAAAAATTGAACCCAGATTTTATTTTTCTACCATATCCGGTTCAGATATTTCGTATGAATTTTCGGTGGTAACAACCAATGTATTTCCATTAACCTTGGCCCCCAATCAATCGCGGGGGGTTACGTTTTTGGTCACGCATAGCAATCGTGTGTCCGATGGAACGGCATTGGTGGATGCCTTTCTTGAATATGAGGTCGATGATTCAATTTACCCCACATTTCCATTGGCTTCCCAAAAAGGCCTCGTCCAATTGGTGAGGTATTTATCCCCTGCTGGGTGGGTTCCCATTTCATCGGATACCCCTCGAATTAACATTGCAAAAGCCCCCCAATATGCATGGAGTTGGCCAGGGTATGTGTCCACGGTATGGGTTGACACCAATGGAGCGCCTCAAATGTTTACCAATGGAGATTCCATTACCAAACAATCGTCATTACGAATTCGCTTTATTAACAATGGGGCTAATATTAATGAGGCAAGTATTGTTGTAAAATTAAATGGGAACCCTTTATCCAAATCCATTCAACTGGCTGGCTTAGCCAATTATGATGCGGCTTCAACCAGACCGTTGTCGGCATCCCAATATCGGTATTACCCCGGTACAGGTGAACTGCGCATTGATGATTTGGGAATACAGTCTGGTGTTCTTACCGTATCGTTAACGGATAACCAAGGAAATCCGTTACCTGATTTGAGATTGGACTATCGAATTGAATCAGTGGTGGCACTAACCAATCCATTATTTTTTCCCAATCCGTACACCCGAGGAAAAGGAATTCCATTAAAGTTGGGGTTTCAAATTACCCAGCCGTCGTCCGTAAAAGTCTACATTTATAATGCTTTGGGTAGAAAAGTATGGGAGAGTACCACTGTATTTTCAACCATAGGGTACCAAGAAATAACATTTCCAACCAATTCTGAGCTGATGGTATCGGGGTTGTTTTTATGTAAAGTGGTGGCCACGGATGCAGCGGGTAATCGCTCAATGGGATCCACCAAGTTGGCGGTGTATTAGCATGAAGCGCTTAGGGTGTTGGGTAGGGATGATGATGATAGCTGGGACGCTTTTGGCCCAAAGTCGTACCCTCGATTCTCCTCAATCCCAAATGATTTCGGCCCGTATGCAGTCATTGGGTGGAGCGAACCCCGTTTTGGTTGATGTTGGGACCATGATGATTAATCCGGCTGTTTTGGGTCGGATTGATTATACCCCCATTTCATTTAGCAATCAGTCGTTTTTAGGTAATGCGATACAGTATACGGTTTTCAATATGGCCATTCCCTTTGAATTTAAGTTTTTGATTAATTCAAGGGATACCCCACAACGAGTGACATTTGGATTATCGTATGGGGGGGCTGGTATGGGGGATATCCCCGAAACGATTTATAGTAATAATCGCATTTTTCAAACGGGGTCATATAGTGCGGGCTTTAATATCTTGCATGCATCGGCGGGCACACAATTTTTTGGCTTGTTTGGGAGCAACGTATTTTCAGCAGGGGTTGCGACCAAGTTATTGCAACAATATATTAAAAGTGATTCTCGGATCGGGTTTGGTTTGGATGCTGGAATGATCGCGGATTACCCTGTATCTGGCTTTGGGTTTGAGTCATTAAGTGTGGGGGTGTCTTTTTTAAATGTATTGGGCACAACAATGGTATGGCCGGGAAATGTGGCACCTTCTACATTGCCCATTCAATTATTGTTTGGTGCATCGGTTAGTATGTGGGAGGGTGACTTGTCGGCGTTTATTGTATCGGGGGCACGCGGTCTGACCCTTGGGTCTGAATATTGGTTGCAGGAATCAGTGAGTGTTCGGGGAAGTGTGGGTGGAAGTGAACTTAATTTGGGGATTGGGTTGCAGTTTGATAATGTGGTTGGGGGTATATTTGATGATGATTATGCGGTGCGATTCGATTATAATTATAATCAGTTATTAGGGGGGGATGATGCGTTATCTTCAAATATATTTTCATTGACGGTTCTGGGTTCATCCCGACCCTCTAAACCTCGTATTTTATCCCCCTCGAATGTGTCTTTAACCCAAGAAACCATGGTTGCGTTATCGGGGGTTGGTCCCCCCAAGACGTCGATTCAAATTTACACCAACGGCGGGTTAAGTCGAACAACCCAAACGGATCGGTTTGGGAATTGGTCATATCCGACTCTACCTGTTAGTGAAGGGGATAATAGAATTTATATCATGGCCTATGATATTGCCAAAGAGAACTCAGTTAAATCAGATACAATTCTTGTAACTTCGGATACGTCGCCACCAAAGGTGACGATTGGGATTGTGCCAGTTGATGAAAATGAGCTGGAGGTGACGGTATCATCGAATGAGATTTTATCGCAATTACAGGGTGGGGTGGATGGGGTTCCCATCGGATTTCAGTCAACAGATGGGTTGTTTTTTAAGGGTAGATTGCCATACCCGTCTGATTTCATTATGCCATATGGGGTTCCAACTCAATTTAAGTTTTTGCAACTGGTATATACAGACCGGGTTGGAAATCAGGGGGCTGTTGATGAGTACCCATTTTTTGCGAAGGTTCAGTTTCCTACCGATATGTCCATTCATTATTTTGATTCCATTCGTATTTTGGGGATGGGGTCAACGTCGGTTAAGATGGTATATGTGAATGGGGACTTAGCCAAAATGGACAGTACGAATAACTTTTCTTTGGTTCGCGGACTAAAATTAGGTAAAAACTTGTTGAAATTAATATTTAAAACAGATGGAATGGATATTGAGCATTCCCTGCGTGTTTTAAGGTTGAAGTCTTATTCGGATATATCAAAATTAAAAGAGCGTCGCGAAATCGAATTTATGGCCACCTTGGGTGTAATAGAGGGTGAAAAAGATGGTCGATTTTATCCGGATCGCGAAGTGACGCGTCGTTACATGGCACGGTTATTGGCGACACAAGCTAAGGTTAAGCCAACAAAGCGGAAGTCAGATTTATTCTCTGATGTTAAGCAAGCTGATGGTGATAGTGATGCGATTGAGTATGTGATTGATAATGGGTATCTTTATGCATTTCCGGATGGCACATTTCGGCCTGATCGAACCTTAACCAGTAGTGAGGTGTTGTCGTTATTGGCCAGTGCAGGGATTATTGATGATCAGGTTGATGATACGCAAGAGGAAACCATGACACGGAAGCAATTGGCACGATTATTGGCGATTAATCCTCGGTTTGATTCTCAAATTGAGACCTTGGTCAATTGGGAAGAGGGTTATGAATAGAGGGTTTGCATTAGCAAGGGGTTTTGGGGCGGATAGATGATGGGTAAAAAAGGTTTTTTATTCATTCAAGGTATGGTATATCCAAGGTGATGAAACAAAAACGAGTGGGAGTATTGGGAGCAACGGGATTAATTGGGCGTCATTTAATTAAAGCCTTATTGTCTCGTTCGGATGTGGTACTTGATGGGCTAGTGGGGAGTCCGCTATCAGTCAATCGCCTGTATCGGGATGTATGGTTGGAAAAAGAAGCACGGTTGCAAACCCACTATTCCCCCAATTGGGTAGCGTTGCCGGTTCCGGATGGATTGCCATTGGTTCGGGTTGGGTCCATCGACGCGTTACTTCAGCATCCCCCAGATGTGGTGATTAGCACGGTTCCGGATCGGGCGGGGTCGATAGAGGATGTTTTATTAGAGCGGGGGGTACAGGTGATATCGAATAGTCCGTATCGGCGTTTATCAATGGATGTGCCACTATTAATTCCGCCAATAGGGGACATGCCGAATTTGAGCCAGTACATTAAGATACCCAATTGTACAACCATAGCCATTGGAATGGCATTGTATCCAATTCGATCGCTGATTCAGTCGTGTCCGGTGGTGATAACAACGTGTCAATCGGTATCGGGGCGGGGGGATTCGGTTTATTCAAATCAGCAATTGCGGCATTTAATCCCTTTAACGCATGCGGAGGAATCAACTGAGTATTATATTATTAATGAATTATCTCGCCTATTTCCTGAGTTATTGATATCGGTTAGGGCGAATCGAATACCGGTGGTATTGGGGCATTGGGTTGATATTACAATGCTTGATGTGGGGGACCCGTTGTTATTACGTCAGAAATGGATGGCGGCATCGACATCATTACCGATTCAATTTATAGAAAAACTGACACCGGATCATTTAGATGAAACAAATGTATTAATTGGAAATCTGACGATTGAGAATCGTGTGGTTCGGTGTTCGGTGTTGGTTCACAACATTATGCGTGGGGCTGTTTTACCGTTGTTGTCGATATTGGATTCAGTATCTGGGGTGTGGGGACCTGCGGTCCCCACACCCTTTGACTAAGGGCTTCGCCCTTAGGAACCCAAGTCAAGGGGCACAGCCCCGAGGGATTTTAAAGGGGCTCCGCCCCTTAAGGTAGTGGGCACTGCGTGCCCACATTCTATATGTGGGGCGTTCCCCCCCACCCCCCCCCCCCCCCCCACTTGACTTGTGGGCGTTCCGCCCCCCCCCCCCCCCCACAACGATTCCCCCCCCTTCATCCCCCACCCACC
>Ga0172373_10009438_pt1 | contig 12128 bp, 7 predicted proteins | sample Lak10m_2_FD_114546 | JGI IMG/M metagenome (GOLD analysis project Ga0172373, IMG submission 114546) | Freshwater microbial communities from Kabuno Bay, South-Kivu, Congo - kab_092012_10m | ecosystem: Environmental > Aquatic > Freshwater > Lake | place: Democratic Republic of the Congo: South-Kivu... | reverse complement strand
CGAGAGTACGAAAGTGCTCTTTTTTATTTGGCTGACTGTGTCATACAAAAGCCAAAATACTGCGAGGCGGTGTGTATTGAACAAACACCGCCATTTTTGGAAAAGCATTTCCGAAAATTGCGGAGGGTGAGGGATTTGAACCCTCGAACGAGTTTCCCCGTTGCTACCTTTCCAAGGTAGTGCACTAGACCGCTATGCGAACCCTCCCTTTTTCCCATTTCTTAAATCTGGTTTCTTGACTCTACTTTATATCGTCTTATAAACCAAAAGACTCAAAAGTCCAAAAAAGACTGCCACATACAATACATAAGTGGCAAAAGTCAAAAGCCACGGTGTACCCAAGAGAACAAACAACATTACAAAACCTATACCGAAACACTGAAGCACCATTTTTATTTTCCCGACCGTTTTCGCTGGCACAAGATGGCCTTTATATCTCAAATATGAGAAAGCAACCAATAGCAACTCGATAAAAGCAATCGATACCGCGAGATATACACTAATATATTTTGAAATCATGATCAACCCAACACTACCAATGAGTAGCTTGTCCGCAAAGGGATCACACAAAATACCCCAACTCGTGATATGTTTGGTCGTCCGCGCTCGCGCTCCATCGAGTGCGTCAGAAAAAGCCGCGATAGCAAAAAGTATCGTGCCTAAAAGCATATAATCTGCGAGCAAAAAGTACAAAATAAACGGGATGGTGATAAACCGAAACAGGGTAATTTTGTTTGGCGTTACAGACTCAGGAATCAGTTTGAGAAAAGTGGCAGCCAAAAAAAGATCGATTGGAGTAACTTTACTAAAATACTTCACTCGAGCTTCACTCATGTTGAGTACTCGTTCGAGCAGGCTCATTCTCCTTTCTTTTGCGCTTTGAAGTACGGTTTCTGACATATATTTAATTATTCCCTCGCAGGGCTTTTACACGTTCTTCCGTTGGTGGATGTGTAGAGAAAAGCCTTTGCAATGCACCGACAGACTTTTCCCCCACATGCAACGCAAATGGGTCAGAAATAAACATGTGTGCGGTCGCATGATTTGCATACACAAGCGGTGTACTTTGTCCTGCAATTTTTTGGAGCGCACTCGCAAGGCCTTCCGGATATCGAGTCAAAAGAGCTCCACCCGCATCAGCAAGGAATTCCCTCTTTCGTGATATGGCAAGTTGTATAAGCATACCAATAATCGGTGAAAGTATGACCGCAATAACACCCAAAATCATGAGAGGGTTAGCCTTGCTATCACTATCCCGATGACCATGAAAACTGCTTCTTAAAACAATATCAGACACCAAGCTCAAAAGTCCTACCAATACGACCACTACAGTAGACAGAAGTATATCACGATTACCGATATGAGAAAGTTCGTGGGCAATTACCCCCTCAAGCTCTGCTTTGGTAAGTAAAGCAAGTAGACCTTCTGTTACTGCCACTGCGGAATGCTCTGGATCTCGACCGGTTGCAAACGCATTGGGCGCAAGATCAGCAATAATATAGACTCGTGGCATCGGTAACCCCGCAGTAATAGACAGATTTTCAACGATCCGAATTAGTTCAAGATGGTGTACGGGATCAACAGGAACAGCATGCGACACCGCGAGTGCAATCGTATCTGAAAACCAATACCCCACGATATTCATACCGATACTAAACACAATACCAAAAAAGAGAATGATCGGATTGCCATAATACTCACTCAAAAACCATGCCACCCCGATCACCACCACAAAAAAAGCTGTCATTAGTAGCCATGTTTTGCGAATATTTATATTCTGCTGTGTGTATAAAGTGGCCATCGAGAATAAACTTAAAAATATCATGCGCCAAACACCACCACCTCATTTCAAATTGCAAAATTTGTCGAACCTGTATCTTTTTTAGGGGGTTTGCAGGCGGGTAGCCGAGATTCCGGATAAAAATTAGCAATTTTTTATCCGTACCATAAAAAAGATGCACCGAGAAAATTTTGCAATCTGAATCCCTAAAACTTCACCTCTACATTTTGCTTTTCCGGAGCAGAATCATCCAGGTCAAAAAACTCCATTTTAGCAAAATGAAAGGCGCTCGCAATCAGATTGCCGGGAAAAGAATCGACGCCGGTATTGAGATCTCTCACATTGTTATTGTAAAACCGTCGAGCGGCTTGAATTTTATTTTCTGTATCAGAAAGCTCGTTTTGGAGTGCGAGAAAATTCTGATTGGCTTTGAGATCGGGATACGCCTCAGCAATCGCGAAAACCGACTTGAGCGCACCAGCAAGCCCCGCTTCAGCAGTCGATTTTTCGGCAAGTGTCCCTGCCCCCATTGCAGATGTTCGAGCCTTCGTCACATTTTCAAAAACCCCTTCTTCGTGAGTCGCATACCCCTTGACCGTGTTTACTAAATTTGGAATGAGATCATATCGTCTTTTGAGCTGAACATCGATATCCGCCCACGCTTCCTTTGCCTGATTGATAAGACGAATAAAACCATTGTAGGAAACGATCGCCCACACGACGATGACCGCGACAACAACCAAAATAATAGACATGTATTTAAATTTAAAAAAATAATAAGAACGGCTACTAGTATACCATACCAACTCTTTTTATAGAATCCGTACGGTAGCCAAAATATCCATCAATTGTTTATACCGAGCATCGTCTTTTATCTCAAATGTTGGATCCATCCAATGGTCACCAATGTACCATCTGACCGAAATCTGCATCACCTTGTCACTTTTTGTCAAAAAATATTCATATGAAAGCCATCCTTCAAATCGCCCACTCTGGATAAAATAGAACCGCTGGCCACCGATTTCAGCCTGACCAAATTGGCCGATCGAATCAGGGTGTTCACCACTAGCATCAAAAATCACACTCGATACAAGTGTTTTTTCCAGATCGTTTGGCGACGCGAGAGTGCTCGGTTTCAAAAAGGTAATCGTCTCTGGTATCTCTACCGACGTAAGCTCAGTAGTCGGTAAAGCCAGTCGCAAAAATTCTGGCTCTTGTTTCGTAATTTCCCGCAAACTCTGTGGATAGAAAAGTGAAATACCGAGCTCTTTGTTTTGATACTTTACACTATTTGGTGGTACTACAGAACGCCCTGAAAAAAGGTATCCTGAGACCAAAAGAATTGCCAAAACCAGCGCAATCGAAGCTATTTTTGTATATGATTTCATGATGGTAAGTATAACACAGGGGCTGAGGTAAAAACAGCGAAAAATTCAAAGGCTAAATACGCTATTTAGCCTTTGAAAACGGCTCTATTGAGCCATTTCATTTTTTGCGTGGCTCAACCGAGCCATTCTAACGGCTCAACAGGCCTGTTGAGCCGTTAGAATGGCTCTATAAAGGCATATTTAGAAAAACAGGATTACACGAACGTAAGCCCCTGTCTAACCTAAAGGCTCAACAAAAATAAGGTACAGACCAGTGAGCCGTTAGAACAAAAAGCCCCCGAAATTGCTGACCTAAAACATGAGTACATGTTCGGTCAAGTCAGCAATTTCGGGGGCTTTTCCAAAACACCTCTCTCACCTTTTCTATCTCTAGATTATCTCGTCTGCTTCAACATTCTCTTCAAAATATCCGACATCGCATCGAGCGCCGAAGCGGTCTGAGCTGGTACTGCTGGGCTAAAAGTAGAAACGGCTGGAATACTTGCCGTGACTGTCGTATTGTCTGTAAAAGTAATCGTCATAGTACCGCCAGAGAAGTATGGGTACTCAAACTGACCATTGATTTTGAGATTGGTGGTCCCGACATCGTATGTGCCGAGGGTCTGACCATACGCGGTATTGACCTGAGCGCCGTTTGCAAACACTACTAGGGGGTATGCATTGGCATTTACCGTAGACCAATATTCGCCATATCGGCTATGATTTATTTCTATAGATTTGATAGTTTTTGATTCACCAAGTGTCAGTAAGGCATTCCACGCAAAATCATTGGCATTGCCACCCGATGAACCTCCCGGATTGCCTGGACCGGCAGAGAACACCCCGATGCGTCCTGCTTTGTCTTCGTACACCTGAGCAAGTGTTGCCGAGAGAGATGGCTGAGCTATGGTCGGTGTAGCTGGAGTTGGATCTGGTGTGGGAGCGGGTGTAGGAGTTGGGACTGGAACAGGGGTTACTGTGGCGGTCGGGAGAGATACCTCAATATCAAAAGCTAATTGAGAATTAGGAATAGTAAAGGTACCACTATACCCACCTTGACCTTCGGTCACAATAGGTACCGAACTGTTACCGACTACAAATGAATACGAGTCACCGATCAAAGCTGGCAAATTGAACGTGGCACGCCCAGACGCATCAGTAGTTGCCGTATATGTCACCGGATCAATATAATATGCACGAGTGGTTGAATTAAACTTTAATGCACTGATTGAAGATCCGACAGATACAGGCATACCCGATATCACCTGTCCAGTAGCTTTATTGCGGATACTAAAGACCATAGGAGACACGACTGTTGTTGGAGTAACGGTTGGAGTGACGATGGTGATTGCAGAATCACTCAGGTCATACAAGCTTACTAGGTCATTACTACAAACCGATGCTGTCTGAGGACAAGTGCCTACTCTCAATTTATAAGAGCCATCGGAAAGATGCATAGGGATTGTCCAGCTGATACTACCTGGATTACCCGTGATATTTACTAGATTTCCAACAACAACCGAGTTAAGACTATTTGGAGCGACGAGATCGAGAACGACGCGATTTACACCAGTCGAAGACCATCTGACTGTGTATGTTTGTCCCTTCAGCAAAGCTTCCCCACCATTTGGACTCAATACTGTAATGGAAGGAGTAACTGGGGTAGTTACCGTAATACCCCTTCCTCTTGCATCTCGATATGAATTACTACTTGCATCATAGGTATACACCTCACCCCTAATCCAAATTTCACTCGCAATCTTTGCATCGTATGTACCAGAACCCACTAGAGTAGTGTACGCGGTGACTTCACCTATGGTAATCCGACCATCTCTGTTGGTATCTGCGGGGTGATATGTTACTGGGACAGGTGTTACCATATCACGTGGATTATAATCCGAAGCAGAAATCATACTCGATACAGAAGTACCATCAGTGAAATCTACGAATATTTTTCCTCCGTCAAATGGCACCTTGCCGGTGTTTCCGTAGAGCTTGAGAGTATAGTCTCCTGCTGGAAATTCAAAATTACCGTATGCTGGATTTGGTGTGTTATATGAATACAACTGATCATACGAAGTATTGAGCTGTGTACCTCCTCCCGTGGTAACAACGAGCGGATACAGCAGTTTCCCGAGAAGTGCATTGCTCGAGCCGGTAGACCACGCTTCGCCGGAAACATTTGAGCTATCGTGACGGATACTGATTGCCTTTATTTTCTTTGCTGATTTCAAATTGAGATACATACTCCACACCCAGTCTTTAGTGCCATCATCTCTAAAGGTGTACCACTGGCCGGCTTTATCGCCAGTTTCGCGAAGAAGCTCTGCACCGAGATTATCGCCAGGGGGAGGTGTTGTACCTTGAGGTATTACATTTACATCTGTTACACCGAACACATTTTGATCGGCATTACTGATAACATAGAGCTTAGCATTTCCTAAAGGGAAAGTTGGTGGAATAGAAAAGCTGAGTGAATTTAACCCATTTTGTATGGCCGGGTCACTAGCTTCTTCATAGACGCTATTCGTAGTACTCGCCAGAGAGCTCAAACGAATAATTATGCCTGAGTTCTGTACATTGTTTGAAAAAAACGAAACATATTGTGTACTACCCTGCATCACACCACTATCTCCTTCTACAGAACTTGTAATAGAAACCTTGCTGATAGGCGGCGCTACGTTACCAATCACCCTAACCTTCACTGCATTACTCGTACCAAAAGAGTTGGAAACAAACACATCGTATGTTTGACCAACAATAAGAGACTCTGGTGCGACCACATAGATCAAATCACTACCGAGCTGGCTAATTTTGACCTGCATACCTCCAATATATACCTTTGTAGTAGTATCGCGAGAAGCTTCTGGCAAATAGATATCCGAAGACAAATTAACCCCTGAAATAGCAACCCTTCCACCTGCGTCGATTTCAAAATTACCAGCAGCCATACCAGACACCCCTGTAATAGATGGTAGGTTAGTAACAGGATCTGCGGCAAAAATTCTAAATTCTGAATCACTCTGATCCTGGACAAAAACTTTTGAAGTTCCGTCACCATCGTATACAACAATTCTCATTCTGTAATATCCATTTGATAGATCTCTCGGTAAAACTACATCTCCTTTTTGTGTACCGAGGGTACTCAAAGTTCTTGAGACGAGTGTCTGATCAACAACTGTCCCACCAGTGTTTGGCTGTACAACAGCTATTTCATAATAAGAGCCCACCTTGAGACCAGTGGTATTAAATGCAACGGATACAACCGTACCAGCAGAATAATTCTCGCCACCGTTCGGACTCAACACTGTAATAGACGGAGTTTGACTACTACACACATATCGTGCGTTCAAATTTGCTCGAGTAAGAGGTCCGACAAAACCCGATCTCGGACTGATACCGTATTTGGTTTGAAAATTAGACACAGCTTCAGCCACCTCTTCGGTAAAATCTTCTCCAGTAATATGTGGGGTCTCCGGATGTGACATGAACCCCTCTCTCACCAATGCTTTTATAAGTGCATCAACATCATCTCCACGCATACCTACGGTTAGATTTCTTGTCCAGCTGTAGCAAAAATCTCCACCGTTATCTACCGGAGGAGTAATCGGCGTCACTGGTGTTACTTTTACTAAATTGCCATTGGCATCAATCTCATACCCCTGCGCTTTGAGCTGTTCGAGAAGCTGTGCAAGAAGCGCCTGGAGCTGAGCGATGAGTGTAGAATCATCGGTAGGTGGTGGGGTTACAGGAGGGGTGACTGTACCACCTCTAAAATCTACGTTACCGACGAGATTGAGCGGAAGGTTTTTAATCAAACGATCATTTGTCCAATCTAAAGTATTTAAACTATGCACACTACCGCCAGGAATAACTGAAGCTGATCGATCTGTCCAGACAAATGAAGGGCTGACTGGTCCAGTCGTTTCAACAGAAGAAGCTGATGAGGTAACTCCAGTGGTCGAAGTGTTAGCAATACCTATATCTAGATAATCGTTTTCCCCATTAAGACCACTAATGGTGGCATGTAGAGCGTAAGTTACAGATGAACCTGCCGCAATCTGTTCTTCGTTTGTAGGAGTAAATATGAGCTGACCTGTTGTGGGATTACTAAATGTTCCAATAATCTCTTGGCCAGAATTTAGATCATAAAGTTTTGGCGAACCTACGATGAGACCTGGTGATCTAACATAAGTAAAAATAATTTTTTTCCACCCAATATCACCGGCGCTATTGGCAGTAATTTTTACCCGACCGATATTAATATTTGTTCCCGCATACAACCTACTCGTATCGAGCGCAACCGCTGAAAGCGTAGGAAATGACTTTCTTACAACCAAAGTACCTTTTCCAGAGGTAACAAAAGATGACAAATCTTGACTTGCGAGCGTAGTGTCTACATTACCATTTGAATCAAAAGCTTTAAAACCTCCGCTACTATCTAAACTAACAATAATCAATGCCCCTGAATTTGCACCATTTTCTACTGTTTGCACATCTACGTATACATCAATATCTCGTTCTGTATTCTGTGGAATATAAGCTGAGAGACCTGTGTAGGTAGCGAGACCTCCTGTACTTGAAAACAAAATAGGCTGTGACACTATTTTTTCGAGCCCACCCGCATCTTTATATTTAAGAGTAATACTAGAGATAGAAGAATTATTGCTCTCACCGAAAGTCTTAACTCTCAGGTCTTGAATCGTGAACGAAGTATTTTGAGCAGTAAATTTAAACGATCCAACCTTCTGCATGGTCGAGCCAGCAATTACAATCTTTGAATCTGGGGTATTAGCGATATCCACGCTAGCGGTGAGTGTACCTGTACTACCGACAGTTTGACCCAAAACCGAAACCGGCACTACCGCAAAAACCGTCGCAAACAAAAACGCAATACTAAAAATACCGAGACTGAGAGCTTTTTTCATTGATAAATTGATTATTTTTAATAAATACCTATTTCTAATACTCTATAGTATACACCCTGCTGATACTTTACCCAACGATATAAACCAGCGCATTACACAACATCTCCTCATATCATACCCCCCCCCCGATAGATTTGCACAATGGACAGGTGGGGATAAGTGGGTAGCCTCTGAGTAGTCGAAAGTACAGAGTCAGAAGGAATACAAGGATCGACTTTCAACTACCCAAAATACCACCAAGCTCGGTATTTTTGACTTTTGACTACCGTCAACGGCTCAACAGCCCTGTTGAGCCGTTGAAACCCTTGTTTTGAGGCGTTTTATCGAAAGGGTGTTTTTGGCTTTTTTGTGGGTTTTGGGGGTAATCCCCCCCGAGATTTTTAGCAAAAAATCTCGGGGGGGATTGCTTCCCCACCCCTTTCCTGCTATACTATCTGGGATGAATCAGATTGCCCTCGTTTTACCATACGCACAGATAGTATTGGCAGTACTCCTTGTAGTCGCCATCCTACTTCAGCGTACCAGCGCCTCTCTGGGAGGTGCTTTTGGCGGCGGGGACAATTTCAGCTCGGCCTTCCACACAAGACGCGGTTTCGAAAAGACACTCTTTATCGCAAGTATTGCGATTGCAGTCTTGTTTGTTATTTCAGCCTTTCTCGCCTTGATTCTAAAATAGTTACGCGGATACACACACAAAACAACCTGTGCTTTTAGCGTTATTTTCATTTGATCTAAAAACACTCATTTATTCAATCATCTAAATTATCTTTTTTTAAAAGATACCTACTCTCGTGAACGCCACAGACACAAACGATATTTCATTGATACAATCCATACGAAACTTTTGGAAAAAAGAAGTCGTGTCGGCTATTGCCGAGTTCTCCCCAACCGAAAAAGTGGCGTTTGTCTTTTTCCTACTACTGCTTGCGAGCAGTGCCATCATTATGGTTTCAAAAATCAATCGATCCTTTATGGTCGAGGTACCTGCGCTCGGCGGTACCCTCGAAGAAGGTATCGTCGGTACACCACGCTTTATAAACCCAGTGCTTGCTATCGGTGATGCCGACCGCGATCTCACCACGCTTGTCTATTCAGGACTACTCAAGGTCAATACCCATGGAGAGCTCGTTCCCGATCTCGCAGAGAGTTATACGGTATCGCCAGATGGACTCGAATACACTTTTATACTCAGAAAAGATGCCGTATTCCACGACAACACACCGGTTACCACCGATGATATTGAGTTTACCATCCAGAAAATGCAAGACCCCGCCATCAAAAGTCCGAAACGGGCAAATTGGGATGGTGTCACTGTACAAAAAATTGATGCTCAAAAAATCGTCTTTACACTAAAAAAACCGTACTCTCCATTTATTGAAAACACCACCATCGGCATCCTTCCGAAACACTTGTGGAAAAATGTCGACGCGGAACAATTTCAATTTAGTCCATACAACATCCGCCCGATCGGCTCAGGCACATACCTCATAAAGAAAATTGGTCGTGATGCGGATGAAATACCACAGTACTACGAACTCACCGCATTCAAAAAATACACTCTTGGCTCGCCACATATCAAAACATTGATTTTACATTTCTATACCAACGAACAAACCCTTCTTGAAGCCTACAAAAATGAAGAAATCGAAAGTCTTAATAGTATTTCTGCCAAAGAAGCGGAAAATCTAAGTAAAGCTGGTAGTGCGATTGAACGAGCACCGCTACCTCGTATTTTTGGTGTCTTCTTAAACCAAAGTCAGGCACCCATTTTTGCACTCGATGAGGTACGAGAAGCCCTCAGTGTCGCAGTCAACAAGGATGTTATTGTATCAGAAGCGCTCTATGGCTACGGTACAAAAATAGACGGTCCAATACCGCAAGATCTCATTAGTGGTGGATCGCCAGATCTGCTTGCGATCAATACAACAGCAAAATCAGAAGCGGAAGGCATCGAAGAAGCTCGTACAATTCTCACCAAAAAGGGCTGGACCCCAAACGAAGCGGGAATTATGGAAAAAGTTATCATAGAAAAAAAGGTAAAGAAGGAAACCAAAACACTTCGCTTCTCATTGTCTGCGCCCAACGCACCCGAACTTAAAAAAACTGCCGAAATTTTGAAATCTCAATGGGAAAAAATCGGCGCCGAAGTTGATCTCAAGATATTTGATACCGGTGATCTCAGTCAAAATGTGATCCGTCCTCGAAAGTACGACGCGATACTGTTTGGAGAAATCATCGGTAGAGATCTCGACCTCTTTGCCTTTTGGCACTCATCTCAAAGAAATGATCCTGGATTCAACATCGCGATGTATATCAATACAAAAGCGGATAAACTCCTCGAAGAAGCCCGTGTTATCAGCAACACCGCCGAACGACTAGACAAGTACCGCAAATTTGACGAGATTGTTCGCAAAGATCACGCCGCCATTTTCACCTACTCCCCAGATTTTATTTATCTTATACCAAAAACAATACAGGGCTTCTCACTCGGACAAATTACTACTCCCGCCGATCGATTTACGAACATTCAAGATTGGTACATTGAAACAGACAACGTTTGGAAAATATTTACAAAATAAAAATACTTAAAAAATACCAATGAACACAACACACACAACAGAACAGAAGAACGAGAATACTGGCAGAGAACATACTCCGAGCAGTGCGCATATTACCACAAGTATACCTACTCGTGAACCAGCACCTCGTCAGGCAAGTGGACACTCCACATCACGACGAGGTCGTGATGCCGGAGCACGCCGTATGCCACGCCGAGAGCCGTTGCCGGTAAAAAAGGCTGACGACAAGATTCCACCCGCCGGAGATAATATTCGTATTATTCCGCTTGGTGGTGTGGAGGAAATTGGCAAAAATATGACTTTGATCGAGTATAAAAACGACATCATTGTCATTGATATCGGTTTCCAGTTTAAAGATGAGAATACCCCTGGTATCGACTATATTTTACCAAATACCAAATACCTAGAAGAACGAAAAGATCGAGTACGCGCGGTTATTATTACCCACGGTCACCTCGACCATATCGGCGGTATACCGTATGTCATGCCTCGCATCGGCAATCCACCGCTCTACTCTCGCAGTCTGACAACCGTCATGATCAAAAAGAGACAAGAAGAGTTCCCACACCTCCCACCACTTGATATTCGAGTGGTTGAAAAAGAAGACACCATCAAAATCGGCGAACTCAAGGTAAAATTTTTTGCCGTAACACACACCATCCCAGATGCGATGGGAGTGATTATTCAAACCCCACTTGGTAGTATTGTACATACAGGTGATCTAAAACTCGACCATGTCGATGGGGTTCCTACCGAGGAAGAAGAAGCAGAATACGATAAAAAATTCAAGGACGAAAAAGTACTTCTTCTTATGGCAGACTCTACCAATGTCGAAAACCCGGGCTTCTCTATCCCAGAAAAAACCGTACACAAAAATATCGAGGAAATTATCAAAAATGTCCCTGGACGACTGATTATTGCTACTTTTGCTTCCCTGCTAGAGCGCCTGATGAAGATTATTGAAATCTCTGAACGCTATGGTAAAAAAGTTGTAGTGGACGGACGAAGCATGAAAAACAATATCGAGATTGTAAAACATCTTGGTCTCTTGAAATGTAAGAAAGAAACATTGATTACCGCGGAAGAAATGCACATGTATCCGCCAGAGCGTATTGTCTGTATCGCGACGGGTGCGCAAGGTGATGACTTTACCGCACTCATGAGAATGGCGACCAAAACGCATAAACATTTTAAACTCAATAAACGAGATACGGTACTCCTTTCTTCTTCGGTAGTGCCGGGCAATGAACGCGCAGTCCAGAGACTCAAAGACAACCTCTCTCGACAAGGTGCGCGTATTATTCACTACAAAATGTCTGATGTTCACTCATCAGGTCATGCCAACCGTGATGAAACCGCATGGATTCACAAAAAAATCAAGCCAAGATTCTTTATGCCGGTACATGGATATCACTACATGCTCCGAGTACATGGTGATATTGCAAAAGTCGCCAATAATTTACCCGAAGAAAGT
>Ga0172373_10009435_pt1 | contig 12131 bp, 6 predicted proteins | sample Lak10m_2_FD_114546 | JGI IMG/M metagenome (GOLD analysis project Ga0172373, IMG submission 114546) | Freshwater microbial communities from Kabuno Bay, South-Kivu, Congo - kab_092012_10m | ecosystem: Environmental > Aquatic > Freshwater > Lake | place: Democratic Republic of the Congo: South-Kivu... | reverse complement strand
GGCACTGGCTCCGGAATGCTCGGCCAGCAGACCGAGCACGATCAGTGCCATGCCGGGAATCGCTCGGTACAGAAAAGTTGCCTTGCGGCTGATCCCCCAATCCTTGAAGAATGCCAGGAAACACGCCAGCCGCGACAGTGGTTTACCATCCGACGTTTTAAAGGAGACGGCAGACCATTTTGCCGGCAGGTCACCGCTGACGTATAGCCCCCAAAGTCGATTTGCCGGGTTATTTGTAACCCTGGCGAAAACTTTACCCTCATCAAGGATCACCGCCGACGTCAGGAACAGAACACCGCCCTGCAGCAGCACAACGACAATCGACAGTGGCAAAAGCATCAGCCACGGCCAAAGACCTGCCGGCAGCTGCGGTCCGATCGAAGCCACGCTGATGATTGCCAGCACGCAGCAGCCAAACTGCCCCAGCAGGCTGGTCACTATCGCTGCCGGCAGTGACAGCAGTACCTGCACTGCAGTACGACGACGCAACAGCAGAAAGCCGGCGACCAGCACAGTGAATCCCCACGGACCAGCCGGTGAATTCAGGATCTGCTGCAAGTCAGCCGCACCAGTCAGACTGCCGGTGAGTGTGCCATCGCGAAAATGCAGAAAGCCGAGGGAACTGGCCAGTGCACTGGAATGCTGGATCAGTCGCTCATCAATCGCTGCATGCAATGGTGCCGAAACGGACCTGGGCAGTCCGATAAACAGCGTCAGCAACAGCAACATCCGTCCGCGGAACGCCAGCCCGGCGGAACAGGAAGTCAGCAGCACCGCGACGCTGAAGGCGACGCCCGCCAGCCAGGCAGACTGCCTGAACATTGCCGCCAGCAGCACCGCAAGGTACAGCACAAGCGACGCAATGACAGAGGGCTTGATTCGCAGGGAACGCGACGGCACGGAACGCAGCATCCATGCGACAACCAGCACCAGCCCGACCGCAGGCCAGTTGCGAGGCTGCATCAGCAGGATACTGAGCCCGCCTGAAGTCAGCAGGAAGGGCAGACTTAACAACAACAGGCAGACAATTTTGCAGAACCGTTGCATAAGGGACTCCAGAGGTGCACAGTCTCGAGGCGTGCCAGGCTAACCGAGCTTCCGCCTGAATCCACACAATTCCGCGAATTCCCGCAGGCCTCAGCTGACAGCCGGAAAGCCCGTCTGATGCTGCCTGCTGTTTCTTCGGTGACGATTCTGTTGATTAGATGGACATGCTGCCGTTCGCCATCTTTTGTTCACTGCTGCATACCCGCAGGCTTGCCACTATTCCTGTCGCAGTGTGGCAGCACGCTGTCTGAATTCTTCAGCCTGCTGCGATTCACCCTGCCGGTCCGCAGTCACTGCCAGCAGTTGCAGCGTTTCGGCGTAATCCGGTCGCAGCTGCAGTGCTGAGTCGAGATCCTGTCGAGCCAGCTTTTCCTCGTTGAGCGCCAGATAGACTTCTGCTCGTGTCGCCAGCACCACATGATTTCCCGGCAGTGCCTGCAAGGCGGAATTTGCCAGTTCGAGGGCCTCGGGGTAACGGGCCTGCTGGCCTGAACGAACAATCGCGATGGCCAGATTGTTCAGCAGTGAGGGGTTGGGCTTCGCTGAGGATTTCCGGGCCAGCTCCAGCCAGTACAAGGCTGAATCGAACTGCTCCACCTGCAACGCACGGCTGCCAATCGCCAGCAAAATACCTTGGGCATTCCCGCCCTTTGCACGATGCACCTCGAGCGACTCCTCGGCAATCGTTCCGAGAGTACCGCCCTGCAATGTCAGCAGATACAGACGGTCCGCTACTCGCGGCGCAAGCTCGGGGGAATTGAGACCAGTTTCGATCAATGCCTGCAGGCGTTTAGCTGAGGTCTGAGACACCTGCGGCACCCACGCCTGTTCCAGTGTCTGGAAATGCCCCGGATGACCGATAATGGCATCCAGTTCATCGATGGCCAGGCGACTGCGGGCCCTGTTGAGCATCTGATTTTCCGCTGCCGAACTGCCGGGGACATCCAGACACTTCACGCCTTCAGCGAAGGCTGTGGCCTGGCTGTAAAGCTCGACTGCCGCAATACGGTCCGCGACGGTCTTGCTGGCGAGCAGCGGAGCAGCGGCGGACTGAGCTTCGCCAAGAGCTTCCGCTTTGCGTCCGGTCTGCATCAGTGCAGCAATGATCACTGCAGCGTCAGCAGTGCGTTTTTCGGGCAGGCGAGCAAATGTTTCCAGCGATTCAGCGGGCCGGTCACAGGCGAACTGCAGCATCGCGAGAGATCGCAGTGCAGCAGGGTCCGAGGACTGCTGCAGAATGGACTGCCAGTGCTGCAAAGCTGCGTCGGCATAGTGATCAAACTGAGCACCTTCGAGATGCAGCAGTGCCGCCAGCTGGGGAGCCTGGGCATTGGCGGGATCCAGCTGCAGTGCTTTGCGGACACGCAGCAGGGATGTGTCACCAGTCATCTGCACTGAGCCGATTTCAGTACGGACGTAGAGCAGTTGCAGTTCGGCAAAAGCCCGCTTCAGAAGCATGGAATCCTGACGCTGCATGCCAGCCTGGAGGACCCGCTCCGCTTCATCCGGACTGTCGACTGTTACCAGCAGGGCTACCAGACGAAGTCGGGTAGTCTCATTATCAGGCTGACTTTCCACCTGCTGTGTCAGCTGCTGCAGCCGCTGCTGAATCTGCTGCGGGGGTGGAAACGGTCGGCCGCGATTGCGACAAAAAATCAGCAAATCATCAAGGTAAGTCAAATCGGCATCCGCCGCCTGCCGCAGCTGACGCTCGCCCATCGCCAGTTCGCCTGACTGCAGGTACAGGCGAGCCAGCAGCGAATGAGCCTCACCGCTGTCGCTGCCTGTTTCTATCGCCCGCTGCAGATGCTGCAGCAGCTGCTGGTCTGAAAGCCGGCGGAAGGGGTCAGAAGACATGGCATTTCGCGCAATCCACAAATTGGCCTCGGTTGATCCGATGGCGTTCGGCCCGGCTATGTCTTCATATTCTGCCCAGCCTTCTTCTTTGGAACGCTGCGTCCAGAGAAAGTCTGCCAGCTGCAGTCGACGACGCAGGTCGGACGGCCGTTGAGTTGCAAGGCCACGCAGCAGCAGTTCCTGCAGTGCCGGATCCTGACGTTCTGCAGCCTGCGGCAACTGCTGTTCATACTCGGCGAAAACTGCAGTCGTCTGATTCGACAGCGTGACAGACGCCAGCGGGATTGCGAGGATCAGCAGAACCGCCGGAACAGCACCAGGCACGCGATTTAAACGCCGCGAGAAAAACCAGTCCTTGAGGAATTCGCTGAAGACCGCGTCAGATGCCAGTCGCCGGTTGCTGTCATCTAACAGACGAACCTCCCCAACCATCTCGACTGTCCTGCCCGAAAGCACCTGGTCCCACAGGCGATTGAAGGGGTTTTTCATCAGCGGACCATCAACTTTGCGACCACGCGGAATGATGGACCCTGTGAGCAGCAAAATGAACTGCTCGGCGGACAGCAGCAGCAGAGCCGTGGCCAACATCAGCAGCGCCGGCCAGCACCAGATCGGAATCTGTCGCAGTGAAGATTCCGACGCCAGGACCGCCAGCAGCCCGCCGCAGCTGAAATTCAGGATTGCTGCTGGAATTGCAAACGGTAAAGCCAGCAGCACCTGCAGGACAGTTCGTTTGCGGTACACCAGCCAGCCGACCAGCAGGATTGACAGACCCGAATATCCGAATGGCGTTGTCAGTACTGCCGTCAGATCAACAGGGCCCGATTGCGTGGTCAAAACGGTCGCTGCACGATGATTCCAAACCTGCAGCATGCTGGCGGCTGTGCTGACCTGCACGATGACTTGTTCTGAGACCTGGTTATCGAAAGGTCGAGCCAGCACTGGTGGCGGTCCGGCGCAGACTGCCAGCAACAGCAGCAGATATTTCGCCCGCTGCCGACCGGCAAGAGCGCCTGCTGAAAGCGCGGCGGAAAAACAGAACGCAGCCTTCGCGAACCAGGCTGAATCTCGGAAAAAGGCAATCGCCAGCAGCGCAAGGCAGCCCATGGTCAGAAAAACCGCCCCGGCATCCAGGGAAACGGTCTGCCGCAGCAGGCTTCGCAGCAGCCAGGCAGTGGTCAGAATCATCAGTACCAGCTGCAGCCAGTGCTGCGGCAGCAGCAAATCTGACCAGAGATCCGCCCCGGTGACAAAGAAGGGAGCCAGCAGCAGAATTCCCGACACAGCAGTCAACAACCTGAACATTTCATACCCCCCAATTCCTGACCGGCCAAATTTGCGGTCCAGACTGAGACGCTACACAGCAGGCGGGGGGAAGTCAGCAGCAGTCCCTCTCTGCGGGCTGTGTTATGGCAGCCTCGCGACTGCCATACGGAAAAACCTGCACATCCCCTACGGCGGGGGCGAGCATTCCTTGCCTGGCTGATTTACAATCGCTTTTGTAAATCCTGCAAAGTCTGGGCACTGCAGCGACCGCGTCTGCAAGGCTGTGTGCGGATCGACAGGCGTCATCAGGTGTAAAACAGCCGTGTGTTCGGGCATATTCTGCCGAACGGATTCAGTTGTGGGCAGCGGCGGAAGAATGCTGGTCACAGAAGGCCCGGTCAGTCGAAATCGAAGTCGATTGGCATTGAAGTTGCTTTGCAGGATGGCGTGCCAACCTCGTGTTTGACGGGAGCTTTAAGACATGAATTCCGTGGATTTTCTGCTGTTGGCACAGCGCAGAAGATACGATCCGCTGCAGTCGCTTTCTGCCTGGGCACCGCTGTTGATTGCAGCGATTGTTTTGATTTTGCTGATTTGGGCGATTCTGCATTTTCTGTCGAAAATGAACGAAGACGTGGATCCTGCGGATGCAGATCGACAGATGCTGCAGGCTCTTCGCGATTTGCGACGTGAGGGTGACTTGTCTGAGGATGAATTCCGATCCATCAGGGGGAAACTGGCGACCCGGTTGAACACCCTGCAGTCAGGGGAACTGGCCCCAGAGAAGTCTCTGGAAAAATCAGCGGAAAATGCCGCAGGACAGGTCCCAAAACCACTTGTGAACAAGGGGTCGACAGTTTCTGAAAACACCGAACTGAACCCTCCTGTCAAGGAAGAATCAGTTCAGCCGGAATAAACCGGCAGATCGAAATACGTTCCCAGTCTTGTTAAGGATCTGAATCAACTCGATGCACACCCGTTGCTTCCGGATTCCGAATTAGTAAGGGTCCGAAAAACGGGCGGAAAACTGGTGGCAGGCAGCCACTGATCTTCCGACCGGGCAGTGAAAACAGGTGCCGCTGCGGGCTACCGGGCTTTGGCAGCGGCACCTGAAGAAGAGATCAGCGTTGGCAGGGATGCCAACAACCACGGAGCGAAGGTTCCAGAGATCTGTGCACTTGGGCGAATCGACAACTCAAAGACTCCTGCCTCCAGAGTCATGCAGAGCGGTCGACACAGCAGAGTGACTGAAGAATTCAAAGGCAAAACGATGGTATCGGGCAAGGAATTCGGTTCCGGCAAAACGTCGCAGCAGGGCAAACGAAATGCCAACTGCTCATTCTGCCGCAAGAACTACCGCGAAGTCGGACCGCTCGTCGAGGGTCCGGAAGATGTTTACATCTGCGGTGAATGCATCGAACTGTGCCAGTCCATACTTGATCAGGAGCGTCGCCGTCGTGGCGCATCCAAGAAACTCTTCAACCGCGTGCCCACGCCGCGTGAAATTGTCCGCGAACTGGATCAGTACGTGATCGGCCAGGCTCGCTCGAAGAAACTGCTGTCGGTGGCTGTTCACAGCCATTACAAGCGGTTGATGCACAATCTGGAAAACGGTACTGAAGACGTCGAAATTGAAAAGTCCAACATTCTGCTGATCGGACCCACCGGCTCCGGCAAGACGCTGCTGGCAAAGACTCTGGCCCGTTCACTGCAGGTACCATTTGCAATCGGCGATGCCACCACGCTGACGGAAGCCGGCTATGTCGGTGAGGACGTAGAGAACCTGTTGCTGAAGCTGCTGCATGCGGCCGACTTCGACATCGAAGCCGCTCAGCGAGGCATCATTTTCATCGACGAAATTGACAAGATTGGCAAAACCAGCCAGAACGTGAGTATTACTCGCGACGTTTCCGGTGAAGGTGTGCAGCAGGCACTGCTGAAGATGCTGGAAGGAACCGTGGCCAACGTGCCGCCGCAGGGCGGCCGAAAGCATCCTGAGCAGCAGTATATCCAGATTGACACAACCAATATTCTGTTCATCTGCGGCGGAACTTTTGTTGGCCTCGAAGACATCATCTCGCGTCGTCTGGGACGCAAGGTCATTGGTTTCGGCACGGCCGCCAGCGTGCCGGACGAGAAGAATCGTGAGCAGCTGCTGTCGCAGGCCACGGTTGAGGACGTGATGGAATTCGGTCTGATTCCGGAACTGCTGGGACGACTGCCGGTGATCGGAACTCTGGCTCCGCTGGACGAGGATGCACTGATGCAGGTCCTGACAGAGCCTCGCAATGCTCTGGTCCGTCAGTACCGCAAGATGTTTGAAATGGAAGAGTGTGAGCTGGACTTCACTCCTGGAGCGCTCATGGAGATTGCTCGGATGGCCCGTACACGCGAAACTGGTGCTCGCGGTCTGCGGTCGATCCTTGAGGGCGTCATGTTCGACCTGATGTTTGACCTGCCGGAACTGGAACGAGGTCAGAAGTTTTTGGTGACGGAAGAGATGGTCCGTGGTGACCTGAAGATTCCGCGTCGCGATTCAGCAGCAGCCTGAAGCATCCGCAAATACCTCCCCTGCCAGCGCCGCCGTCCTGTTGAAGGACGGCGGCGTTGTTCGTTTTCGTGACATTGTTTAGGCCGCATTAAATCTTTCAGCTGCAGCGCGGGACCGCTTGCCAATCGAGCGACAGCGCGGAATGATGTGTGCCGTCCGCTGCTGTCAGATTCTCCCACCTCAGGATTCTGCGATGCTCACGAAACTGTTTTCAGTTCCAGACGGTTGCCGGTGGTCCCGGCAGCTGGCTGACTGGCTGATTGTTCCTGTCTCAGCCTGCTGGGCGGCCGCAGTGCAGGCTGACGAGCCCATGGCTGCTGAGCTGACTCAGGCCAACTGGGAGCAGCTGGTTCCTCGGGGAAAGGAAGTGGATGCGATTTATGGCGACGTGGTTCTGCGCAATGATTTTGTCACCGCAGTGATCGCCCGACCAGGCGCCGCTCGCCACGCCAACATGACGATTCGTTCGGCAGGCGGCTGTCTGATTGATCTGGCAGTGCGAGGTCGCGAGAGCGATCAGCTGGGGGCGTTGTTTCCAGGTCGCCGGGCGTTCGCATTTACCGATTTGAAAATTGCGGAGTCGAAGCAGCCGGCAGTGCGTGCTGACCATGAGGACAGCATTGGAACAGGAAATCGTCTGCAGCCTGGGATGCTGCAGGTGACAGCGTCGAATCGTCCGATTTCGGGGGCGCGAGTGGAGCTGACGGCGGGGGAAGATTCGCTGGGCACGGTGGTCACCGGGGCCGAGGGCAAAGTACCAGTGCGTCTGCCGGCTGGCAGTGTGAAGGCTGTGGTCACCATCGACGGGCAGCAGTTTGCACCGCGTGATGTCACAGTTTCGGACGGTGCCTTCAAGCTGGTGGTGGATGAATATCGTGGTGGTCTGGTGCAACTGCAGATTGTGGATGAGGCCGGGCGACCGCTGCCGGCGAAGGTCGAGTTTACGGGACGGGACGGCACCGTGACTCCGCGTTGGGCACCGGACACGGCCGAGTTTTTTGTGAGGAATCTGGCCTACACGGCCAGTGGCACAGTGCAGGCGCGACTGGCGGCCGGTGAATACGACGTCACGATCAGTCACGGTCCGGAATACAACGCCGAATTCACGAAAGTGAAGATTGAGGCTGGCGGGACGACGGAGCGAACTGTGGTTTTGCCGCGAGTGGTAGCGACGGAAGGCTGGGTGAGTGCCGACTTCCACAGCCACAGTTCTCCGTCGGGCGACAACACCAGCAGCCAGCTCGGGCGAGTCCTCAATCTGGCAGCCGAGCATGTCGAGTTTGCTCCGTGTACGGAACACAACCGCGTCTCGACTTATGCTGACCACCTGCAGGCTTTAAAGCTGACGGGACAGCTGGCCTCAGTGGAAGGGATGGAGCTGACTGGCCAGCCATTGCCTCTCAATCATCAGAATGTATTTCCGATGCAGTTCCGGCCGCGAACTCAGGATGGCGGTGGCCCGGTGACCGATGTCAGCCCGGAAGCACAGATGGAGCGACTGGCTGCATGGGATGACAACAGTGTCAAACTGATTCAGCAGAACCACCCTGATGTGGGGTGGCTGTTCTATGACAAGGATGGTGATCAGCAGCCGGACAGCGGGTATGAGCGTTCATTTGGTCTGATGAACGTGATGGAAATTCATCCCATCCACAAGCTGCTGCAGCGCGAACGTTTTGATATTCGCAACGGCAAGCCGGCAGAAAACCACACAGCTTTGAACTGGCTGCAGCTGTTGAACCAGGGATTTCGCATTTATGGAGTTGTGAACACGGATTCGCACTATAATTATCATGGTTCAGGCGGTTTGCGGATCTGGCTGAAGTCATCGACAGATGATCCGGGTCGGATCAGTTCGGATGAAATGCGTGATGTATCCCGCGAAGGGCGAATCATCATGTCGAACGGCCCGTATCTTGAAGCATCATTTGGCGAAGCGGGAAGTGCGGCGGCTCAGGCAATTTCCGGTGAGGATCTGCGTGCGGCGTCGGGGAAGGTGACCGGGCGAATTCGTGTGCAGTGTGCGAACTGGCTGGACATTGACACGGTGCAGGTACTGGTCAACGGGCGTCCTGCGGACGGTCTGACTTTTACTCGACAGTCACATCCGCAGTTGTTTGGTGCAAATGTAGTGAAGTTCGAAAAGACTGTGGATCTGCAGCTTTCGAGCGACGCGCATCTTGTGGTTCTGGCTGGCCATTCAACCCAGGTGCTGGGCAGTGTGGTGGGACCGGACTGGGGGACACAGCATCCCGCTGCACTTAGTAATCCTGTCTTTGTGGATGTGGACGGCGGGGGATTCCGGGCGAACCGTGACACTCTCGACATTCCGCTTCCTGTGAAATTTGCGGCTCCAAAGTGACCTTATGGCTGTGTGGCCTCGCGCCGTTTACCTGCATGTCCCGTTTTGTCTGCATCACTGCGGCTATTGTGATTTCACGCTGGTGGCGCGGCGTGATCATCTGATACCGCAGTGGTTTGACTGCCTGCAGCGTGAACTGCAGCGGCATCGACAGCAGGCGGGTGATCGACTGCCGGTGGATACGATTTTCATCGGCGGCGGCACACCTACACATCTGAGTCTGTCGCAGCTGCAGCAGCTGGGTCAGCTGGTTTCTGATCACTTTGAGCTGCAGCCTGGCGGCGAATATTCGATGGAGGCCAACCCGGACGGTCTTGATCGGCCAAAGCTGGAGTTGCTGGGTGAAATCGGAGTGAATCGGCTCAGCCTGGGAGTTCAGTCGTTTGACGACGACGTACTGCGGCTGCTGGAGCGGACTCATCGAGCGGATGCGGCGGCTGAAACCGTGTGTCTGGCAGCGTCGGTGTTATCGGCGGTCAGTCTGGATCTGATGTTTGGGGTGCCTGGCCAGACTGAAGCGTCGTGGGAACAAACGCTGGCCCGGGCGAGCTTGCTGCCCGTGGTGCACGTGTCAACCTATGGACTCACATGGGAGCAGGGCACGCCATTTTTTCGGCGTCAGCGAAGCGGCGAGCTGCAGCGAGCAGAGGAAGAGCTGGAACGCAGTCAGTATCTGCGAGCGATTAAGCAGCTGACACTGGCCGGTTTTGAACACTATGAAGTCTCGAATTTTGCGCGTCCCGGCTGGCAGTGTCGGCACAATCTGGTGTACTGGAGGGCCGAGGAGTATCTGGCGTTTGGCCCTGGGGCAGCGCGTTATGTGCAGGGGGTGCGTTCCACCAGCTGTCGCAGTGTTGTGAAATGGCTGCGGAGCTGGTCTGGTGGTCAGCCGTGTGTGGAGGAGGAAGAGTGCTGTGATCCTGAACAGCGTGCTCGGGAAGCGATCATGCTGGGGCTGCGACTGCGGCGGGGCTTTGACGTCGCTGATTTTGAGCAGAGATTTGGGGTGCAGCTGCCGGAACTGGCCGGAGCTGCTCTTGAGCTGGGACTGCGGCGCGGACAGCTGGAACTGGCTGATGGCCGACTGCGGCTGACGGAAGACGGACTGCTGCTGGCGGACAGTGTGACGGCCGAGTTTCTGTAGCGATGGATTAAATCGTGCGGACGTTTGAGCCTCGGCGGGCGGGGGTGGTAGAATAAAGGGCACACCAGCCATCGAACTGTGCCCAGTTTTCTCAAGAATGCTCCTTCCATGACCACTCAGACCCAGCCCGCCCCGGCAGCCTGTTCAATGACGCCTCAGTTTATGCAGCGTCTGCGTGACATTGTGGGTGGCCAGCGACTGCTGGATGCTGCCGATGAACTGGTTGTGTACGAATGTGACGGCTACGTTATTGAAAAAAGCGCGCCGGATGTGGTTGTGTTCCCGCAGACCGCTGACGACGTGCAGCGAATCGTCCTTGAATGTCTGCGATTTCGCATCCCGTTTGTTGCTCGCGGCGCCGGCACCAGTCTGGCAGGCGGATCGCTGCCGGTTGGCGGCGGCGTGATGATTGCACTGACAAAGATGAATCGAATTCTGGAGATTAATCTTCGCGATCGTTATGCCGTGGTGGAACCGGGCTGTGTGAATGTGCGGCTGACGCGGGCGCTGTCTGGCACAGGTTTTCACTACGCCCCGGATCCCAGCAGCCAGGGCGCCTGCACGATCGGCGGAAATGTGGCGACCAACTCCGGTGGTCCACACACCCTGAAGTACGGTGTCACAGTCAACCATGTACTGGGTGTGGAGTTTGTTTCACCGGAAGGTGAAATCGTGCAGTTCGGCGGCCCCTGTGGTCGCGGTAATGCCCTGGATCTGACTGGTTTATTTGTGGGCAGCGAGGGTACCTTTGGAGTTGTTACAAAGGTGTGGGTTCGCATCACTCGCGATCCCGCTGCAACTCGAACCATGCTGGCAATTTTCAACACTGTTGCTGATGCAACACAGGCCATCAGTCGCATCATCGGGGCTGGGATTGTTCCGGCTGCTCTGGAAATGATGGACCAGGGAATTATCGGAGCGCTGGAAGAAGCTTTCCATTTTGGTTTTCCGCTGGATGCCGGAGCGGTCCTGCTGATAGAAGTGGATGGTCTGGACTGTGTCGTGGAACCCGAGGCTCAGACGATTACTGAGCTGTGCCTGCAAATGGGTGCACGAGAGGTCCGCAGGTCAAAGACAGAAGAAGATCGCGCCTTTTTGTGGAAATGCCGCAAACAGGCGTTTGGTGCAATTGGTCGACTGGCCCCCAGCTGCTGTACTCAGGACGGTGTCGTTCCCAGAACTCGCCTGCCCGAAATCCTTGAGTTCATTCAGCAGACAGAGCGCAAACACAACATACAGATCGTAAATGTCTTCCATGCTGGCGACGGCAACATTCACCCGATTCTGCTGTTTGACGAACGCGATGCTGAGCAGATTCAGCGAGTCATGCTGGCCAGTGAGGATATCCTGAATCGCTGTATCGAACTGGGTGGCAGTGTGACTGGCGAGCATGGGATTGGCGTTGAAAAGATCAGCTTTATGGCGAAGCTGTTCACCGCCACGGACCTCGCAGTGATGGACGACATCCGAACCGTATTTAATCCCGCAGGCTTGTGCAGCCCAGGCAAGCTGCTGCCCACCGCGGGCGGATGCGGCGGGGAATCAGGGATTCGCATCAATCCGGCACGACGCCCCGCATTCTGAATGCTTACAAACGGTTCTCAGCCTGTCGCTGCGGGATTTTGCTGATCGCTTCGTGGTAGACGTCCACATACCTGGCTGCAGACTGCTGCCACGACCAGTCACGTCGCATTCCGTTCTGTACCAGCCGATTCCAGACAGCGGAATTCTGCCAGGCATTCAGCGCCTGTTCTGCGGCGGCAGCAAATGCACCGGCTGCGTAGGCTGAAAAGACAAAACCCGTTGCTGTTTCAAGGCTGGCAGGTGTGCCGTCCCAGTGGCTGACTGAATCCGCCAGTCCCCCAACCTGCCTGACGACTGGAACTGTGCCGTATCGCAGGCTG
>Ga0172373_10009433_pt1 | contig 12134 bp, 8 predicted proteins | sample Lak10m_2_FD_114546 | JGI IMG/M metagenome (GOLD analysis project Ga0172373, IMG submission 114546) | Freshwater microbial communities from Kabuno Bay, South-Kivu, Congo - kab_092012_10m | ecosystem: Environmental > Aquatic > Freshwater > Lake | place: Democratic Republic of the Congo: South-Kivu... | reverse complement strand
TCCACTTTGGAGCGTGTACAATATTATCAACAACGTAACTTCGCAGCCTATCTTTCACACCGCAAGAAAAAACTTGCTCATTTGGCAACTTTCTCTTCTAACCTTGCGTTGTAATACTAGTTTGAAATCAGGTGCAATTTTTGCGCCACGTGTCGTCAAGGTAATAAGGTAATTAAAAACCGATTCGCAAATATTAATCTCTGAAGGACAATATGAATATCGTTATATCTTGCATCTGTAGACGGCGGGATCCCTAACCACCACACCCTTTTTCTGAAAAAGATAAAGGCTGCCTCAAACGGTGGAATCGATCCCGCATCATAAAAAGCCATGGATCATGGCTTTGGACCCATTCCACCATTTGCAATCGGGAGATCCCGGTTGGCTGGCAGTCTTTTTTTGTTAACTATTTTCGGCAGGAACATTACCCATCCATTGGGAATTTTAACAAAATAGACACCCTGGACTTAATATCCCAGAAAATCTAAATTTACTTTAAAGGAGCATAGAATGAAAATCGCAAATGATGTTACTGAATTGATCGGAAATACTCCTCTGGTCCGCCTGAACCGTGTGACAGAGGGCGCAAAAGCCACGGTGGCGGCCAAATTGGAGTTTTTCAACCCAGCTCACAGCGTGAAGGACCGAATCGGTTTTTCCATGATCGACGCCGCTGAAAAAGCCGGCTTGATCAACAAAGGCACAACTCTTGTGGAGCCCACCAGCGGCAATACAGGTATCGCGCTGGCAATGGTAGCTGCTGCACGCGGATATAAACTTATCCTCACGATGCCCGAGACTATGAGCAAGGAACGCCGCATCCTCTTACGCGCTTATGGTGCTGAATTGGTACTGACACCCGGCCCGGATGGCATGGGTGGAGCGATCCGCAAGGCGGAAGAAATTGTGGCTTCAGACCCAAAAAAATATTTTCTGCCCCAACAATTCAAAAATCCCGCCAACCCTGAAATCCACCGCAAAACAACTGCCGAGGAAATCTGGAAAGACACAGACGGAAAGATCGATTTTCTTGTTTCAGGCATCGGAACTGGCGGAACCATCACCGGTGTAGGTGAAGTACTCAAGGCGCGCAAGCCATCATTCAAGGCAATCGCTGTGGAGCCAGACGCTTCCCCTGTGCTTTCCGGCGGAGCCAAGGGACCGCACCCCATTCAAGGCATCGGCGCAGGGTTCGTACCGGATATCCTCAACACCAAAATCTACGATGAAGTCATTCGCGTAAAAGCCGATGACGCCTTCCAGACCGCCCGCCGTGTGGCGCGTGAGGAGGGATTGCTGGTTGGCATCTCTTCCGGCGCTGCTACCTGGGCAGCATTACAGGTAGCTCACCGCCCCGAAAATGCGGGCAAATTGATCGTGGTCATCATCCCATCCTTTGGAGAGCGCTATCTCTCTACCGCTCTATTTGCAGACCTGGTAGACGGTTAGCCAACTCTTTTAATCAGTTGAGTGCGAGCTGATAATAAGGGAATGTAAATATAAATTAATCCCACGGCAAAATCAATTGCAAGCTACGGCTGATAAAAAGGATTAATATAATTGAGAGAGCAATATGTTCAAGACAATACGCAATGACATTACATCCGTGTTGGAACGCGACCCGGCAGCCCGAAATGTGCTGGAAGTTCTACTTTGCTACTCCGGACTGCACGCGATTTGGGCACATCGTCTATCCCACAAACTCTGGAAAAGCGGATTCAAGCTCATTGCACGCTGGGTCTCCCAAACTGCCCGTGGCATCACGGGGATCGAAATCCATCCGGGGGCAACCCTTGGAAAAAATTTTTTCATTGATCACGGCATGGGAGTCGTCATCGGTGAAACCGCCGAAGTTGGAGATAACGTTACCCTGTATCATGGTGTCACTCTCGGTGGAACCAGCTCTCAAAAGGTGAAGCGCCATCCCACATTGAAAAACAATGTGGTGGTTGGCGCAGGCGCAAAAATTTTAGGCGCGATCACGATCGGCGAAGGCTGCCGCATCGGAGCTAATGCAGTAGTTGTCAAATCTGCTCCGCCAAACTCAGTCATTATCGGAGTTCCTGGCCAGGTGCTGGTACGAAATCACGAACAGTCGTCCATTGACCTTGAACATAATTTAATGCCTGATGCAATCGGCGAAACTGTCGCTGCGTTGGTGGCGCATGTGGAGGACCTTGAAAAAAGACTGAAAGGACACTCTATAGATCACCCGACCAGATCACCTGCCCTGCACATGTCAGATCACGGAGTCTGGCACGGGGAAGATTTTGCGATTTAATTTAGAAGAATGGGTACCGTGATAAAATCTCAACCCGTTGTTTATTTTAGACACGGTAAATTAAGTGTCAATTCAGGAGAAGACCAATGAAAGCCAACTTACTTAAGGGGTTGTCCGTCATCGTATTGATCGGACTATTGTTAACCGCATGCGGACAAGCTACGCCAGCCGCAACAACCGAAGCCGCTGTTCCCGCGACCGAAGCCCCAGTTGCCACTGAAGCACCTGCAGCAGTATCGGGCGGCACACTCACCGTCGGTATCCCGGTGGAACCCGAAACTCTCGACCCCGGTGACGGTGTGTACGTGCAGGAACAGTTCATCGCAATGAACCTCTTCGACTCCCTGCTCTCCGTTGCCCCAGACGGTTCCTTGCACCCCGGACTCGCCGAGTCATGGGAACCGAATGCGGAATATTCCGAATTCACATTCAAGCTGCGCCAGGATGTGACCTTCCATGACGGCACCGCCTTCAAAGCAGATGCGGTCAAGGCTTCCTTTGACCACATCGTAAGCGATGCTGTTCTTGAATCTGGCGGCAAGTCTTTGCTGCAAGATCACCAATATGTTGAAACCGTTGTGGTGGATGACTATACCGTCACCATCAAGTTCGCCGCTTCCTATCCGCTGTTCCTGCGTGACGCCGGACGCCAGTGGTTGAGCATTTCATCTCCCGCTGCATTGGAAAAATATGGCGCGGATTATGGACGCAACCCTGTCGGCACCGGCCCGTTCAAGTTCGTCCAGTGGGATGCGCAGTCCCAGATCGTGCTCGAACGCAACCCCGATTACAACTGGGCTCCCGAGTTCGCCGCTCATCAAGGACCCGCCCTCGTGGATCAGGTGGTCTTGCGCATTTTGCCCGAAGCCGCCACACGCCTGACCGCTTTTGAAACTGGTGAAGTTCTCATCGCCGGTGAACCGCCCGCCCTTGATGCAATTTCTCTTGCAGATGCAGGCACCGCCGCCATTCAAACCTTTGCTCAGCCTGGCATCCCCGCGATTCTGATGATCAACGCCACCAAAGCGCCGACCGACAACGTCAACGTCCGCAAGGCGATGATCCTCGCCGTCAATCAGGAAGAGCTCGCACAGACCGCCTTCCAAAGCCTCGGCTTGCCCGCCCACAGCGTGATCTCCCCCACCACCTGGGGCTATGACGAACAATCCGCGAACCTTTACAAGTACAACCCGGAAGAAGCAGCCCGTCTATTGGAAGAAGCTGGCTGGGTTGATTCCGATGGCGATGGTCTGCGTGAAAAAGACGGCGAGAAGCTCACCATTGACTGGCCGGATAACCCTGCCTGGTCTGAAGCCTTCAACGAACTCTTGATCGGCTACCTCGCCAATGTCGGCTTTGATGTGCAATACCGCTCTATGGACGATGGCGCCGCCTACGAAGAACTCCTCGCCGGCAATTACACCCTCGTCTACATGTACTGGACCCGCCCCGATCCTACTCCGCTGCGCTATCTGTTCCATTCAGAGAACACCAACGGCGGCGGCGCTTGGACGAACTTCGTCAACGACGATCTCGATGCGGCTCTCGCAGACGGCGACACCAATACCGACGAGAATGCCCGCAAGCAGGATTATGCAACCGCCCAGAGCATCATCATGGAAAATGCGCTCGTGCTGCCGATGTTCAGCGTGAATACATCCTACATCACCGCGCCAACCGTTCAAGGCTTCGGCTTCGACCTGGAAGGCTATCCTGTCCTTTACGATATCTCCATCACACAATAAGCCTGAATGTTCAGTTACCTGATACGGCGTCTCTTCACATCCATCCTGGTATTGTTCGGCATTTCGATGCTGGTCTTTTCAGTCATCCACCTTGTGCCGGGTGATGTCACCATGGCGATCCTGGGGCGTCAGAAAGTAACGGAAGAAAAAGTAGCCGAGCTGCGTGAGCAGCTCGGCTTAAACGATCCGCTCTATGTTCAATATGGGCGCTATCTCGGCAAAGCACTGCGCGGCGACTTGGGCGTTTCGATTCGCAACAACCTCTCTGTTTCCAAAGCCATCTCCGATCAACTACCGAGCACATTTGCGCTCTCGTTCTCCGCGCTTCTGGTTGCCCTAAGCATTGGCGGTATTTTAGGAATGCTGGCATCCTTGCGTCACGGTTCATGGGTGGACACCTTCGTGATGGGTCTATCGGTCAGCGGGCTTTCGATCCCAACCTTTTGGATGGGTCTCCTCCTCATCCTTTTCTTCTCTGTGAAGTTAAAACTCTTCCCAAGCATTTCCAGCGGCTCTTCCTTCGCCGCTTTATTTCTGCCAGCCCTGACATTGGGCCTACCCGAAGCAGCCGTCGTAGCGCGCATGGTGCGTGCCAGCATGCTGGACGTACTCAACAAGGACTACATCATCACAGCCCGTGCCAAGGGAGCGCCTGAAAGGTTGGTCATCCTCAAGCACGCGTTGCGAAACGCCTTGATTCCCGTAGTCACTTTCCTCGGCTTGCAAATGGCCTATCTGCTTGGCGGCGCGACCATTGTCGAGACTATGTTTGCCCGTCAGGGCATTGGACGTTTGGCTGTGCAATCCATTTTCAATCGTGATTATCCAATGGTGCAGGGCGTGGTGCTTGTCACTGCCACCATTTATGTCCTCATCAATACTCTGACCGACATTACCTACGTTTGGCTGAATCCAAAGATCCGCCTCAAATGACCGCTGACCTTTCCGCTTCTCCCATTAAATCCAACTCGCCCGGCAGACGCATGCTTCGGCAGATCCTTCGCAACCGCAGCGCACAGTTTGGCGGCATCCTCTTATTGATCCTTGCCTTTGCCTCCTACGCTGCTCCCCTCTTCACAGACAAAGACCCCAACAAAACAGCGCCATCCGTGGCACTGCAACCGCCCAGCCTGGAATACCCCATGGGTACGGATGGGATCGGACGCGACAACTTCACCCGCTTCCTGTACGGTGGGAGGCTTTCTCTGCGTGTTGGACTCATTGGCATCACCATTGGCGCATTGATCGGCATCACACTTGGGCTCGTCTCAGGTTATTTCGGCGGCTGGCTGGACTCGGTCATCTCATGGTTCACCGATGTGTTGATGGCCTTCCCCGATATTTTACTGGCGCTCGCCATCATCGCCATCCTCGGCCCTGGCATCACCAACGCCATGCTCGCCATCGGGATCGCTTTTGTCCCATCCTTTATGAGGTTGATGCGCAGCAGTGTCCTCTCTCAGCGTGAGATGGTGTATGTGGAAGCCGCCCGTGCCCTCGGTAGTTCCGATGCGCGGATTTTGGTCAAACACATTCTTCCGAACTCCATCCGCACTCTGTTGGTGTTGATCACATTGGGGATCGGTTCTTCCATTCTCGCTGGCGCGGCGCTTAACTTTCTCGGACTGGGAGCAGAACCTCCCACCGCGGAATGGGGCGCGATGTTGAATGCTGGAATGAAATTTGTCCGTCAGGCATGGTGGTTGACAGTTTTCCCCGGAGCGGGAATTTTTCTCGCTGTACTGTCCATCAACCTGATCGGCGATGCGGTCAGCGATGCGGTGGCAGGGACAAGCATCATGCCATCACAAGAGAAAAAATAATATGTCAGAATCTCTTCAAGGTAAAACCGCCATCATCACCGGTGGCAGCACAGAAGTAGCGGGAGCAGTAGCTCTTGCGCTTGCAAAGAGCGGAGTGAACATCTCCCTATGCGGCAGGCAGCGCGATCTGCTTGAAATGTCCGAAGTGAAAATAAAAGAGAGCGGGGGAAGCGTATTTTCAACTGTCTCTGAGTTAGACACTTTGGAAGCGGCTGAAGCTGTGGTGAACCAGACCAAATCCACATTTGGCGGAGTGGATATCGTTATCCTCATCTCCCCATTTTGGAGCGGTGGGATGATCCACAATCACAGCCTCAAGACGTGGGATCTGGTGATGAATGCCAATTTGCGCGAGCCGTTTCTGATGGCGCGCGCGGCTTTACCGATTTTGCGTGAACAAAAGCATGGGGAGATCATGGCGATCGGTTCTGACTCTGCGTTGGGAATTTATCCACAAGACGGCGCGTATGGGGTTGCCATGCATGCCCTAACCACATTGATGGAATTAATCCGTTCAGAGAATGCGGAGTTTGGCATCCGAACTCACATCCTATCCCCGGGTGTTGCATTGACCAATGAACTGGATTCCGAAGGCAAACCGGCGCTGACAGTAGCGCACGTTGCTGAATGGGTGGTCTGGTTACTCACTAGACCTGAGCATTTACGCGGGAATGGCCCGATCCTGATTTAAATTCCTTAGCCTTATTTCAAGCCCGCAAAAGCATAAACTTTCCAAAGATATACGAAATTGCGAAACTTCAAACCACCAACATGGAGATTTCACCTATGGCATGGCTTAAAGCAAATTGGAAAAAGATCATTATTGGCATTGTTGGCTTTCTAGCAATTTCGGCGGCTTACATCTTCTGGCCTGTGCATGAAGACTTAAACTACCTCAAAGAACGCGCATCCAAATATGATGTAAAAATCTTGCGTGATACGTACGGCGTACCGCACATCTTTGGGCATACCGATGCAGACGCGGCGTATGGCCTGGGATATGCACACAGTGAAGACGACTTCCTGACCATTCAACAGGTTCTCATGGCTGCGCGCGGCAAGCTGGCAACCGTCTATGGTGCGGACTCTGCACCTGCAGATTACCTCGTCCAGTTTCTGCGGGTTTGGGATGTAGTAGATGCTGAATATGAAAAACTCAGCCCCGGCACGCGCGCAATCGCTGAAGCCTATGCGGATGGATTAAATGTGTACGCCGCGCATCATCCCGATGAAGCATTGCATGGACTTTTTCCCGTCACCGGAAAGGATATCGTCGCCGCTTCGGTGGAAAAATCCCCGCTGTTCTTCGGCCTCGATGAAACCATCGGACACCTCTTCAGCGAGGACCCCGAACCCGTCCCCACCCCAACAGAAGTGACCTTCAACTCGAACGAGTTTGCCATAGCGCCCAGCCGCACTTCAAATGGACAAACTTTTCTTGACGTCAATTCACATCAACCGTATGAGGGTCCAGTCGCGTGGTATGAAGCGCACATCCACAGCGACGAAGGCTGGGACATGGTTGGCGGAACGTTCCCAGCCTCACCCCTCATCATTCACGGACACAACCGCGATCTCGGCTGGGCTTTCACAGTCAATCATCCCGACCTGGTGGATGTGTATCGCCTAACCATCAACCCCGAAAATATAAATCAATATAAATTCGACGGAGTTTGGAAAGACCTTGAAGTGCGGCAGGCAAAACTTGTTGTAAAGATCATCGGGAATCTCAAAGTCACCGTGAACCGCGAAACTCTCTGGTCGGTGTATGGCCCAGTGGTGCGCGGCAAAAGTCAAACCTATGCAATTCGCTATGGGGATATCGGCACGGCTGGCATTTGGGAACAACTCTATCGCATGAACAAAGCCACAAATTTTGAGGAGTGGCAGGATGCCATGCGTCTCATGCAGCTTCCCATGTTCAACGCCGCCTACGCCGACAGGGAAGGCAACATCTATTATCTTTACAATGGAGCGATCCCCATCCGCAATGAAAAATATGATTGGTCAGATTACCTGCCCGGCGATACCTCCGAAACGTTGTGGACGGAATATCTGCCTTTTGATGAACTTCCCCAAGTGCTGAATCCGCCCTCGGGCTTTATCCAAAACGCCAATGGGACACCGTATCGCGCCACGCTGGGAGCTGGCAACCCAGACCCGAGCATGTTCTCCCCGACACTTGGGATCGACACCGATATCTCCAGCCGCTCCCTGCGCATGCTCGAACTCTTCGGCGCGGATGAGTCCATCACGCCTGAAGAATTCGTTCAATACAAATTTGACATGCAATACTCAAAAGACTCGGTCGTCGCAACCTTTGTTGAGATGCTCAGCAACGCCAAGATGCCAGACGCAGACACCGCCCGCGCACAGGAAGTCATCCGCACCTGGGACATGATCACAGACCCCGACAGTACTGGCGCGGCCTTGATGGTCTACACGCTAAATGCATTGAATGGAAAATACCCCGGCGCGATCAAGCTGTCCAAACTGGGACAGGGCAACGTGAACGCATCCATGCTCATGGATGCGTTCACGGAAGCCGTGAAAACTTTGATGCAGCACTTCGGACGTGTGGATGTGAAATGGGGTGATGTCAATCGTCTAATACGCGGCAGTGTGGATTTACCCATCGGCGGCGGCCCTGACATTCTCCACGCAACGTATGGAGAGATGCAGGAAGATGGCCGCCTCAAGATCACCGATGGCGATTCGTATGTTTTGATGGTCACTTGGGAAAAAGATGGCAGCGTCCATTCGATGAGCGTGCATCAATTCGGCGCCGCCACTATCCGCACCGACTCTCCCCATTACGCCGACCAGGCTCCCCTGCTCGCGAAGCGTGAGCTGAAACCAGTCTGGTTTGAAGAAGCAGATATTCGTCAACACCTTGAGAGCGAATACATTCCCGGGCAAGAAAAATAGAAGAGGAGCTGGAACATGTCCCAGCTCTTACCGAATTAGAACAACCTTCTCTGCCTTAAGATAAATCTCTCCGCGCCCTGAATCCCTTTCCATTACTCCGGTGATGGAAAGGGGCACAGTGGATTCAAAAAAGGGCTTTGCGGCTCGATACACATCAGGGAACAGGATCACATCCAGAGTTCCATGTAGATCCTCCAGAGTCAGAAACAGCATGGATTCCCCTTTGGTAGTGCGGCTGCGGTGCGAGGTCTGGCGAATGCCCGCCACGGTTACCCGCCGCCCACCTTTTTCCATGGCCTCTTGAGTGGTCAACATTCCGCGTATCTTTTCCTGAACAAGTTCAAGCGGATGGGCATCCAACCCTGCGCCAAGAATTTCCATCTGCGCTTGTACCTTTTGTTCCAGTGACCAATCCTCATCGTTCGAGTCTGTCCACTCAAACAGACTCATTTGATCCCGCTGCCAGCCGCCGCTTTTTAACCGCTGCAGTATCGCGGGTATCTTCCCCAACCCTTCCAACGCCCCAACTTGAGTAAGGTTCTCTGCTTCCTGCGCGCGCGGATCGACTCGTGAGAGAAAATCATCCAGGGAATGGAAGGGCGCATGCTGCATGATGCGCTGGGTCGTGCGCTGAGTTAATTCTTTGACTTGACCCAACCCCATGAACAAAGCACGCTCATTTGAGCCTGATAATTTTTGTACTGAAAAATTATGGGTGGAGTAATTCACATGCGGGGGGCGTACCTTTAATCCTAGACGCCTTGCTTCACTTAGGTACACTCGCTGACTGTAATACCCGCCCCAATTGGCGAGCACTGCAGCCATGAATTCAGCCGGGAAATATTCCTTGCACCATGCAGAGCGCCATCCGACTCTGGCATAGGAAGCCGCATGCGCCTTGGGGAACCCATAGCCGGCAAAGGCAGCCATCATCTCCCAGATGCGTTCGCCGGTCTCAAAAGGCACGCCGCTCTTGGCTTGCGCTTCCTGCACAAATTTCCGTTCCAGTTCCTGCATCTTTTTGCCTGGGTCAAAATGACTCATGGCACGGCGCAGAAGATCCGCCTCGGCAAGGCTAAAGCCGGCTAATTCATTGGCGATGCGGAGCACCTGCTCCTGATATAGGATGACTCCGAACGTTTCATCAAGTAATGGAGCCAGGGAAGGGTGAAGATGGTTTACCGCCTCCTCTCCTTTGAAGCGGCGCACAAAAGCATCCTTCAATCCGCCGCTTAATGGTCCCGGCCTATACAGCGCCAGCGCCGCCATGATGTCATCTTCACTGCGTGCATGGATTTCACGCAAGGTTGCACGCATCCCTGGGCTTTCGATCTGAAAACAGCCGATAGTTTCGCCTTTTTCAATACGCTCAGAAGTTGACAGATCGTCAGAAGGTGTTGAATCTAAAACTGCCAGAGGGGTGGCATATTGGCCAGGCTGACTCTCTTGAATGAAATCCGCTACATCCCCAAGAACGGTCAGACCTCGAATGCCCAGCAGGTCAATCTTCACCAGCCCCAATGCTTCCACTGCCTCAAGGTCAAGCTGCGTGATGACAACCCCTTTGCCGCCGGAACGCATGACAGGCACAAGGTCAGTGAGGGCAGCGGGAGCGACGATCACGCCGCCCGGATGCATGGAAAGGTGACGGGGCAATTTCAGGATGGCCTCCGCATCATCGAAGATGGCTTGATATTGCTGCATTGGATAAACAGCGCGCAGCTCCGCAAAAGGCGAAGGCGGGTCTTTACCTTCCTCTGATTCTTCAAAGCGCGCCCACCAAGAATGAGGCAATTGATTGGCAAGTTCGCGCACCATTGATGGGTCGAGTCCATGTGCCTTGGCAACATCTCCCAGCGCAGAACGCGGACGGTAGCGATTGATCGTCCCCACCATTGCAACCCGGTCTGCGCCATAGGTATCAAAGACATGCTGGATGACGGTATCTCTTCTGCGTGAGCACAAGTCGGTGTCAATATCGGGCGGGGTAAGGCGTGCAGGATTCAGGAAGCGTTCAAAATACAGATTGAGTCTGATCGGGTCCGGGCTGGTGATCCCGAGGCAATGCGCAACCAGAGACGAAGCCGCCGATCCACGAGATGAAAATGGGACACCGGTCTTCCGCGCAAAATTCATAATATCTTCCACGATCAGGAAAATCGGCTCGAACCCCATTCTGGCAATTACTTCCAATTCGTGATCCAGACGCGCTTGAATGACGGGTGTGATCTTGCCATACAATTTCCGCGCGCCTTCCGTCGCCTTGTCTTGCAGATGCTGCGTGGCATTGACTCCCTTGGGCAACGGGACGATAGGCATTTGCGATGTCCCAATGGGCAGGTCAAACTTGCAGCGTTCGGCAACTTCCATTGTCGCGTTCACAGCCTCGGGGTAATCCTTGAAGCGCTCTTCAATAGCCTGCGGACTCATAAACCAGCCGTCCGTGGGTGCAAGCGTATCCCTCGGGATGGATATCAGCGTTTGATTCAATCGAACAGCCGTCAGTGTCCTCTGGAGGTTTGCTTGTTCAGGAGTCTGGTAATACACCGGGTGTGTCACCACGGCAGGCATTGCAAGTTTGTGCGCCAAAGCCGAAAGGGATGCAGCAGTGGATAAACTCCGCAAGGCGACATATAGACGGTCAGCAAAGATATCCTGAAGTTCTTGAGGTTCGCTGCTCAGCGCGATTAGATCCCTTGAATAAGTTGAGAGTAGCTCCAGAGAACATGGATTTTGAACATCATCCCGTAAAGCCAGCACGCTGCTCAACCTGCACAGGTTAGACCAACCTTCCAGGCTGGCTGCTAGAAGATGTAACGGACCACTCGCCAAGTCAATTTCCAAGCCGATGACGGGCTGGATGCCAACCTGCTTGCATGTTGTGACAAATTCAATAGCGCCAGTAAGGAGATGATGGTCGGTCAAACCAAGAGCGGACATGCCGCATGCCTGTGCTGCCAGCGCTAGATCTGCTGGAGGTATGAGGCCTTCCTGTAAAGAGAAGCTCGAATGGGTAGTGAGATGGATATACATCAGTCTGATTGTAAACGGTCTATGCAGGTTTTATCAGTAAAAACAACAAGAGTTAATATTAAAAAAAATTGGGAAGAATTGTCAAAGCACAGAATCGCAGAATCAACACCCCTATTTTCCATTAAAGAGCGACAAGGAAAGATTTTTAGGGAGTTCCAGCGTCTAAAGTTATTAAAATAAATTCATCAATCATGTTTTTTTATCAATACCTTCGCCAAAACTAGACTAAAAAAGTAGGGCTTTTCGGGTAAAGTAGGTTTGCGAAAAAATACCAAACCCGAGAAGCCCATGACAGAGATTCTAGCACTTTTGCAAAACATTGGT
>Ga0172373_10009432_pt1 | contig 12135 bp, 8 predicted proteins | sample Lak10m_2_FD_114546 | JGI IMG/M metagenome (GOLD analysis project Ga0172373, IMG submission 114546) | Freshwater microbial communities from Kabuno Bay, South-Kivu, Congo - kab_092012_10m | ecosystem: Environmental > Aquatic > Freshwater > Lake | place: Democratic Republic of the Congo: South-Kivu... | reverse complement strand
TTCGAGCCGCGCACCCCGGCGATGGCACTCAACCTTACCGACCACCGCTGGTCAGTTCGGGAGATTCTCCTCACTCCGGTGTTCTTGTCGGGAGGTGCGAGATAATCTCATCTCACTACCCGCTGCTGGCGAGCGCGGAAATTCAAATCTGCTTCTTTATGGAGTCTTTCTCGCCCGATCCTGAAATGGCTTTTTTCTGGGCGCGGATGCGGTTTCTGGGGCTGGTGTTTATCCTCCCCTTCACGCTTCTCTATGTGTTCGATCTCACCGGTGGCAAGCCCTTATCGCACCGGAGCATTGCCGCATTGATGATCGTCCCCATCCTCACGACGGGCGTCATCTGGTGGGGGGGGCTGGCGACAACTGCCTTTTTCAAAGAATGGACAGTGACGCAGTACGGAATGCTCACCATTGAGCGCACCCGATTTTGGGGCTGGTATCCCGTTTTTGGCGTTTTTAGCGCCGTGCTGATGATTGTGATTGCGTTACGCCTCGTCCAGTATATCCAGCAGAACTCCGGCATACGGCGCAAGCAGGCGCTCTGGATGCTGGTATCGCTTCTGGTAAGCTACAGCGCCGCCATTCCCGGCACGTTCTTTTACAACCCGTTCATGGTCAACCTGACTCCAATCGGGATGTCATTTTTCTCGTTTACGGTCGGGTGGGCATTTCGCCAGCGGTTGCTCAACCTGCTGCCCATCGCCTACGAAGCGATCCTGCAAAACATGCAGAGCGCGGTGCTGGTTCTCAACGCGCAGCATGAAGTGGTGGGCGCGAACCCCGCCGCCCGGACGCTGTTCCAGCAACCCGTGCTGGAAGGTTTGCCTGTACAGGCATTGGGACTAGAGGACACTTTTCTACAGCCTTTTGTGAGCCTTGACCCGGCTACGCACTGGGAAATCCAGACCACGATGGGGCGCAATCAACATCTGTACGACATCACGGTTTCGCCCGTGATGACGCGCACCCAAGAAGTTTACGGTCAGATCGTCATGTTCCGCGACATCGAGCAAAAGCGGCAGGCTGAACAAGCCCTGCAAGAAAGCGAAGCCCGCTACCGGATGATGGTCGAAAGTCCGCTGGCGGGAATTTACATCCTCAACCAAGACCACAAGCTGACCTACGCCAATCACGAACTGGTGCGGATTCTGGGCGCTACCCCCGAACAACTGCTGGGACAAAATGTAACCGATTTCATGACAGCTGAATCTGTCCAGACCATGCAATCGGAATATGACAGAGCCATACACGAGCAAGCGCGTGTGCGCCGTTACGAGGATTTAACGCTGGTCGGGCTGGACGGCAAAGCCCATCGGGTGCAGGCGGCATCCACCAGCATGACCACTGCCAGCGGTCAAACGCATGTCATCGGACAAATCGTGGATGTGACCACCCGTAAAGCCACCGAACAAGCCTTGCAAGAGAGCGAAGCCCGCTACCGTGCGGTGATTGAAGCCAGCATGGATGCCTATTTCCTGCTGGAAAGTGTGCGTGATGCCAGCGGAAACATCGTGGACTTCCGCATCGTGCAGGCCAATGACAAAGCCATTCACGAGTTAAATGCCCCCTATGATCGGTGGATGAACGGCAGCTTCTGCGAATTCTTCCCGATGGCCTGCAAAGATGGCACACTGGAACGTTACAAGCAGGTCGTCAGCAGCGGGCAAACGTCCGAGATGGATTTTGAGATTCAACCGGGGCGACCCGCTGCCGGCTGGTATGAGAGTCAGGTGGTGCGCGTGGGTGACGGTGTGGCGGTCATGCACCACAACATCACCGAGCGCAAAGAAATCGCACGGCGCGAGATGGAACTGACGCTGGAAAAAGAACGGATGCACATTCTCTCGACCTTCATCGAGAAAGCCTCCCACGAATTCCGCACCCCGCTGACCGTGATCCTGTCTTCCGGTTCGTTCATGGCGAAGTTGGATGACCCTGTGCGTCGGCAGGCCAAAGCCACCCGCATCGAGCAACAGGTGATGCGCATGACCAAACTGGTAGATATGCTGCTGGTGATGACGCGCCTCGAAAGCCAATCCACCATCGAAATGTTCTCGGTGAACGTCGGGCGGGTGATGCGGGCGGAATGCCAGACCTTGATGGATCGCTACGGTGAGTTGCCCAAACTGCAATATGAAGTGCCGGACAATTTGCCTTTTGTGCAGGGGAATATGACCGATCTGGCGGATGCGTTCCAGCAAATACTGGACAACGCTTATCGCTACACCCCGCGAGAAGGAACCATCACCGTCCGCAGCGGCATCAGCGAGGAAAAGCTGTGGCTGGAAATCCGTGATACCGGCATCGGCATCAGCGAAGAAGCCATGCCGCACATCTTTGAAACGTTCTGGCGGCAGGACGAACCGCACAGTACCCCCGGTTTCGGCCTCGGCTTGTCCATCGCGCAGCGCGTGATGGAAATCCATCACGGCAGCATTCAAGTCACCAGCGAAATCGGCAGCGGAACCACCGTCCGGCTCACCCTTCCGATTTCGACGGCGCGTATCCGCGTCTGGTCATGACCACAAATCCCCCCTATACGATCGCGCAATTGCGCTATAATGGATGCTTCAATTTTTTGCTAATCGAGGACGCTACAATGACCCCGTCTCCTGAAGTAATCGCCAAAATTAAATCCCGTGTGGCGGAACAGCGCGAGGAAATCATCACGTTCCTGCGCGAACTGTGCGCCATCCCCAGTTATAACAGCCAGATTAAGGATGTGGGCGAACGCGCCGCCGCCGAAATGCGGAAGCTCGGCTTCGAGCAAATCTGGTGGGACAAGATGGGCAACATCGTCGGGCGCATCGGGGACGGCCCCACCAAGCTGCTGTACGACAGCCACATTGACACCGTCGGCATCGGCGACCCCGAAGAATGGAAATGGGACCCGTTCACAGGCAAGATTGAGGACGGCGTGTTCTTCGCACGCGGCGCTTGCGACGAAAAAGGCAGCACCCCCGGCATGATCTACGGCCTGAGTCTCGCCAAAGAACTCGGCCTGCTGGAAGGCGTCACCGCCTATTACTTCGGCAACATGGAAGAATGGAACGACGGCAGCGCCCCCCATGCGTTCGTCGTGACCGAAGGCATCAAGCCAGATTACGTCGTCATCGGCGAACCGACCAAGATGCAGGTCTACCGGGGACACAAAGGCCGCGTGGAAATGAAGGTCGTGGCGAAGGGCAAGAGCGCCCATGCCGCCAGCAACTTCATGGGCGACAACGCCATCTACAAGATCATGCCGATCATTGACGCCATCAGCAAGCTCGAACCGCAGCTGGGCGACGACCCGTTCCTCGGTCATGGGCGCATCACGGTGACGCACATGGAAGTGAAAACCCCCAGCCTGAACGCCGTGCCGGACGAAGCCGTTGCCTATATTGACCGCCGCATCACCTTCGGGGAAGAACCGCAGGCGGTGTTGCAGGAGATCAAGAACCTGCTCGGCGACCGTAAGGATATGGAAGCCTCGATCCTGCTGTACGACGACCCCAGCTACACCGGTTTCGTGTTCCCGCTGGACAAAATCTATCCGGCGTGGGCCTACCCGGAGACTCACCCGCTGGTACAGGCCGGTATGCAGGCCGGTGATCTGCTGTGGGGCGCACCCATCCCCACCGGCAAGTGGGACTTCTCGACCAACGGTTGCTACTGGGCGGGTACAGCCGACATCGCCAGCATCGGCTACGGCCCCGGCGACGAAATCCACGCCCATTCGGTGCTGGATCAGACCCCGCTGGATGATGTGGTACGGGCGACTGAATGGTACGCGATCCTGCCCGCGCTCATTCCCAAGAACGCCTAGTTCGCGGGTTTCGATGTTCATCGAACACGAAGGTGTGAAGCTGTTTTATGAGGACGTTGGGCAGGGTAGTCCTGCCCTCGTCTTTGTGCATGGCTGGTTGATGACGCATGAAGTGTGGGGCGATCAGGTGCGTGCCTTCGCCCCGCATAGCCGCGTCATCACGCCCGACCTGCGCGGCTTCGGTCAGTCGGATAAGCCCCCCGGCGAATACACCTTCAAGCGGTTCGCCGCTGATCTCCATGAGATGCTCAATCAACTAGGCGTCCAGCGCCCGATACTGGTGGGCTGGTCGAAGGGCGCTTCAATTGGGCTGGTCTACGCCTCGCTGTATTCTGACGAGCTAACCGGCTTGGCGCTGGTAGGCGGCGGCGCGAAGTTCATCTCGACAGCCGATTACCCGCATGGGCTGCCTGCCCTGATTTTTGACGATCTGCTGCAACAGTTCGAGGCGGATTTCGAGGGTAGCACGCGGGGATTCATCGAAGGGATGCTGCCGGAACGACCGGGCGCACATCCCCTCAAAGACGATCTGCTCAACCTGTGCCGCACCGCTGTCCCCGCTGTTGCGCTGAACAGCCTCCGCAATGATGCCGCCGACGATTTGCGCGGGCTGCTGCCGGAATTGCGCCTGCCCGTCCTGATTGCCTGCGGCGAACGCGATACGGTGTGTTCGGTGGCCGGCAGCGTGTATATGCGTGATCGCCTGCCAGATGCGCAGCTCCAGATATTCCCCGGTCTAGGTCATGCGCCTTTCCTGACCGATCCGGCAGCATTTAACCAGCACCTCGGCGCGTTTATCAGCCGCTTGCGTCCAGCGTAGCATCCAACCGCAGCAGCGCACCCAGCAGCACACGGGCGCCGTTCACACAGTCTTGCGGCTCGGTGTATTCGTCCGGCGAATGGCTGACTCCATTCTGGCTCGGCACAAAGATCATCGCCATCGGCGCGATTTTGGCGATGCACATGGCGTCATGTCCGGCTCCGCTGGCAATCTCCTGATGCTTCAGCCCCAGTTCATCACTGGCCGCCTTCACCGCCGCCAGCACTTGCGCGTCCGAAGGGACGGGTGTTTTGTGCGAGATCTCTTTGAAGCTCGCCCCGGCGCTGCTCAGATGGGCTTCGAGTTCAGCGGCGGCGGCATCCAGCACCGAGTCGTCCAGCGAACGGATTTCAAAGGTCAAATCCACCCGTCCGGGAATCACGTTCGCCACATCGGGATACACTTGCAAACTGCCCACCGTGCCGACCATCCCGCGCCGCACCGCCATTTCGTTCACCCGTGTGATGAACGCCGCCGCCAGCACCAGCGCGTCCCGACGGCTCGCCATCGGCGTCGTTCCGGCGTGGTTGGAATAGCCGTGAAAGGTGACTTCGTAACGGCGGATGCCCACGATGCCTAGCACCGCGCCGACCGGAATGCCCGCTTCGTCCAGCACGCCGCCCTGCTCGATGTGCAACTCCAGATAGCCCGCCAGCGCCCCGACCGGACGCACCGCGTCGGCAATCGCCGCCGGATCGTAACCTGCCTCCTGAAGGTGCTGCGCCGAGGGGCGACCATCCCATGCCAGTTGTTCGAGGATGTTCGCTGGCAGCGCCCCGACCATCCCCCGGCTACCAAAAGTCGCACCGGGCAGCGTGGCTTCTTCGGCAGAAAAGTTGATGATTTCGATGGGGTGGCGCGTTTTCACACCCGCTGTATGCAGCGTGCGCACCACCGCCAACGCCCCGATCACGCCTAGCGCCCCATCATACTTGCCGCCGTCCCGCACCGTGTCGGTGTGTGACCCCATGCCAATCGGCGCTAAGGACAGGTCAGAACCGGGGTAACTGCCGATGGTGTTGCCCATCGCGTCCACCCGCACCTGCATCCCTAGCGCCCGCATTTGCGCCTCGATCCATTCGCGTCCAGCGCGATCTATCCGGCTGTAAGCGATACGGTTGATCCCTTTCCCGCCCGGTTCGCTAAACGTCGCCAGCTTTTCCAGATCATCTAGTAACTGCTCACCATCCAGTGCGAACACCATGTTGTTTATCCTGATCGACTCCATACGCGGGTGCAATTAAGACCGACTTACCGGCGAATGATTTTGCCAGTGAAAATGCAGGGGAATCATAGCTTGAAACAGGGGGCAGAACAAGCGATCCCAATCCCCCCCCAACCTCGTACAAGGGCGGAGAACCTCACCCTTCACCCCCTCTCCGTAGGAGCAGGCGTGGGGGAGGCAGAGTCCCCTATCCCCCGTCCCCTTATCCCCATACATGGGGCATGTTATCAGGGGAGAATACAAAGGCGTGAGAACCTTTTTCCCTCAGCCCCCTGTAATGGGGCAGGTTCTTCAAAAACCGACCCCTGAAAGCGGCGCATGGGCGGTGAACGGTTGGCTAGTCAGGTTGGGCGGGGGTATCGTCCGGCGGGCTGGTGCGCACCTGCAACCATCGCAGGCGGTCTTCGCTCACCGTGCCGATGGTTAAGCCGGTATAGCCGACCTCGCGCAGCGTTTTGGCGGTTCCTACGCGCTGTGACTCGTAGATACCGCGATGACCGGATGCCAGATAAGCCACAAAACAGGCCAGCGCAAGGTAGAACACTGCGCCGCCGCCGAACAGTTCCACGCCCATCAGGGTGCAGGCCAGCGGGGTATTGCTGGCACCAGCGAAAGCCGCCACGAACCCTAGCGCCGCCATGAACATCGGGTCAATTCCGAGCAGCCCCCCCAGTGTGAAGCCCAACGTTCCGCCCATGATGAACAGCGGTGTCACTTCACCGCCCACAAACCCGAAGCCGAGTGAAACCGCCGTAAAAACCAGTTTGCCCAGAAAGGCCAGCGGCGGCACGCCCGTTCCATCAAAAAGATGCGTAATCAGTTGCCCGCTGAGGCCGAGATATTCACGGGTGTTCAGCAGCAGCGCGAGGCCGATGACCACCACGCCGCCCGCCAACGGACGCAGCAGCGGCGAAGGCAGCAGGCGGCGCGAGTGGCGCTTGAGGAAATCGGTCAGTTCTACGAACAGGGCTGCCATCAGGCCGAAGGCACAACCCGCCAACACCACCGCCAGCAGCAGCAGTGGATTCAGCGCCACATCCGGCATGACATACCCGCGTGCGTGCTGAACGCCTAGCGTTCGCGTCACCAGATCGCCCACGATGGCCGCCGCCATGCACGGCACGACCCCTTCATAACGGATGCGCCCGAAGGCCGGTGCTTCCAGCGCGAACACAAAGCCGGCTACCGGAGTCCCGAACACCGAGCCGAAACCGCCGCTGATGCCCGCCAGAATCATCCAGCGGCGATCTTCGCCCGTCAGCCGGAAAACGCGCCGCAGCCCATCGGCGAGGCTGGCGCCCATCTGCACAGCCGTGCCTTCGCGCCCCACCGAGCCGCCGAACAGGTGCGTGAGGATCGTGCCGAACAGGATTAAGGGAGCCATACGGCGGGGAATGGGGTCGCGGTTGGAATGCACCTCTTGAATCACCAGATTGTTGCCGCGTCCGGCCACGCCGCCCCACCGACTGTACAGCCCGCCGAGCAGCAGCCCCGCCAGCGGCAGCCCGTACAGCAGCTCCGGTTGCGCCAAACGGGTCGCGGTGGCCCATTCCAGCGATCGTAAAAAGAGGAACGAGGCGATTCCCGACAAGACGCCGACCGCGCCGCCCAATGCCGTCCATTTCACCAGTACCGTCAGGAAAGAACGCTGTTCACGCCAGTCATAGCGGTTCATCATCATGCCTGCGCGAGTTTCTATGTATACTGTGCGCCTGATTATACGGGGCAGGGCAAGGGAACGCACCTGCCGGGTGTTCGCACCCAACATGGCGGTTGACATCCGCCCCGCTGCTTGCTAGAATACCGTTAATACTATTTTACAAAACATTTTTTCACCGTTGCGAGAGGTTGTTGTCAGTACGGTCAGACCGGGTCTTGCACGGCAAGACCTCTGAACCGTGTCAGGCCCTGACGGGAGCAGCACTAAGGAGTTATTCTTGGGTGTTGCAGGTAACCCGGCCTGATCGTACTGGCAACAACCTTTTGCTTTTTCTAGTCACCGCTTCCCCCCCTTGACTGCTGACAGACCTCATCCTCATGGTAGAATATGCGCCTATGCTGGAACGATCTGATTTGATTCTGCCCGATTCTCCCCGGCGCCGCAGTCCTCCCCGCTGGCCGGTGGTGCTGCTGGCGGTGGGCGCTGGCCTCACAAGCTGCGTGTTGGCCTGCGTGTTGCTGCTTACGCTCACGCTGCTGCGCCCCCTGACCGTCCTGCCGGTGACAGTGATGCTGGATGGCGTCTCGTATCCGGTAGAAACCAGCGCGGCTACCGTGCGCGACCTCCTGACCGAAGTGGGCGTTTCGCTCAACAGCGGTGACTCGCTATCCCCGGAACTCGATGCGGCGATCACCGCTAATCTGGTGGTGCAAATCGTCCGCGCCCGCATCGTGACGCTGGTGGTGGATGGCGTTGAGCAGAGCTTTCAAACCCGCTTCGACAATCCGCTGGATATTTTGAAAAGCGCGAATATCACGCTGGGTGATGCCGATCACGTTCTGGTGGACGGCACACGGGTCAACCGGATGGATTTGCTGGTGTGGCCGGTGCCCGTCACCCGCATCGAGGTTGACCACGCGCTCACGGTGGCGTTGGAGGATAGCGGCGCGTCCAGCGTGCTGCTGACGACGGCCCCAACCGTTGGCGAGGCGCTCTACGAAGCCGGCGTCATCCTGTTTCTGGCGGATACAGTAGACCCCGGCTTGGATACGGTCATCTCCGACGGGCTGGTCATTCGCATTCAGCGTTCGCAGCCCATCTCGATTGTGGCGGACGGCGTGACGCTGGAAACGCGGGCGCAGGGCGCTACCGTAGCCGATGCGCTGGCGAGTGCGGGCGTGGCGCTCATGGGGCTGGATTACAGCATCCCGGACGAGAACAGCCCGCTTCAGCCCGGTATGAGCGTGCGCGTCATCCGTGTGAGCGAACAGGTGGAGCAGGAACAAACGGTGATCCCGTTTGAAACGGTGTATCAGGCCGATGCGTCAATGGATTTGGATACCAAACGGGTGACGCAGGAAGGCCAGAACGGGATTATGCAGATCAACATCCGGGTGCGGCGCGAGAACGGCTCCGAGATCAGCCGCACGCAGGAAAGCAGCGGCGTGGCGCGGGAACCGATTAACCGCGTGCTGAACTACGGCACCAACATCGTCATCCGCACAATAGACACCCCGGAAGGGACGAAAGAATACTGGCGCGTGCTGCGGATGTATACCACCAGCTACCATCCGGCGGCGCTTGGCGGGGATAACATCACCGCAACCGGGCGTGTGCTGACCAAAGGCATTGTGGGCATTGACCCCAAAATCATCCCCTACGGATCGCAGGTGTATGTGCCGGGATACGGCGTGGGACTGGCGGCGGACACCGGCGGCCCGCGCAAGTTCAAGTTGTGGATTGACCTCGGCTATGACGACGAGAACTGGGTGTCGTGGTCAAAATATACCGATGTGTATCTGCTCACGCCGATTCCAGCCAGCTTCCCGTATATGCTGCCGGAGTAGCGGGCGTATCCCTGACTAACTCACGCTGGCGCTGAACCCGTTCTTATTGCGCCGGATGTTCAACAGGACATGCACCAGCATTCCGAACACCAGCCCCCAGAAGGGCGCACCGATGCCGAACAGGTTGAAGTTGGCGGCGGTACACAGCAGCGCGACCACGCCCGCATCGCGGGTGGCGGTGTGTTCGGTGGCGGCACTGGCGGCGCTGGTGATCGTCCCTAGCAGCGATAAGCCCGCGACGCAGGCGATCAGCGCCGGCGGCAGCGCCGTGAACAAGGCCACCGCCGCCATGCCGAAACTGCCCGCGAGGATATACCATACGCCGATGGACACCCCGGCGGTGTAACGTTTGGTCGGGTCGGGGTGCGCTTCGGGGTTGGCGTTCATGGCGGCGGTGATGGCCGCCAGATTCAGCCCGTGACACCCGAACGGCGCGAGCAGCAGCGAACCAATCCCCGTGAAAATCAGCGCCCCATCAATCGGCAGTTCGTAATTATAGCTCCGCAGCACGGCGATTCCCGGTGCGTCTTGCGTGGTGAGCGCGAGGGCGAACAGCGGCAGCGCGAGGCCGAGCAGCGCCTCCGGCGTGAAGGTCGGCGCGGTGAACACCGGTTGGGTGAGCGCGAGGCTAATCGGGGGGAGTTGAAGCTGCCCGCTGAGTGCCGCCACCAGTAGGCCAATCCCCAATGCGCCCAGCGTCGGCACACGGAAGCGCACCCGCCGCAGCACGAAGAACACCGCGATCATCAACGTGACCATCAGCGTGTTATCCGGTAAGGCGCTGAACAGCCCCGTGCCGAAGTGCAGCAGCACCCCCGCCAGCATCCCCATGATGACTGCGTTGGGGACGAGCGCGATCACGCGGCTGTACCATCCGGTCAGGCCGAGCAAGATGGTGGCGACGGCGGCGATGAGGAACGCGCCGATGACGCTGCTGTAGGGGTAAAGCGCGATGCTGGAGATGAGCAAGACGACGCCGGGGGTAGACCATGCGGCGGTGACGGGCATCCGGTACCACAGCGACATGATGAGGCTGAGGATTCCCGAACCGATGACGGCTGACCACAGCCACGAGGCCGCTTGCCCCTCGTTTAGATGACCGGCGGTGGCGGCTTGAATCACGATTAGCACCGGGCCGGAGAAGGCCACGATGACGACCAGCAGGCCGGAGAGGACAGACGATAGGGCGAAGGCACGCGGTAGGTCACGCACGCTGCCCCGGAAACGGGCGAAGGAAGCCGTCATAGCAATAACCTCGGTGAGCGCAGTCCGATCGGATGGCGCTCACACGATACTGCACAACCCCGCCGGGGCGCTAGTGCCACTGCACGCCGCGCTTAGTCTTCCTTGTCCAGTTGTTCGTCGGTTTTGCCGAAGCGCCGCGTGCGCTGGTTGTATTCCGCGATGGCCTTCCGCAGTTCGTTCTTGTCGAAATCCGGCCAGTAAGTCGGCGTGGCATAGTATTCGCTGTACGCGCCTTGCCAGATGAGGAAGTTGCTCACGCGCAATTCGCCGCTGGTGCGGATAATCAGGTCGGGGTCGGGCAGGCCGCCCGTGTACAGGTAGCGGTTGAGCAGGTCTTCGGTGATCTGGTCTTCGGGGATGCCCTCGCGCACGATGCGCCGCACGGCCTGTACAATCTCGTCGCGCCCACCATAGTTAAAAGCCACATTCAAAATCAGCCGGGAATTGTGGTTCGTAAAATCACAGGCATATTTAATTTTCTTTTGCAGAATCGGCGCGATCTGATCCAACCGTCCCAGATGGCGGATTTGCACGCCGTTCTCGTCCAGTTCCTTCAGTTCGCGGTCAATGACCGTTTCCAGAATGGTCATGAGCAGGCGCACTTCCAGCGGTGGACGGCGCCAGTTTTCGGTGGAGAAGGCGTAAATGGTCAGGATTTCCACGCCAAATTCCACGCAGGCGCGGATGATGTGGCGCAGGTTTTCTGTCCCTTGTCGGTGGCCTTCGGCACGCGGCAGCCCGCGTGATTTCGCCCAACGACCGTTGCCATCCATGATGATCGCAACGTGCTTGGGGACTTCCCCGATAGGTGAGTTGGTGCTGTTGGCTTGCATCGTTTGAGTCGGCACGATCATTCCGCAGTCCTTGATATACGACGCAGCAGGACGCGAATGCGTTTTCCTGCAATCTTGATGGCAATAATACACCGCATCCGCGCCGATTCCTCAGTACGGATGCGCTGCACATACCCCGTTGTCTAGAGTTCCATGATGTCTTTTTCTTTTTTCTTGCCGGCTTCTTCGATCAGCGCAATATACTGATCGGTCAGCTTCTGCACTTCGGACTCGCCGCGTTCCAGTTCGTCCTCGGAGATCAGCTTTTCCTTCTCGAATTCTTTCAAGTCGTCATTGGCGGAACGCCGGACGTTGCGGACGGCGACTCGCACTTCTTCCATGCGCTTGTGCAGGAACTTCACCAAGTCCTGACGGCGCTCACGGGTGAGAGGCGGCATATTCAGGCGGATGACTTCGCCATCGGTGTTGGGGTTGATGCGCAAATCCGACTGCTGGATGGCCTTCTCGATGGCCTTCAACGCGCTCCTGTCGAAAGGGCGGATCAAAATTTGCATGGCTTCGGGCGTGGAGATGGTCGCCAACTGGCGCAACTCGGTATCCTGCCCGTAGTATTCCACGATCAGCCGGTCTACCAGACTGGTGCTGGCGCGGCCTCCGCGTATGCCCTGCAAGTCCTCTTCAAAGACGTGCAGGGTGCTTTTCATTTTGGCTTTGGTTTCGTTGATGATGTCGTTAA
>Ga0172373_10009429_pt1 | contig 12136 bp, 10 predicted proteins | sample Lak10m_2_FD_114546 | JGI IMG/M metagenome (GOLD analysis project Ga0172373, IMG submission 114546) | Freshwater microbial communities from Kabuno Bay, South-Kivu, Congo - kab_092012_10m | ecosystem: Environmental > Aquatic > Freshwater > Lake | place: Democratic Republic of the Congo... | reverse complement strand
TTAATTCTGTCCATACACTTATCCCAGAATTGATGACATATAGATCTGATTTTGAGCACTGAATCCGTAGCGACCCTGACTATATTGCTGCCAAAGATTATCAATGACTTGCAAATCTTCACAGGAAATTTGCTTAATTTCTTCGGCTGTCAAGACTGAACCAATATTTTTACGTGCAGCTTGACACATCACGTTCCATGTTTCTTGATTTGCTGCTTGCCACTTACCACTTGATAACAATGCTCTTAACTTAGTATAGTCAATACCAGTGCTAGAAGTGAGTGCTTGTAATTGAGTAGATGTTTCGACATTAGCGATCGCTAATCCTTTTTGAGGGCGACGAAAGCGTAGAGTCATGGCTCCATTACTTTGACCATCACCCAATAAAACTGCTTCGCCTGTATCTGTGAGTTTGATCGAAATCTCGACCTCGTCTAGCGCTAACCCATTGGCATCACTTGGGGCATTGTCCAAAGCAATTTGCTGCACCAAGCTTGTAAGTCTTTGAATGCTGTCTTTAATCTTGGTGGAGCTGATCGACTTAATCGACTCACTATTGGCGCGATCGCCATTTCCCACAAATTCAATTAGTATTTCTTCGCTATCCATGACATCCTTTATTTGGGCTAATTGCCAGATATTTAAGACAATCTCTGCGTAAATTTTAAGAGGAAACTGTCTCAGAACTATGAATATCTGACTCTCTGTTTAAGTTATTGGCTGAAGTGATATCTAGAGTGTTAATTAAAGAATTGTTTAAATTACTTAAATTACTTAAATTATTGTCTTTATCGTTGCTCTTGTCATTAATAATATTGCTAGAAATATTACTAGCACCATTACTAGCACCGTTATTGATAGCGGTAAAAGTATTGGCTATAGGTACATTCAATTTAGTCGCTGTAATTCTAGCAGTAATCGCTCGTTTTGTTAGCGCTGTATTGTAGGCTGTGGTAATGGCAAGCCGATCCACCATCCCGATTACTCGCTTAGGCTGGTGGCGATCAACCACAGGCATCTGGCGTAAATCCCTTGTTGCCATACGTTTTAGCGCTTCAGCAAGCGATTCATCAGCAAAGGTACAGATTACTTCACTGGTACAAATATTTTGTACGGTCATGTCTTCAAGGGGGCGCTCGGTTGCAGGTGCTGATAGCAAACGTTTTAGGTCTTGGGTGGTTAAAATCCCTTGCAAGTGGTTAATTTCATCTAATACTAAGGCACTATGGTGGTAGCCACTGGTGATAAATTGGGCCGCTTGCATTAATGGCATTGAATATTTAACGGAGGCGGGATTGAGGGTCATAACTTCGGCAATTTTGATTTTTTCAAGTACCTCGATATCGGCGGGTAGCCCAGACCATTGCATGATCATCCGATCTGCGGATTTTGATGAATCTATTTGGTCAAGTACCCATGCACAGAGTCCTACGGCTGCCATCAACGGTAAGACGATGCGGTAGTCGCGAGTCATTTCAAATAGTAGTAATACTGATGTTAAGGGGGCGCGAACAGTCCCTGCCAAAACGGCCGCCATTCCTACAAGTGCATAGGCGGGTGAAGCGGCGATCGGGATCGAAGCAGGTAAAAAACTCGCGATCGCCTGACCGTACAAACTACCTAACACTGCGCCCAAGAAAATCGAAGGTGCAAAAATACCACCAACAAAACCACTCGCAGAACTAATCGCCGTCAATAAAAGTTTAACTACTAACAAAATTGCTAATAGTGGAATTGTGAACGGTGTATCTTGCAGGATGGATTCTACTGTTTCGTAACCAATCCCTATTACTTCAGGAAAAGTTAAGGCAATCAGACCGACACATAGTCCGCCAAGCAATAGTTTGATCGGCATCGATAGTTTTTGCATAAATGGGGCGATCGCCCATTCCCCAGCAAAAAATTTCTTTGCTTGTTTAATTGCGCGAGTAAACATCAGGGCGACGGCACTAGCTAGCACACCTAATCCAAGGTATAGAGGCAATTCCCAGTAGCTGCGTACTTCGTAGACAGGCAGGCTAAAAGCTGGGCGTTCGCCAAGACTAATCTGGGAAACTAATGCCGAAATGACAGAGGCAATGACAACAACACTTACATCAGAGTTAGGACTAGATTTATTAGTGCGGTAGGAATCACGTAGTAAGACCTCAAGGGCAAAAAATACACCTGCGATCGGGGCATTAAAGCCTGCGGCTAAGCCTGCGGCTCCCCCTGCCCCAATCAGTAGACGAATGCGTTCACTGGAAAATTGCAACATTTGACCAAGTAAAGAGCCAATATTGCTACCCAACTCAACGCTCGGACCTTCAGGGCCAAGCGATGCACCTGCGCTTAGGGAAAGTGCTGCTGCCACAGTTTTTAGGGGAACCTGCGAATAGGAAAGTCCTATTTCTGGGCTAGAAGTCTTCGCTTCTGCTTGATCTAACTTATCTAGTTTGAAGCGCACAAGGCTGACAACTAGAGATCCAACCATTGGAATAAAGATGATCGCCCAATGCCAATTATTGCTGAGTACCACGGCTAACTCATGCCAATAGATCTCTTGGGTAAATAAGATCAGTTTGCGAAATAGGGTGACACCAGTGCCACTAATTAAGCCCACTGCGATCGCCGAAACAAGCATAACCGTCTCCGCAGATGGCTGAAGACGGTTTAGGACGGTCACCAGTAGGCGGGAAAGCGACATGGTGGGGAACTCGTAAAAGGAGTAGAGTTAGAGCAATTTAGGATTTGACTGAGGCTGAAGCAGAGCATTACCTCAGCCCAAGGTAATTATTCTGGAATTTATTCTAAATTTTCGGCATTGCTCTCTTCAGAAAATTCTTCTAAAGCCTCTTCTGATTCTAAACCAGCAACTGAATTAGTGTTAGACAAATCCCGATCGCTTTCAGAATTTACGACAGCAACTAAGTCAATTTGTTGACGATAATAATCTACGCCCTTGACCTGTACTTCTACGCGATCGCCCAAACAATATTGACGACCACTGCGACGACCAACTAGTAAAGTGGAAGCCCTCGCTCTACCCTTGCCATTAATCAAGGGAAACTCGTACCAGTCATCTTTAAGAGAACTAACATGAACTAAGCCTTCAACCAAGAGAGACTCAATCTCTACAAAGAATCCATAGGACTGAACGCTGGTGATGATGCCATAGAAATTGCCGCCTGTGTGCGATCGCATAAATTCCGCTTTACGCAATCCATCCAGATCAGAAATTGAACGGTGATACAAAGCATCAGCTTGATTGAGCTTTGGCACAATGGCTTCCAAATCCTCAATTAACTGCCGCTCTGTTTCAGGTGGTAAGACGCTCCAATTTACCTGACCATGGGCGCTAGAACTACGAAGGTTTACCCCATCTTTAATTCTGATGCTGCGGCGATCGCGTCCTTCTTCAAATACAGTATGTAAAATGCGTTGGATTAGTAGATCACCATAATGATTTTGGGTAAACACGCCATGCACATAAGACTGATCGGTTAACCCTAACCCAAAGTGGAGTGATGGCGCAAGTACATACTCATTGGTCTTAAACATAGACATCAGTATATATTTGAGAATATCGCGAGTTGCATCTTGTTCAAGCTGATTTACCTGTGCCAAAATCCGATGCAAATCAGCTATTTGAATCTGTTCAGGCGTTTCTAATTGCGCCGAAATACCCATGCTCTCTAATAGCTTTGTCCAGTCATCAACCTTCCCTTGATCAGGAGGAATTTGACGCAAATAGATAGAGGGAATTGATAAAGACTGGAGGTGGGAAGCGATCGCTTTATTTGCCAAGATCATTACCTCTGTAACCTTGCCAGAGATCGGCAAAGTTAAGGGAACTACTGTCAAACCGCGTACTCCCTCATCCGCCTCTTGAGAAGGAATCTGTGGTAATACCAACCTGATGGCATTGGAACGCTCTTGTAGCAAAGTTCCTACTCTGGCAATTAGATGGACTAACTCTTCTACTTCTGTATCAATTTCTTGGCTAGGCGCTTCTTCATCAACTGCGACTTTCCCATCAAGAATCTGTTGCGCTCTCTGATAACTCAAGTTCGCCCGCACCAATACTGCTGAAGGCTGAATCTCAAAAGAAAGCATATTTCCTTCGTGATCCAATTTAATCAACACTGACATTGTGAGATATTCGGGCTGATTAAATACATTCATCTCAGGCAACATTGGCAAAATGGTGTCACCCAAGAAAAATGACCGTAGACGTTTCTGAGCTTCCAAATCCAATGGCGAGCCTGCCGTTACATAGGTCGCAACATCAGGGATATGTACACCCAATTCCCAACCAGTATCGACCGCAACGATCGAAATTGCTGCCGCATTACCAATTCTGACAGTTAGGGTTTTACGTAAATCAAGACGATGTTTGAGATCGGCTTTTCGTACACCTCTAGGTAAACTTGCTGCGGCTGTCAAAGCCTTTGCACTAAATCTTCTGGGCAAATTATGTTTGCAGCATACTAGATCGATGTCATTAGTTGATTCGGCATCATCACCCAAAATCTGCAAAATGCGTCCCAAAGGTAAGTGGTTACCCAAGGAAAATCTCACCATTTCTAAATGCACGAGTTTGCCATTTGCCACACTGAGGTCGGGCGTTTCCTCGTCAGGTATTAGCTCTACTTCAAACAATAGGCGATCATCCAGTGGTACGGCTCGATAACTATCATCCGTAAATTTCACGGTCGAAAGTAATGTTGGATTTGATCGCTCAAGGATCAACCGTACTTCACCTTCAGGCGATCGCCGCCGCACACCGTCTTTAGTTACCCGCACCAATACGCGATCGCCATTCCACGCATTACTCAGTCTGCTTTCGCGCACATAGATGTCTTCAGCACCCTCAACATCTTGGATCGCAAAGCAAAAACCTTTACTTGAACAACGCAAACGACCTTCTACCAGACCTTCTTCTTGGATGCGTCGATATCGTCCTTTGTCTTTTTCAAGAATACCGATCTTTTCCAAAGCATCAAGGGCAACTTGGAGCCGACGAACGCTTTTGTTGTCATCACCGATCCCAAGTTTTTTTTCGATCGCTTTGGGTGTAACTAGCTTGTCATCAGAGAAATTGTCTAACAGTTGATTAATCGAGAATTCCATGAGGCGAAGGTCGAACGATTGGTTAAGGTGAGCAAATTAGAGCAAACGAGGGGTAACTACAAAGTAGATATCTACTTAATAAACGCAAACTAGAAGCAAATATCAACATCACAAATCAATGACAGTCAAGATTTCGACATTTAGCACAGACAAATTAACTGCGATAGATTCGACTTATCAAAACGAATCTGTGGAAGTTAATCCATCTTCTTAGAGGAGATCTTGATATCTCTGCGATGGTATGACAGACTCAATACAGGATAGTAAAATATGGATCGAAACGCACATCTACTAAATCCCGAATAGCATTTCCCTAAGAAACTTTGTTTTTTCTATAGGGGGGGTAGCTCTAGCTTTTTATGCTTATTGGGCTTAGGTAAACTAGCAAATTTGCAAAGTTAGGTTGCACAGTGTTCCCCTGCTAATTTTATTTTAGCCCAATTGCTCCAGCAAATATTTTGGATATTGACTTTAATTTAATGTGATTTCAGCACAAACCACAAAATTTCAGCAATTCTCATTACTAAATCGCTTTCAGTGTTTCCAGCGCTTTTGGCGCTGGAAACACTGAAAGCTTTCTATAAGATATTCTCACGAATAATAATCCCAGAGTTTTATGCATTCATTTTTTAGGTTCATTGCAGTTGTACAGCAACCCTAAATGGGGTGTGGAAGCGCAACATTTCGTGCGTTTCCACAACTCTCAAAAAAACACAAATGATTTAGGACTGCTATAGCAATGAAAGAGATCCCAAGCATAAATACTTGGTTAGTGTATCCAGAAACACTTAACTTTGTACTGCTATTTTTGCTACATTATCTTCACACAGATATCTAACCTGTTATGTTGTGAGGAATAGTAACAAATGTCTAAGTTTTCCAAGAAAAATTACAGCGTAGTAATTTCTGCTGCTGTTGCTGCATCTGCTTTAATTAGCGGTGCTGCTAATGCTCAAGCTTCTCAAGACTCAGAAGTAATCCGCTCCGTAACTAATGACAGCTTGGTTCGTCCCAGTGCTGTTGCACAAAATGTAACTTCAGTATCTCAACTTAGCGATGTCCGCCCCACTGACTGGGCTTTCACCGCATTGCAATCCTTGGTAGAGCGCTACGGTTGTATCGCTGGCTATCCTGACAGCACTTTTCGTGGCAGACAAGCAACCAGTCGCTACGAATTTGCTGCTGGTTTGAATGCTTGCTTGGACAAGATCAACGAAATTATCTCCGCAGGTTTAGCTGATAAGGTCAGCAAAGAAGACCTAGCTACATTGCAAAAGCTACAAGAAGAGTTCGCTGCTGAACTCGCAACTCTTCGTGGTCGTGTTGATGCTCTCGATGCTAAGACCGCTAAGCTCGAAGCTCAACAATTCTCGACAACCACCAAGCTACGTGGCGAAGCTGTTTTTGGACTAGCTGCTGCTTCTGATGGTCTTGATGATGCCCCTGTTTCTAATGCTACTACTAATAACAACTTTACAGACAGAACCAACACAATTTTCAGCTATCGTGTTCGTCTCAATTTAGATACTAGCTTTACTGGTAAGGACTTGCTGCGAACTCGCTTGCAAGCAAGCAACACTCCTAATCTAAATACTGATGGAGTTGCTTTTCCTGCTACTCAGACTGGACTGGGCAGTGGCAATAGTACTAGATTGTCTTTTGAAAGTGGTACCCCAAATAACAGTTTTGAAATCAATCGTTTGTTCTATCGTTTCCCAATTGGGGATAACATCACTGCTTATGTTGCACCAATCGGCGCTCCAGAAGATGTCATCAGCCCTCTTAACCCTCTCGAAAGCGACTCTCAAGGTACACTCTCTCGCTTTGGTCGTTTCAATCCTCTGATCCGCATTGCATCTAGTAGTCGTACTAGTGGCTTGGCTGTTGCTGGTTTGAACTTCAAGTTTAGCGATAAGGTTTCCCTTGAACTTGCATACACTGCATCGAATGCCGCTCTAGCATCTGGACAAGGTGGTGTAACTGGTGGTGACACCAAGATTGCTGCTCAGTTTGTATTCAAGCCCGCTGATGTATTAACTCTCGGCGTTGGTTACGCTAATGCCTATACTTTTGGTAACACTCTTGCTTCTGGTCTAAACGGTGATTCTATTGGAGCATCTGCTGTTAACGCTGCTGGGATTAGTGGTATTAGAAGTAATACCGTAGTTGGCAGTTTAGTTTGGGATATTACCAAGAAGTTTACCTTCAATACTTGGGGTGCTTGGACTTTTGCTGATACAACTGGTACAACTACCGCATCAACAACCTTTACTAGCTGGATGGCTGCATTGTCTAGCAAGGACTTGTTTACCGAAGGCGACCTAGCTGCTGTGATGTTTGGTCAACCACTTTACAGAAGTAGTGTTGGTGGCGTTGCAACTGGCAGCACCGATACTCCTTATCACTTGGAAGCTCTATATCGTTTCCGTGTTTCCAAGAATATCAGCATTACTCCTGGTGTTTACTTTGTATTCAACCCAGGCAGTGCCAATGCTAACGGTACTGCAACCGTTGGTGTAATTCGTACCACTTTCTCCTTCTAGGTTTTAGTGTTACCTAAAAATTAAAAAGGAGAGGCGCTGAGCGCCTCTCCTTTTTAATTTTTAAAATAATATATAGTTAAGTGTAATGCGCCTTAGTTGGAGTTGTAGCAATGACTGTACTATACGAGCAGGATTATGGACTCTGGGCCGAGCAGATGGCTGATTTGTTATCGGCAGGTCGTTTTGCTGAATTAGATATCGATAATTTGGTGGAAGAGGTACGCGATTTGTCAAAGCGAGAACGCGATCGCTTGTTAAGTAGCGTGCGGCTGATCCTGCATCATTTACTCGAATGGGACTATCAACCCGAACGGCGATTGCGGAGTTGGCAAATAACTATTCAATTGCCCCTATTCGATTAGAGATGTCCATGATCGCCCTGTAGTTTTAGAACCGTGATTTTAGGCTCATAATTTTAGGCTTTAGGCGATCGCTTAGATCTTGTCGGCTTTGTAATCTTTTTCGATTCTGTAGTGGATTTTTGTAATTTTTCAACCTGCTTAATCGTCAATCCCGTAAACTGAGCAACCAAATCGACAGACATATTAGAACGCAACATTTTCAGAGCAATTTGATTTCTCTCTTCAGCCTTACCTTCAGCTTTGCCTTCAGCTTTGCCTTCAGCTTTGCCTTCAGCTTTGCCTTCAGCTTTGCCTTCAGCTTTGCCTTTGACCGTACCCTCAAGTAAAATATCTTGATAAATTACTGACTCTCTCATAATGTCGCTCCTCAATAAATGTTGAATCACGTCCTTACTTAATGCTAACCCAGAAATAATTGCAGTTGCCGCACTGACATTATTTTTTACTTGCCTGTCTTTGATATTGTCGATTATCTTTGCGGTTTTTCTCAGAGTTTCAGTCGGATCATCGGTTTTACTTAAAACTGACAAAGGTAGCAATCCTAAATAACTCTGTAAAACTTCAGTTGACTGCTCCCACAACCTAATCACATTAAACTCGTGATTTAATTTACGAGAACTAAAAGTGGTTTGGTAAACCAAAGGCGAACTAGTCGGTTTTAAGTAAATGACAACTTGGTGAATTTCTTTGTTCGGGTACTTGCCGTAAAGTCTTAGCCAATAATTTGCCATCCGATATGCCATTGACTCATCGGTTCTAGTTTGGAATTCTAAGTGCAGAATTACTTCTGTCGATTCTAGAAAGATCACTGAGTCGGCGCGAATTGGCTCAAGTGAGAGTTCCGATGGTTCCAGTTTCGTGAGGGCGATCGCTTTCCCTAATAACCAAATAGCAAAATCTGATGGAAATGTTTCGGCTAAGTATTTACAAGTGTTGTCGTATCCACTCATAGTTGCGATCGCATAGCTTCGGCAACTTGGGGCATAGGATCATTAGCTAGTTTTTCTAAAGCAGACATAGCTTCATCGCCGCCGAGTTGAGCTAGAGACTGAGCAACACGATGACGGATTTGCCAATCGGGATCTTCGACAAGGGGTAACAATAACGCTACTGACGCAGGATTACCAAGATCGCCGAGAGAACCGATCGCTGCAATTTTGACTAGTTCATTAGGGCTTTGTAAGGCTTCAGCCAGTAAATCAAAACCCTGAGGGTCACCTAGCTCACCGATCGCGGCAATGATACTAAATTGAAACAACCAGTCGTTAGTGGACTCGTAGGCAGTTTTAAGTAAATTAAAGGCTTGGGTAAGTCGTAGGGAACCAAGCGAAGCAGCAGCGGCAGCTCGTACATCAATTTCAGGATCGAGCGATAGGCGATCGCTTAAAATTTCTAAGGATTTTTCTAAATCAACCGTGCCGACTGTGCCGATTTGGCTAACTGCATCATAACGAATACGTGCATAGGAGTCGATCGCGGCGATCGAAAGTAAAGTAAATCTTTCAGAAATGGGAAGAGAGCGACTAGCATGGAGGGCTTTCATCCGAATACCCATATCATCTATAGCTAGTTGCTCTCTTAAGGTTTCAAACTGAGTTTCTGATGTTTCGCTCACAAGAAAATCTCGCAATTAATACGCTAACGTTTCAAGTGTCTCACGTAAGTAGCTACGCACGAGATCATCAAGAACGCTTTCTTGTAATACTAAAACATCTTTGGGATCGCCTTTGGGATCGCCATTTCGAGATCGCTGCCATTTATCAAATCCTGAACTGGTAGCGATCGCTTGTTTGAGATGACTCCAGACTTTAGGATCTTTGGCAGCTTCGTGTAAAGGGAGAGCTAAGTCATTCGCTGTTGAGGATAAGTTCATAGACATTTCCTAAGCTTATATGTAGATTACCAAATGTGCTAAAAGCAAAGTTAGTTAAGAATAAACCAACTAAAGAGCATAATTAACTCAATAATATTTATCTTATCACTTCAATAAAGAAGCCATGGGCATAGAATTAAATGTATATCTATAGGTATAAATCAATTATTTAAATCATTATGACTACATCAAATCCTTTTGTTGATCCAAACATTGCATCGCAGGCTACAGAACTAAATCCAAACTATGCAATACCTGTTGTACTTGTGTTGGCAGGAATACCACTTATTTGGATTCAACCAATTGCTACGGGTTTAGTCGCAATTTTTGGATTGTTCTTAGTTTATCAAGCAGCGACGATTCGGTTAGTATTTACCGCGACAGATTTAGAGGTTTATCGCTCGCAAGAAAAGTTTCGTACTTTCCCCTATCAAGAGTGGCAAGATTGGAAAGTGTTTTGGTTTTCTTTCCCAATTTTGTTCTATTTCAAAGAAGTAAAAAGTATTCATTTCTTACCAGTTTTATTTGATGCAAGTATGCTAAAAACTTGTTTAGAAAAACATATTCCTTTGAAAAAGTTGTAGCAAGTAGAGTGAGTTATTCTGCATCTACAACTAATTAATACAGTGGTACATAAATATTTATAAAAGCGTCGCTAAGCGGCGCTTTTATAGATATTTATGGGTTTTAAGGCAGCGCAAAGCGTTGTATTAGCAATTAGCATGAATTACTTTTTAGGTATTGATTTTGGGACTTCGGGCGTGAGGGCGATCGCCATTAATGCAAACAACGAAATTGCAGCAGTCTCTCGATCTGAATATGACATTCGTAATTGCGAAACATGGCAATTAGCACTATATGAAGTAATTACAGGGTTGCCTCAGAAAATTAGGCAAAACACCAAAAAAATAGTTGTCGATGGCACTTCATCTACTGTGTTGATTTGCGATCGCACTGGTAAGGCGATCTCGCCACCAATGATTTATAGCGATACCTGTGCGTTTGAAGTTGCCGAGCAAGTCAAAAAAATTGCACCACCAAAACACTCAGTTAGTAGTGCAACTTCAAGCTTTGCTAAATTAATTTCATTCCTTGCTGATGTAGAGATTCGAGCTTCATTTACTAACCATGCGCGATCGCTTTATTTTTTACATCAAGCTGATTGGATCGGTTATTTACTCCATGGCAAATTGGGCGTGAGTGATTATCACAATGCACTCAAATTAGGATATGAGCCGCTACTTTTGCAATACCCCGATTGGTTGCAGTCATGGTTACTCAAAAATCCTGCGGTAGTTTTGCCTGATGTTTTAGCACCAAGTAAAACCATAGGCATGATCGAGGGGAAGATCGGTGTCAAACTAAATTTGCCTCTAGATTGCACGATTGGTGCAGGAACAACTGATAGTAATGCCGCTTTTTTGGCTAGTGTTGGGACGGCGACACCTACCATTGGCACAGCAGTGACCTCTCTCGGTTCAACGATGGTGTTGAAAGTTCTAAGCGATCGCCCTATTAATGATCCACATTACGGGATTTATAGTCATCGGTTTGAGCATCCAGAATTGGGGTGTTTGTGGCTAGTGGGTGGAGCTTCTAATGTTGGTGGAGCTGTATTGCGACAATTTTTTACAGATTTAGAGTTACAAGAGTTTAGCGATCGCATTGATCCACATATTGCGAGCCTGTTGGATTACTACCCACTAACCAAAGTAGGCGATCGCTTTCCAATTAATGATCCTCATCTTGCGCCAAGACTAGAACCACTTCCTGATGATCCCGTTGAGTTTTTGCATGGATTGCTTGAAAGTATGGCAAGAATCGAGGCAAATGGCTATCAGCTCTTACAAAAATTGGGTGCTTCTCCAATTCAGCAAATTTATACCGCAGGGGGGGGAGCAAAAAATACAGTGTGGACAAAAATACGCGATCGCCATTTACAGAGCTCGATGAAACAATCTCAACAAACGGAAGCAGCCTATGGATCTGCATTATACGCCGCAAATAGAACTTACAACCTAAACCCAAATAAATGAAGGCGGCACAGAGTGCCGCCTTCATTTAACGTCAATTCAACGAACGCGCAAAATGGTAAAAATCTGCGATTTTTACCATTTTGCGCCATTCGTGCCGCGCGAAGCGCGGCGCAAATGGCAATATCGAATTCACGTTCAATTAAACCAAACTACAAATCCAAATAAATTACTACCGAAAGCCCTAACCATCGTATTCCAAACGTTCATATC
>Ga0172373_10009428_pt1 | contig 12137 bp, 13 predicted proteins | sample Lak10m_2_FD_114546 | JGI IMG/M metagenome (GOLD analysis project Ga0172373, IMG submission 114546) | Freshwater microbial communities from Kabuno Bay, South-Kivu, Congo - kab_092012_10m | ecosystem: Environmental > Aquatic > Freshwater > Lake | place: Democratic Republic of the Congo... | reverse complement strand
GCGGATTATCAATTCCCTCGGCAAAACCGGCGAAGCGTTTTTAATCGACGACAGGATTTTCCAAGCCGCGGAAATCGGAAGAATTCATGCAAAGGCAGCCTGATTTTTGGCGAAGGTATTGAGTTCACTCATAAAGTTCATAAAGCGTGCTACCCGGGAAAATGGGATGACCGAAACACCCGCGAGTGGGTTGATCGGCTCCCATTCACGGGAGCATGGCCATTTCGTCCTCTGGGCGGCTGCCGGTCTCTTTTATAACGGCGAACTGGACAAGGCCCGGGGGCTGATTCAAGAGGCCCTTGCCGCCGGGGCCGATCGCCGCGCGGCGGCGCGCCTGCTGCTGGGCGGCGCCTATGTCCGCCTCGGTCGAGCGGCGTTGCTGGCGGGGAAAGCCGATCAGGCCCTGCGCGGTCTGATGGAGGGATTGCGACTGGGTGTGCCGGGTGGCACGGCTCTGTTCCTGGACTTGCTGATGGCGGAGGCGGAGCGCTGTACGCGACTTGGAGAGAACCGCGAGGCGGTGCAGCGTTGGCAGGACATCGCCACGGTGCTCGGCGAAGACACGCCGGAGTTCGTCTATCAGCGCCTGAGTGAGGCCTATGCCCACAATCCTCAGGGCTTTGGCGGCACGGACGCGGAGAACCGATGCTGGGGGGACTGTTTCAAGCATGATCTGTTGTCCCGGTTTCATGAACGCCTGGCGCCGCGACTGTATCTGGAGATCGGCGTGGACGTGGGCTATGGCCTGGCACGGGCCCTGGGTCCGGCCATCGGTGTCGATCCCCGGCCCCAACTCGATCTGAAGGTGACCCTGAGCGACCAGACGCGCATCCTGCCACTGAGCAGTGATGCCTTCTTCCGCACGGCGGCGGCCGAGTGCCTGGAGCCGCCACCGGATCTGGTGTTCATCGATGGGATGCATTTGTTCGAATTCGTATTGCGCGATTTCATGAACGTGGAGCGTCATGCCCACCCGGCGACGCTGATCGTCGTCGATGACATTTTCCCCTGTCATCCGACCCAGGCCGAGCGGCGCCGTCGCTCCACTGCCTGGACTGGCGATGTCTGGAAGTTGCACGCCGTTCTGCGCGAGTGGCGTCGTGATCTGACCCTGATCACCCTGAATGCGCATACCACTGGCCTGTTGTTGATCGCCGGGCTGGACCCGGACAATAGGATCCTGTCCGATCATTACGCGGCGATCGTGGGGCAATGGGCCAGGGACCTGCCGGCGCCTGCCGCCGCGCTGCGACGGGAGGGGGCCGTGGCATCCGACCATGCCGTGGTCGGTGCATTGCTCGACCGGCTGCGCGCGGCGCGCGACGGCGGCTGGGACGTCGCCCGGGTGCGCAAGGCCTTGCGAACCTTGCCGGCGCTAACGCCGGTGGTGGCATAGGTGGACGGAAGCGGCAGGTCCGGGAGAGCCACCGACGCCTCAACGCCGACTAGCAAACCGGCCGCGGGAGTGAAGGATTAAGCATCCAAACATGATCAAGTCATTGATTTTATTGCCCACTCCAGGAGGGAGAGAGGCTAGGGGAGGGTAGGAACCTACGCAATGCCAAGCGGTTAGCCCACACCCTATAGCCTTCTGCGTTCTGGAAAAGGACTGCTGTAGACACGTATGCTCTTAAAGCGGGCAGCCCGATTCCGCTCGGGGCAGGTTGTTTCGGGCTATTCGATTAAGCCCGGTTTCCGATAAAGTTCAACGATTGAAATACAGACCCCGTTACTGGCCTAACCTTTCCCAAGTCACACCTTCGGTTTAAACCTAACTTAATGCGCAATCACCGCCATGGATGAAGTCTATGATTTGATGGGTAGCGTGCTCAGCAGCAAGGCTAATGAGCAGATGATCGGTTTCGCGGGCTTCACCAGGAGCGGAACTCCCAAGGGCCAGGATCTGGAGGGGATGGTGAAGGTCGCCGCCGAACATCGCGAGGATGGCAGCGGTTACCTGACCCTGACCTTCATCATCGATCGCGAGTTGGATGCCAGCCCCGAGACGACCCGAGCCCGGCTCGGCAAGGTCGATTCCGAAGCCCTGCGCCAACGCCTGGGGCCGGATTTCGAGATGTTGATCGACATTCCGCTGAGCGAGTTTTCCGCCGCCGCGCCATTCTTCGTCGAGGAGATGGATGTGTATTTCCGCCATCTGCAAGGCCGCGAGAAAAATCTGGTCGAGACCCGACTTTTTCCCGCCTTCGAGGACATTCTGGGGCTGCGTTTCGAAGGCTTGCAGGCTTGGCGGGCGGAAGAATCCAGCCCGCTGAGTCAGCTCCTGGCGGAGGCCGAGGCCAGAGCCGAGTTACCGCCCGAGCCCCGCTCGCGGCTTCGGCGCCTGTTCGGCAGGGATGGGGGCTGACAAGACTAGCCATTTGTCATCAGGGGAATACCCCCGGTTATGCCGGGGACTCAGCAGTTCTCATTTTGCGATGGTTACCCCATGGTAGATACCGGAATAAGCCTGTCCTGAGCGGGGCCGAAGGGTCCGCCCCAGCGCAGCGAAGGGCGGGCGTTTCCGGCGGAATCAGGCGGCGGCGCCGGAAACACCCCTTCTCGCTGGGGCTCGAAGGGGGTTATTCCGGCATCTACGTCTCGGAGTAACCCTGTAGCAAAACCCATCTACGGCAAGGCTTTAAGCCAAAATAAGAGTTGTTGAGGGGACCGGTTAAGTTTCACGTGTCCGGGAGTATCCGCCTTGCGCTCAACCTCTTGTCTCTTGGGGGCAAGGAGTTGATTTGGCAGATCTTCCAGTATGTTACGGAAAGCGCCTCAGTTGACCCAGGCGTATTCCCGCAACTGTTCCAGGGTCACGAATTCCAGCGCCTCGGCATGCGTACTCTGGAGCACCACGCGGGGCGCGCGGGCGGCCTCATAGGCCTCCCGCCACCGCAGTGCGCACAGGCACCATTGATCGCCGGGTTGCAAGCCCGGGAAGCCGAATTCCGGTCGTGGCGTGACGAGGTCGTTACCCTGCTTCAGGGAGAAGCGCAGGAACTCGTCCGTCATGCGGGCGCAAATCAGGTGCGCGCCCTGATCGTTCTCGTCGGTATTGCAACAGCCGTCGCGGAAAAAACCGGTCAGGGGATCCAGGGAACAGGTCACCAGTTCGGTGCCGAGTACGTTCAGAACTTTCATGGCGGAGTCGTCGATCCGGATGTTATTTGACCAGGGGACGGATGGCGCTGAAGCCGCCATCCAGGGACCAGACCTGCCCGGTGACCCGCGCGGCCTGGTCGGACAACAGCCAAGTCATCAGCCCGGCCAGTTCGGCCGGGTCGCCGATGCCGGGCAGGGGATATTGGCGGGCGGCCATCTCGCGCAGGGCGGCGCTGCCCAGCAGACCGGCGGTGGCGGGCGTCTCCATGATGCCCGGCGCGACGGCGTTGACGCGGATGCCGTTCGGCGCATAGGTCGCGGCGGCGGCGCGGACTAGTCCTTCGACGCCGGCCTTGGCGGCGGCCACGGCCTCATGGTTCGGCGTGCCGATGCGGGCGGCGGCGGAAGAGACCAGCACGGCCGCGCCGGGCTGCTGGGCCTCGCGCAGGGCGCCGATGAAGGCGGCCAGCGTGTGGAAGGCGCTGATCAGGTTGGCATTGAGGCAGTCGAGAAAATCCGCCTCTTTCATGCGGTGCAGCGCGCCGAGCCGGATATTGCCCACGCAGTGCGCCAGATGGGTCGGGGTCCGTCCCCGTTCGCGCGCGCTCGCGAGGAGGTGGCGGGCGCCTTCGGCGGTCGAGCAATCGGCCTCGATCTGTACGTGCTCCTGGCCATAGGCGGCGGCCAGGCGCTGGGCGTCACGGCTGGCTACCACCAGGGACCAACCCTCCTCCGCGAGTTTCCGGGCCATGGCCTGTCCCAGCCCGCCGGCGGCGCCGGTAATCAGGGCGATGCGCTCGCTCACGCTCAACCCCGATAAAGCGGTTTGGCCATCAGCAGATGCACGTCGCCCAGGGCGCGTTCCGCATAGCCGCCCTCGCAATAGGCGAAATAGAATTCCCAGAGCCGGATGAAGGGTTCCGTGTAGCCCTGCGCGCGCACCGCGTCCAGCCTGGTCAGGAAGGCTTCCCGCCAGCGCCGCAGGGTGGTTTCGTAGTGCGGGCCGATGTCATCGAGGTGGATCAATTGCAGGTCGGAGGCGCGGGTGGCGGCGCCGACCAGCGCGGTTATGGCCGGGATGCAGGACCCGGGAAAGATGAACCGTTTGATGAAGTCGACCTCGTCGCGGGCGCGACGGTAATGCCGGTCGTTGATGGTGATGGCCTGCACCAGCATCAGCCCCTCGGGTTTGAGCAGGTGAGCGCACTGGCGGAAAAAGGTCTCGTAGAAATGATGGCCGACCGCCTCGATCATCTCGATGGAGACCAGCTTGTCATATTGGCCCTCCAGCTTGCGGTAGTCCTGTTTCAGCAGGGTGATGCGGTCTTCCAGGCCCGCCGCGCGGATGCGCTCGGCCGCGAGCTGATACTGCCGATCGGAGATCGTGGTTGTCGTGACATGACAGCCGTAGCGGCTCGCGGCATGGATAGCGAAGCCGCCCCAGCCGGTCCCGATCTCGATGACGCGGTCGCCGGGTTTCAGCGCGAGCCGCTGGCAGATGCGCTCCAGCTTGGCGATCTGGGCTTCCCGCAGGGTCATGTCCGGTCGTTCGAACAGCGCGCAGGAATACATCATCGTCTCGTCGAGGAACAGCTTAAAGAAATCGTTGCCCAGGTCGTAATGCGCGGCGATGTTGCGCTGGCTGCCAGCTTCGGTGTTGCGATTCCAGGCATGCAGCAGATTCCGCACCGGCGCGGCCACCAGTGCGAGGCCTCCGTCCAGTCCGTCCAGCACATGACGATTGCGCACCATGATGCGGACCAGACCGACCAGGTCGGAGCAACGCCAGGCATCCGCCATGTAGCCTTCCGCCGAACCGACGCTGCCGCCGAAGACGGTGTTGCCGTAAAACGAAGGATGCCGGACGTCGATGCGGACGGACAACGGAAAATCGGCTGTGACGCGGCCGAACCGCTGCACGTCGCCGTCGGCGAGGATGATTTCGCCGGCTTCGAGTTGCGCGAGTTGGCGGTATAAAAGCTGGGCCGCCCAGCGGTTGATCACGCCGGGGTGGCGACCCGGCTCCAGACTGGCCATGGTGAGAGCGATCGAAGGTTTCATTTTGAGACTCCTGCTGACCCGGACGGACTGGCGCCGGGATGATCGTAAACGGGGATGCGCTTGAGTTGCAGCCGCGCCGCCTGCCAGTAGATGCCGGCCAGGACCTGCAGCGTCATCAACGGGTAGCGAACCAGCGCCCAGGCCAGTTGGACGCCGTTCAGCTCCCGGCGTTCCAGATCCAGGGTGGCGTCGAATACCTTGCCGCCGTCGCGGTCCAGCCGCATGTGGATGTTCAGCTTCTCGCCCGGCTCGCCGAAGCGCCAGTCATAGTCGATGTCCATGGGCATGAAGGGCGAGACATGGAAATCCTTGGCGAAGCGGTAGCGGTGCTGGCGACCTTGCGGCTCGTCCAGTTCCGGCGTCAGCACATAGGCGCGGCGCTCCTTCCAGGGGGTGTTGGTGATCTCCGCGACGACGGTTTCAACCCGGGCGCCGGCGGCGTCGTAGCAGTAATAAAAGCTCACCGGATTGAAGCAATAGCCACAATAGCGCAGGTGCGTGACCAGGCGGATCGGCCCCTCGGGCCGTTTTCCGTTAGCCTGCTCGACCCGGTCGCGCACGGCGGTGTCCAGCGGCACCGCGGGGTCGCCCAGATAATCGGCCCGCCGGAACCAGGCCAGGTTGGGCCGTCCGACCGACCAGAACCAGCGGCCCCGGAATGCCGAGTCCAGTTCGGCCAGATCCAGGCAGACCATGAACAGCCGGTAGCGGAAATCGTGCGGTCGGGGCAGGAAGCGGCGATGCCGGACCCAGCCCGTGTAGAGGCAGCTCCGCATCGGCTAGGCCGCGTCGATTTGGGCGGCGGCGCGCAGGCCGCTCTTCACGCCGTCCTCATGGAAGCCGAAACCCCAGTAAGCCCCGGCGTAATAGGTGCGGTTGACGCCGCTGATCTCGCCGTGCCGGGCCTGGGCGGCGATGCCCGCGGGTGTGTAGGCCGGGTGATGATAGGTCAGGCGCTTGAGGACGCGCGCGGGGTCGATTCGGTCGCCGTAGTTGAGGCTGACGCAGAAGGTCTCCGGTGCGTCAAGGTTTTGGAGGATGTTCATGTCATAGGTCAGCGCGACTCGGTCCCGGTCCTCGCCCGGGATATGGTAATTCCAGGCCGCCCAGGCCAGTCTGGCGCGCGGCAGTACCGAGGTATCGGTGTGGAGGATGGTCTCGTTGTCCTGGTAGGGGATCGCGCCAAGGATTTGCCGTTCAGCGGCGAGGGGCGCTTCCAGCATCGCCAGGGCCTGGTCGCTGTGGCAGGCCAGCACCACGGCATCGAATCGGGCCTCAGCCCCGGCGGCGGTGTGCAGGGTCACGCTCTGATCATCGCGGACGATGCGCGTCACCGGCGTGGCGACCTGGATGCGCTCGCGAAAGGACGCGGTCAGCGGTTCCACGTAACTGCGCGAACCGTCGCGGATGACGCGCCATTGTGGTCGGTCATCGACGCTGAGCATGCCATGATTGTGGAAGAAGCGGATGAAGTACCGGGCCGGGAAATCCAGCATGTCGCCCGGCGCGGCCGACCAGATCGCCGCGCCCATGGGGATGATGTAGTGTTCGCGGAATTCCCTCCGGTAACCGTTCGCCGTCAGGTACTCACCCAGACCGGTCGTGTCGTCGCCGCTGTCGAGGAAGCCGGGCGCCTCGCGGTTGAAGCGCAGGATGTCGCGGATCATCCCGTAAAACCGCGGCGAGAACAGGTTGCGCCGTTGGGCGAACAGCGTATTCAGCGTGGTGCCGTTGTACTCCAGCCCGGTCTTCTCGCAGCGCACGCTGAAGCTCATGGCGCTGGGCTGGGAAGTCACCCCGAGTTCATCCATCAGGGCGATGAAGTTGGGATAGGTCCAGTCGTTGAAGACGATGAAACCGGTGTCGATGGCCCAGCGCCGGCCGCCCAGTTCGATGTCATGCGTATGAGTATGGCCGCCGATGTGGTCGCCGGCCTCGAAGACCGTGATCTCGTGACGGGGGTGCAGTTTGTATGCGGCGGTCAGGCCGGCAATGCCGCTCCCGACGATGGCGATTCTCATGGCAAGGCTCCCGGGTTCGACCCGATATGCCGCGCCTCGCGAATATGGGCTGGCAGCGGCTTGAGATCCCAGACCAGGCCGAGGCTGGCCATCAGCCGAAGGGCGTACCAGGTCGGGTCGAATTCCCACCAGTAGAAGCCCTGGCGCGCGGCGGCCGGATAGTGATGATGATTGTTGTGCCAGCCCTCGCCCAGGGTCAGCAGGGCGAGAAAGACGTTATTGCGGCTGTCGTCGCGGGTGGCGTAGCGGCGGCTGCCCCAGACGTGGGCGAGGGAGTTCACCGTGAAGGTGGCATGGTAGAGCACGAGGGTGGAGACGACGAAACCCCAAACCAGCAATTGCCAGCCATTGGTGTCCCAGTCGGGCATTTGCCAGGCCAGCCATTCACCCACACCGAACAGGCTCAGCGCCATGAGCAGGGGTACGACCCCGTCATAGCGGTCCAGGAACCGCAGTTCCGGAAACTTCAACCAGTCCATGACCAGTTCGGCGCGGGTGCGAAAATTGACCCGGCAGAGGAACCAGCCCATGTGGCTCCAGAGGAACCCGCGTCGGCGGGGCGAATGCACGTCGTCGGGGTCATCGGCATGCGCATGGTGGTGACGATGATGGGCGGCCCACCACAGCGGTCCCCGTTGGACCGAGGCGGCCCCGACCACGGCGAACAGGAACTGCACGGGTCGCGAGGTACGGAACGCCTTGTGCGAAAAATAACGGTGGTAGAAGCCGGTGATGGCGAACATCCGCAGCAGATACAGGCTCACGGCAACGCCGACGGCCACGGGGCTGATGCCGACCCAGAACACCGCCAGACAAGCCAGATGCAGGGCAATGAACGGTACAGTGCGCAGCCAATCGATTTTTTGGCTGCTGGCGTCGTCAGCCAGGTCGCCGGCGGTTTCATTGTCGAACCAGCGTAACAGCGCGACCCGCCAGGACGGTGTGGAAGGGTGATGGGAGTTGACCGAATGGGTTGATGACCTTGGGGTGTTTACCATTGCTGTGGGACTTTATTGATCTTGCTGATCTCGTAGCCCTCGCGCTTGAGCAGTTCGAGGAGTCTTTGGTAATCCGCTTCGGGAATGCTGGGCGTGCGCGCCATGATCCAGACATAGTCGCGATCCTCCCGGCCGATGATGGTCTGGGTGTAGTCAGAGTCCAGATAAACAATGCGATAGTCCGCCTTGAACGGCCAGATGAAGCGCATGCCCCAGATGGCATTCGAGTTCCGGTCCAGCACGAAGCCCGTGGGTTCGTAGCGCTTGACGGGTCCTGTATAGCTGTCCTGGCGGTAAGTGAACGTCGTGGCGATGGTTCCGTCCGGATTCTGCCGGTAAGACTCGACTGCGTTGTGCGCACCCTTCTCGATGAAGGTCGGGATGTTGGCGATGACATACCAGTCACCCATGAAACGCGGCAGATCGACCTTGGGGACAACGGTGATTGGCGGCCGGGCCGGGGCGCAGCCAGCCATTAGCAGCAGGCTGGTGATGGCAAGAAAATGGATTTTCATATGGCGTGCCTCATTCGATGCGATAACGCAGGGTGCGTCCATTATCCAGACGCGAATCCAGGGCGACCCAGCGGCTGCCATCGGCATACCAGAGGTCGATCTGGAACTTGCCGGCATCCAGGTGGTAGCGCTCGGCGGTGACCGCTTGTCCGCGGACCGGGATGTTTTCGCGACCTTGCGCACGGATACGGACGTCCAGGTATTCGCCGGTCTGCGGATTCAGCAGCCGGCTTTGCTTGAGTATCAGGGGATTCCAGTACGCAAAGGTCATGATACACGCGGGGAGGTTCTCGGCGGTGGAACCTTTGCGCAATTCGAAGCGATCCGGCCGCGCCTGGCCCAGCACGGAGGATTTGTCGCCGTTATCATCGGTGCTGGCCTTCAAACTCGTCAGGCAGTCGCCGCGCCAGGTTTCCTCGGCCTCGTGCTCATAGCCATAGGCCTTGATCATCAGCAGCTTCACAGTGAACCGCGCCTCACTGCGCAGTTTGCGCAGAGCCTCGTTCTCGGTCAGTGTGAAGGAGTGGCGACCGACCGGGTCGTCGTCCAGATACACCGTGAAACGCCAGTCGCGCTTCTCGCCGCCGACGGTGGCGCGCGCCAGGGGTGCGGTCGTCAGCAGGAGCATGCTCAGCAGTACGCTAAAGAGTGGTTTCATGACTGGGATCTCCGGGGTGGCCAGGGAATGAAGGCGCTGGTATTCCGCACATAGTCGCGGTAGGCCGGGCGGCGTTCGGCGAGGTCCTGTTCCAGCAGGGGCACGCCCGAGACCTTCAGCAAAAGAAAAGTGATCAAGGCCGGTGACAGGATCATCCAGACGGGCGCGCCGGCGCTGACCGCCAGCAGATAGAACCCCCACCAGACCACGGCTTCGCCGAAATAGTTGGGATGCCGCGAATAGCGCCAGACCCCGCTATTCAGCACCGCCTCACCCCCCTGTGACCGCGCCTTGAAGCGCGCCAGTTGCCAGTCGGCCAGGGTTTCCACCGCCAAGCCCAGCAGGAACACGGTCGCGCCCAAGCAGTCCAGCCAGGACCAGGCCGCCGGTGACTTCAGGACCGGCAGGATCGGCAGGGCGATCAACCAGGCCAGCCCGGCCTGGAGGGCGAAGACGATCACCAGGCTTTTGAGTTCATAGTTGGGTTGGTTGCGGGCGCGGATCGCCTGATAGCGGCGATCCTCCGGGTGTCCCCAGTTGCGCCAGGTCAGGTAGCCACACAGTCGTATGGCCCAGAGTCCGACGAGGCTCAGCGCACTGAGCCCGCGTGGGCCGTTGTGGGGTTCCAGGTTCCACCAGGTCAGCAAGGCCGCCAGAAAAAACAGCGCCCAGACGCTGTCCACGATGCTGACATCGCGCTTATGAAGGCTCGCCAGCCAGGTCAGTACGGCCATGCCCAGCAGGACGGGCAGGGTGATGGCGGCCAGGGTCCAGTCAAACATGGTGATGCCTCAAGGGTGACATGGGTGGGTTAGGGCGGGGATGCAGACCAGGATCATGCCGGGTGGGCCAGAGAGGTCGACAGCTTGCCGCGGTCTGTTCATTGGCGATTCATTCGTGACGCCAGCCATAGCAGCACTGGCATCAGGGCGGCCCAACCCGCGCCCAACACGCTCAGAGCCAGGATTGGGTCCGGGAGTTCCAACGCGCCGAGACGAGCCCCCGCGTACCAAGCCAGTGGTCCGCCGACCAGGCCCAGCACGGCCGCCAGCAGGAGGCGGGGTTGCAGCCACCGCAGCGATACATTGAAGGTCGTGGCGAACGCCAGCCACAAGGCGACAATCCAGGCCGGGGGCAGCCAGGAGGTTTCCGCGCCCGCGTATCGCACCCAGCCCTGAGTGACCAGCCAGGTTTCCCAGGCGCCGCCCAGGAGACCCGTCAGCAGGACCAGTTTCAACTCACGATTGGCATCAGGGGAGAGGGCCAGATGTAGGGCGACCACCAACAAGGCCACCCCGACTCCGATCAGCGGTTGACCCTTGGCCGCGCCGAGCACGCAGGCCAGCCAGGCGACCTGATAAAGCATGAAATTGACGAGAGGACCCGGTCGATGCAGGTTATTCATGTCTTGATACTCCAGAATAGCCTAGCCGCCACGGCGAAACAGATAATGCCCGACCGGCCATTCCGTCCCATTCCGGTAGCCGAACAACTCGGCGCAGGCCATGAAGAAAATGCGCCAGCGTGTCCACCAGAGTCGGGCGGACTTTTGGCCATACGTGGCGACCACGATAGGCCAGAGCTCGGCCTGGCGCCGGTCCATGTTCTCCAGCCAGGCGTTGGCGGTCTTCTCATAATGTTGTCCGTTCCACTGCCACCGGTGTTCGAGTTGCAGGGGGCTCTCGATTAGTGTCGCCAGATCCCAGGACGGCATCATCCCGCCCGAAAAGAAATATTGGCTCATCCAGTCGGATTCGTCCTGAACTTCAAAGGCATAGGGCAGGCTTTTATGGCAAAACACATGCGTGAAAAATCGTCCATCGGGTTTCAGCCACGCATTGATCTGGTGGAACAGTCGCGCCCAGTTACGCATATGCTCGAACATTTCCACGGACACGATACGGTCGAACCGCTGGTCGGTAGTGAACTCATTCATGTCGCGGGTGACGATATCCAGGTTCTTGAAACCGGCCGCCCGCGCGCGCTCCAGGATGCTTTCCCGCTGACTGTTGGAGTTGGAGACGCCGACGATGCGGCTGTTCGGAAAGTGTTCCGCCATCCACAAGCTCAGGGAACCCCAGCCGCAACCCAGTTCCAGGATGTCCTGGCCGTCGCCTATCCCGGCATGCTCACAGGTTTCACGCAGGGCCGCGATCTCGGCTTCATCCAACGTGGTGACACCCTCGGGCCAGAGGCAACTGCTGTACTTGCGCCGCCGGCCCAGGACCTGTTCAAAAAAAGCCGCCGGGACCTCGTAGTGCTGCTCATTGGCCTTCTCCGGCAGCAGGGCAATCGGCGCGGCGCCCATTTCAGCGAGGAAGTTGAGCACGTAACTGTTGGCGGTGGCGGGGTCGTCATGCGGCAGCGAATCCAGCCGCCGCCGCAGCAACGCGCGAATGCCCATGCGTATGGCCCAATCCGGCAGGAAACCGCGTTCAGTCAATGGGAGGAGCAGCGAGGAAACGTCCATGGTGTGTATTGTTGTCCGGGTTACTGTTCGGTTGTCCGATGTGACAGTGTAGCGTCGTCAAGGTTCGCCCACCGCCTGTATTGAGGGAATGGGATCATGGAAACCTGGGGTGGGCCCGTCGGTTATTGACATGGCGGTTGTCAAGCGCAGAGTCTATTTAGTGCCTGACAGAAAACCAAATAAATCATTACCAATACCTTCGCCAATCGGCGTAGGTGATTTTCGAACTTGGGGCCAGAAAGGATGGCCTGAAAGGGTAGAATGCGGGGCTCATCACAACACCCGGCACCCGATCTGACCATGGCTGAAATC
>Ga0172373_10009424_pt1 | contig 12139 bp, 10 predicted proteins | sample Lak10m_2_FD_114546 | JGI IMG/M metagenome (GOLD analysis project Ga0172373, IMG submission 114546) | Freshwater microbial communities from Kabuno Bay, South-Kivu, Congo - kab_092012_10m | ecosystem: Environmental > Aquatic > Freshwater > Lake | place: Democratic Republic of the Congo... | reverse complement strand
TGTACACAAATTTTACGTTCATCCCACGGTGACAACCATCATTTTCATACCCTACCCTATGTTTCGCTATATTTCCATGTAAAATTTCGCGATAGAACGTATTTAGTTTACGAACTATTATCATTGCTTTGTTCGAAAATTAGAAACCATGAACTTGCAAAAACTTTTAGACAACGATTATTTTCAAGACCTCCTGAACCAAGCAGACGAATACGCCGTGCAATGTGCCGGAATGTATTATGTTCCCTACAAAATTCAGCAAAACACCTTGCGAGAAAACGAAGAATTCTTTCACGATTGGCTGGCGGGAAACTATCCTGATTTTGGCTTCACGGAAACAGAAGATCCACATTTACTGAACAGCGAAATTGCCCTATTTCTAAGCACGCAAAGTCGCGAGGAAAAGATGGAAATATACCGTGATTTTATGACATCATACGGTGTGATTGAAGATCTCATGTGTCTCGATTTGGACGAACGCCTCGAATTGGTCATGGAGTTAGGGGTTGGGTAGTAATTGATATATCGATTCGCTTGGTTTAATGCTACTTTTCCCTTTTTTTGGGTTGAAACTCGTGTCTTTATTCATTCGATAAAACAGCTCTTATAAAGATTCTTGCTTATAGTACAGTTCTCATTAAATGACTTGTTTAGTTGAAATTTTATATCTTTGATACTATCAAATGATACTATCATGAAGCCACCCTACGAAGTAACCCCTAAAATAATGAGCTACATTAGTTCAATTTCTGAAAAATTAGGTGAAGTCAATGCCAATTACTTGAACAAGCAATCGCCACAACTTCGAAAAACTAACCAGATTAAAACAATTCAGTCTTCTTTACAAATCGAAGGAAATACTTTATCTGAAGAGCAAATAACAGCTTTGGTTGAAAAAAAGCGCGTGATTGGTCCCCAAAAGGATATTACAGAAGTTTTAAATGCACTTAAAGTATATGAGAATATAGCTAACTATCGTTGTATTTCAGAGAAGCATTTTTTAGAGGCGCATGGCACACTAATGCATGGTCTCATTGAAAATCCGGGTTCATATAGAAAAAAAAGTGTTGGAATTGTAAAGGGCTCGAAGGTTGAACATGTTGCACCTCCTTACGAAAATGTTCCACATTTAATGAAAGATTTATTCACCTATTTGAAGGATCCCAACGAACTTTCATTGATTAAAAGTTGTGTTTTTCATTATGAATTGGAATTTATTCATCCATTTACGGATGGGAACGGTCGTATGGGACGATTGTGGCAAACAATAATATTAAAAGAAAAATACCCCATTTTTGAGTCCATTCCTCTGGAGACTTTAATTCGTGATACCCAGTCTGATTATTATCAAGCCCTTTCTTTGAGTGACAAATCGGGAAAATCAACACCATTTATTGAATATATGTTGCGTGTGATTGATACCTCTCTAGCCCAACTTCTCAACTATACAAATAGAATTCTCAAAGACACGGACCGTTTGGATTATTTTTTACTATTATCTATAAAAGAGTTTAATCGAAAGATATACATGGGGGTATTTAAAGACATTTCCACTGCTACTGCAAGTCGAGATTTAAAATTGGGCGTTAAGCTTGGTGTCTTTGAAAAAGAAGGCGATAAGTCAAAAACAATCTATCGGGTAAAGAGGTAAATCGTTGTTTAAGAATAACCTGACGACAAGAAAATGAGTTATTTAATCTTACTACACAACTGATGCTTCAAGCCTTGAAATTTTAAAAATGCCCTTATCGATAAAATCAACGACCGAGAAATGTACATGAAGGGAATTGATGACTCGTATTATTATGAGGAAAATGAAAGTTATATGTCAGCCTGTAAAATCAGTTGACCGGCGTAAACTCCTCTGCAATCATCCATTTTTCGCGTAATCGAAAGGCAGGAATTGTTTGTCTTTTGGCTTTATTAGCCGCCACGTTTGGTTTTATTCTTTTTTGCGAAGCCCAAAGTGAAAGTGGAATTATTTTTTTTGCCGTAAGAATGGTTATTCTTTTGTGCAAGGATTCTTGCAACAGCAGCGCAAATAATTCGGTAAAACCTCCAAATTTCATCGTTGACTGATAGTGTGTAAAAAGCGGATAGTATTCATTGTGTTTGCTTTTATTTTGAATGATAATGGGAGGGAACCCAGCATTCATTAACTGTAAGTTAATTATAGCTCTTCCCATTCTTCCATTTCCATCAACAAAAGGGTGTATGGTTTCAAACTCTGCGTGGAAATGAGCAATATTATCAAGGAAATAACTTATTTTCATTTGGTTGTAGTTATCTACCAACTCTTGCATGAGAGAGTGAACAAATCTCGGATTTGCACCCAAATGATTGCCAATGCACACCCATTCTTTACCACGTCTAAAACGGCCCGCAATCAAATCGTCAATGCCACTAAACAACGTTTTATGAGAACTTAAAATCAGTTTGGTGTTAAGTATTGTCTTATTTTTTTCGAGTAACGATTCGGTAAGTTTTGCTAAGTTTTTGGCCTCATATACTTCACGTATGTTCACTTTTCTATCTAGAATGCCTCCTAAAAGAATTTTTTCCGTGTCTTCCAAGGTTAGGGTCGAGTTTTCGATCGCGTTTGAGTTATACACCATTTCAGGAATTTCCGCGAGGGTTATTTCCTTTAGCACAGACCCATTGCTCTTGGCTAACTGCATATATTGCTGGTGCAATTTCTCAATTTTATCTTTTGTAGTTTGGTTTATCATTCAACCGTGTTTTAATTTACCGTGAAAATACATTCAAATATACATGTTTTCACGACAAGTTGCAACTAGTAAACGATCGTGAAATGTACATGAATGGAATTGATTACTCGTATTATTCTGAGGAAAATGAGTAGTTATTTCCTCTAAATCATTTTTGATATAAGCAGTTACTCACCCCAAACTAAACGCCTCCAACATCAATCGTTCCGATTCAAAGTCAGGTCTAGATCATAACTCGTCGCCTTCTTTCAATAAATTAACGTTGATTTCTAAAATTTTAGCAATTAATTCATAGTCTTTTTGGGTAATCTGCCCTTCACTGTGGGTTGTTGTTTGAACTCGAACTTTGTTGTAGTTATGTATCAAAATATCGGGGTGGTGATTGATTTTATCTGCAATTTTTGCAACTTCACAAACGAATTTCAAAGCATCTCGAAAAGTTTCAAAATTGAAGTCCTTTTCCAGAAGGTTATTTTTGTGGTGCCAATTCATTGCAATTAATCCAAAAAAAATGGTACTAAAGTTATTTGCTATTTAAAATTTAGTTCACATCGATAAACAAACGGGTCAAAAACATGTTTAAAAAAAACACATTCTTTTTTGAAAAAGGAATTATTAATTATCTTTTTACAATTACTTTTTGTAATTTAGAAATCGAGATATGTTCTCTGTAACAACTAAACTAAATATTCTTTAATATAAATTTAAAAAAATGAAATTTATAAATACTTATTATCCGATAATAATTGCTTTTGCTTGTATGCTTTATTCCATAATACTGGGCTTGTACGGAAATACTCAAGAAGCACAGTATACAGCCCACTGGCCAGGAACAATTTTATTATTTGCAATTGCGATTAGACAACGAAGAAAAGACTCTGAAAAATGACAACCTCAATGTACATAGTTGGCGCTGTAATTTTTATAATTTACATGTGCCTAACCGTTTGGAATATTTACAATTCAAACAAATAAATAACTTTTTGAAAGAAGAGTTACTTGCAATACTATCACCATGGTAATGTTAGTAATCAACCCTCAAAAATATCGTAGTGTGAAAAAACTATTTTCCATTTTCTTGTTTTGTAGCTTCAATAGTATTCTTTTTGCCCAAGATTTACACGAATTGGCAAGAAGCGGGAGTGTGGCTGAAGTGGAACAATTCTTAAAAAAAGAACCTGATGCAATCAATAAGTTGTCAGATAGAGGAGTTACACCCTTCATACTGGCGTGTTACCGAGGAAATAACGAGGTAGCTAAATACCTCATGAAGAATGGAGCTGATGTAAATGTTTGTACTTCTGAAGGCTCTGCAATCTACGGAATCATCTTTAAAAATAATACCGAAATGCTCTCGTACATACTCGAAAATGGTATTTCACCAAATGATACGTGTCAGTTTCATCAATTTGGAAGACCCTTGCATATGGCCATGAGCTTGAAACGTTATGATATAGTCGATATCTTATTGACTTACGGAGCAAACCAATCGCATCCCAACCAAGAAGGAAGTACAATACAGCAGCTTTTAATTCGCTGTGCTGACGAAAAACTTAACGCTATTTTTAAACGGTATGAAAAGAATTAAACTACTCGCATTACTACTTTTTACTAGTGTTTTCTCCTATGGGCAAACCTACACCACAGGCACGGTAAATCTGTCTTCAACGGCTGGCTTGGCCATGTCGATTAAATTGGATGTTAGCACAAACGTATCAATGACCTTGACAGGACCGTCTGATCGTTGGTTTGCTGTTGGTTTCAATGCATCTTCTATGGCAGCAGGTACTGATGTAGTTGGCGTGCACACGTCTGGGACATTAACCAATTTTGATGCATCCCTCTCGGGTTACTCCGCACCAGTTACGGACGCACAACAAAACTGGACAATTTCTTCGAATCAAGTGAACGCAGGAGTACGCACAATCATTGCAACAAGAGCACTGAATACCGGTGATGCTGCAGATTATGTTTTCACCGCAGGACCAGGCTCTTTATCTTTGATTTGGGCGAGAGGAGGCTCTCCTTCTTTTAGTTATTCCTATCATGGAGGAGGTAATCGAGGGATTTCAAACGCCACCTTTAATTTACAACCCAATCCACCAGCGCTGAGTATAAATCCTACAAGTACGACTATTTGTCAAGGAAATTCAACTACTTTGACTGCTTCATCAGATCCGGGAGCCGCCTTCGTTTGGTCGCCTGGAGGTGCCACTACAGCGAGTATTACCGTTTCACCCAACACAACCACTACTTACACGTGCACCGCTACACTTAATGGCGTTAGTTCAACAGCTACAAGCGTGGTAAATGTCAATCCAAGTCCTGTTGTGAATCAAGTTTCGAGCAGTTCTTATTGCGACAATCAATATGTCCCACAAACAATATTCTCAGGTACTGCAGGAGCTACCTACAGCTGGACCAACTCAAATACTCTAAATGGTATTCAAGCTTCTGGAACGGGAAATATTCCCGGGTATACGGCCACTGTCCTTTCAAATTCAGTTCAAACAGGAACAATTACCGTAATACCTTCGCTCAACGGATGTGATGGTTCACCTATGACTTTCTCGATTTCTTTGGTTCCAACTCCAGGCGTTTATCAGTTTGATTGGAATTGGTGTCATGGTCAAACAGCAACTCAAGTCGTATGGCAAGGAAATTACACAAGCGTCCAGTGGACAAATTCCAACACCTCCATTGGTCAAGTAGCTTCAGGATCGGGTGTTGTTCCATCCTTTACCGCGGTGAATACCGGCTCCTCAGTTGTTATTTCTCAAGTAACAGCAACTCCATTTTATTCTTTCGGGGGAGCAACGTGCACGAGTTCAGCACCACCAGCAACATTTGTATACAGGGTATACCCTTTGGGAACGGTAGTTCCAAACCCTGATTTGAATGTATGTTCAGGATCAACCATACCAGGGGTAAATTTCACCGGGAATACTTCACAGTTCGAATGGACCAATTCCAACCCATCGATTGGTTTACCTGCTACGGGAATAGGTAGTATTTCATCTTATACAGCTCCAACAGTTACAAGTATTACGACGGCAACAATCATTGTTACCCCTCGTTTTCCTGCGTATAATTTTTATTGTGACGGAGTGGCCGATACATTTTTAATAACCATTTACCCCCCATTAACTTCTCAGACATTTATTACATCATGTTCTCCAGTGGTTTGGAACGGAAATACGTATTCAAGCAGTGGAACCTATAGTGTAAATTTAACGAGCATTTATGGATGCGACTCAATTGCCACACTCGTGCTTACAAACGGATCTACTGTTTTCGGTGGAGAAAATATTACGACGTGTAATGGATATACTTGGAATGGATCAACCTACACAGCAACGGGAACTTACACAGCCATGCTCACAGCAGCAAACGGATGTGACTCTGTGGCAACGCTGAACTTGACCATTTCTGCTCCACTGACTTCGCAAACAACCATTACCTCCTGTATCCCTATCGTTTGGAATGGAAATACGTATTCATCGAGTGGAACCTACTCAGTGAATTTAACAGGTGCGAATGGCTGCGACTCAATTGCCACACTCGTGCTAACAAACGGAGCTACTGTTTACGGTGGAGAAAATATTACAGCGTGTAATTCGTATGCTTGGAATGGATCAACCTACACTGCAACGGGAATTTACACAGCCATGCTCACAGCAGCAAACGGATGTGATTCAGTGGCTACGCTTACGCTTACAATAAATTCAGGGCCACAAACACCAATAGTAAATGTCATTAACACCGCAGATTATGTAGAACTCAGTACTCCTGCGCAAACGAATGTAAACTATCAATGGGTAAATTGTCCGAACTACGATGCCCTAGTTGGAGAGGATTCTTCAACTTTTATCGTCACCACTAATGGAAATTATGCAGTTATCGTAACCAATGCTTGTGGTGCAGACACCTCTTCTTGTACTCCAATTTCAACAATTGGACTCGCGGAAAACTCGAACATTCTTGAGGTATTTCCAACAGTTTTAGCATCCAATGACTACCTAACCATATCTGAAGATCATTGGGCAATTTACGATTCTTTTGGTAAGCTACTTCGCTCTATTTCACCGAATGAAACACAGGTGCAATTTACTTATCCAGCAGGTGTTTATGTAGTAGCCAATTCTAAACAGAAGTACCGTATTCTTGTGTATTAGCAGGGTTAATAGGGTTCAGTATCGATGGTTCTGACCTTATTTTCGTCTATATTTCCCCCTTGTCTGATAATAATACCGTGACCAATTTTGGTTAAGGATGGCGTTTTTGTCTGTGTTGACTTTTGAAATCAAAAACTTAGGTAGTTTTTCTATTCTTAAACAAATCGAGGTTATTGGATTTGTCTAGTTGGCTCATAAAATTCGATGATTGTTATTTAAATTAGTCTACTGTTTTTCCCAATTCTCGTTCAATTTCTTCAATCGTTGGAAGACTTGATTTTAGTTCTTCAGGTAAAATTTCTGTTAATTGGAATTCACTTACTCCCATCGGTTTATTGATATCTCGTAATGCGAATTCCGTTTCAAAATTATTTTTATCTCTACATAATAAGATTCCAATCGTTGGATTATCCGATTCTGTCTTTATCATGTTATCCACTGCCGATAAATAAAAATTAAGTTTTCCGGCATATTCAGGAATAAATTTGGTGTTTTTCAACTCAATCACAACATAACATTTCAATTTGACATGATAGAAAAGTAAATCAATGAAGTAATCGGTTTCACCAACATGAAGGTGGTATTGTTTTCCGATATAGGCGAATCCCTTACCAAGTTCCAACAAGAATTTTGTAATATGATTGATGAGCTGACTTTCAATATCTTTTTCGTGATAAGGTTTTGTCATGGTCATAAAATCAAAAATGTAAGGATCTTTTAAGGTCTGTGTTGCCAAATCTGATTGGGGTTCTGGTAATGTCTGATGAAAGTTATTGATTGCCTTCCCCTGACGCTCAAATAAGTTTGATTTAATTTGAAGGGCTAAAACATCCCTGCTCCATCCGTTTTCAATGGTTTGGTGAACATAGAAATGAGCTTCCGAAATGGTCTTTGACTTGGTGAAAATTTCAACATGATGTCTCCAAGGTAATTTTCCACCAAGCTGGTGGAAAATTGTATCTGTCTGATAAAATTCATAAAAGCGCTTGATATTGTAAAGATTAGTCTTTGAAAAACCTTCCATTTCTGGAAATTCACTCCTCAAATCATCTGATAGTGTTTTCATCCAATTATTACCCCATTGTGTATTCACCGAAACCTCAACCATCATCTTCCCCAAATCCCAATAAAAAGAAATAAGTTCTTGATTGGCAGACAGCGCCACTTTGACACGGGCATTTCGTATGCGGTCTTTTACTTCCTTTAACCAGTTGGAATAATCATTTTGAAAACTTAATGAACTCATGTCTCTTTTTTACTTTAAAACAAAGTTGACATTTTTTATTGAAAGATACCATTTCAAATTTAAACAACTTACTTCCTCCTATACTTCCCCCTCGTCTGGTAGAAATACCGTGAACGATTTTGGTTTTTGATTGCGTTTTTATCTGTGCTTACTTTCTTGCGAACATGCCCTTTCCTTGTTTGACCTTTATAATTTACAGAGGGTTTCACATAGGTTCCTCCAGCGGAATCTGATTTCTTGAAATCGCAGGAGGGGATTGAAAAAATTAGGTTACCAAATGAAACCAAGAAAAGCAAGTTGACCAAACAACCTCGTGACGTTTTGTTGTACACTTTATTATAGGCTGCTTTTTTGGGATTGGTGAACCAACCAAAACCTTTTGGTGCTTTGAAACCTAAATTATGGCGAATGATACCTATTAAGAATCATTTCTTCTCCAATAAATTCCCTAGGGTATAATGCCCACAAGGTTTCAAATAATATTTAAATACGTCATTTGAAACCTTCGTTGGTATAACTCGCTTCAATGATGTGCGTGCGGCTATTCGATTGGCTTTTTGCTTCTCTCCACTTCTTTTCGAGTTGAAATTCGTATCTTTAATCTTTCAATGAACAACCAAAAAATATCCATTCGTTTTTTTAATGACCGCGAGGTTCGAGCTGTTTGGGACGAGGAAAACGCCAAATGGTGGTTCAGCGTATTGGATATTGTTGCTGTGCTAACCGATCAAGACGATTACACTAAAACCAGGAATTATTGGAAATACCTGAAGGCTAAATTGAAGAAAGAAAATAGCGAAGTGGTTAGTATCACTACCCAGTTGAAATTACTTGCTCCCGATGGAAAAAAACGTTTATCTGATATGCTTGATTACGATGGAATCATTTCATTAGGTAAAGAATTTCCAGGAAAGAAAGCCATTCGTTTCATAGAATGGTTTACCTATGGTGATGAAAGTATTGATGGAAAAAGTAAATCAAAAGCATATGCTTTATTTGAAAGTTCATTCATAGAAAGTATTGAAGTTGGAACAACCAAGGGCTTGCAGCAAATCCATGCCTACCTTTTTGGTGGACTGTATGACTTTGCTGGTCAAATTCGACAAAAGAATATTTCAAAAGGTGGTTTTCAATTTGCCGTATCCCGATTTCTGGGTGAAACACTCAAACAAATTGAGGATTTGCCCGAAAATAACTTTGATGAAATCGTGGAGAAATATGTTGAGATGAACATTGCGCATCCATTTATGGAAGGTAATGGAAGAAGCGCGAGAATTTGGTTGGATTTAATTCTTAAGAAACGACTCAAAAAATGTGTGGATTGGAGCCAAATTTCCAAGGGCAACTATATGAATGCCATGATTGCAAGTCCTATCAATAGTCAATTGCTAAAAACCACTATTTTATATGCCCTTACCGATAAAATCAACGATCGCGAAACGTACATGAAGGGAATTGATTACTCGTATTATTATGAGGAAAATGAGTAGTGAGTTTACACCAATTCAATCCTTTTTCTTTCTCCGGTACTTCCCCCTCGTCTGGTAATAATACCGTGAACGATTTTGACTATTGATTGCGTATTTGTCTCTGTAAAATTAAAGTTATTTTTATCCCCATGAAACACATCACTATTGTTGCGGCTGTCATAGAAAAACAAGGTAAGATTCTTAGTGTTCAACGCGGACCTTCTGCACTAGACTATATCTCGCACAAATGGGAATTTCCGGGAGGTAAGATTGAACTTGACGAAACGGAAGAAGAAGCACTATTCCGTGAAATTCTTGAAGAATTGCAAATGGAAATTGTGGTAGGGAAAAAGATTGGGACGATAACACACCAATACCCAGATTTTCTCCTCACTATGCATGCTTTTCATTGTACGAGCAAACAAGAACCAACCTTAACCGAACATATCGCCTTTTGCTGGTTGAATGCGCGTGAATTAGAAAATTTAGACTGGGCAGGCGCGGATGTGCCGGTGGTTAAACTATTTTCAAACGAATTTTAGATAATTCCATTAAATTCAACGTAAAGGGGCGATAATTAGATTTTAGCTCTGCTAATTTACCTGTAAGAATAGCAGACTGCTTATCGAATCTATAAGTAGCGTCTAAGTTTATTTTTTCTGCTAATTCAAAGACAAAATACAACGAATGATTTGCATCGTCATAATTTAATTTTTTCATGTCCGCTTTGGAAATGATCTTTGAGGAGTCTGGCTTAATTCTGTAGATTTCTTGATGTAAAAAATCTTTTCCCGAATAAAGAATTAAATATTGCGCCGCGGCCATCTTGCCATTTACCTCATAACCTTTGCCAAAACGAATATTATAACGCATGTTTTTTGGGTCACCTGATATCCATTTCCGATGTTTCTCATCCTTACAATAACCCACAAGCACATGAGTTTCATCTGGTATTTCACTTGTACCCAGTTGACGAATCAGGTTGTCGAGTTGAGCGTCATGTGAATGATATGTTTCAGCATAAACTTTCTTCGTGGAGCGCGCCATACGTTCTCGTTGTGACAACACATCCTCTAAATTCTCAATGACTTTATCAATGAATTGTTTGATGTTTTCTGATGCTTCCCCTTCGTTGTTGGGTCGAACTGAAAAAGCTCCAACACCGGGAATGATTTCATGGAAACCTCGGTATGGTGGATCCTCATTGGAGGTGCCAGGATATAAGATATAAGCTCCCCCTGATCGTCGGATGGCATCCTTATACGCGTGCATTTTGTATAAATCTACATTCTTATAGATTCCTTGTCGCTCCTCTTTTTCTACAGTTTCAATAATTTCCGCCGCTTCAACGTCATCTTTTGGTTTATCCTCCTTGAAAAAGGAATAATCTACCTTGTATTTAGCATCAAAATGAATATGAACGATGGATTCTTTTTCCTCCGCTTCCGTATCTTTTAATTCACTTGGCCAAATTGACAACGTATAGTCTGGTCTGAACGATTTTGAATAGGAACCAAATCCTTTATTTTCGGCATATTTTCGGTTTCCCGGAAAAGAACGGTTGTAATAAAACTTAATCGACAAAGGTCTTCTGCCTTGCGTGTAATTAAATTCAAACGCTCTGGTTTTTCCTTCTTGAAGTGTTAAGCCTAAGCCATTGCTGTCCGAAACTATTAAACCTTCTACCCAATCTTTAGGGCTCTTTTTGGAGTAATCACCATATTTCTCCGTAAGCGTTTTGAATAACACAAAGAACACCCAATATTCGTATAAAGAAGCAATGTCTTTCTTTCCTCCTGTAAATAAATTATCTTGATCATTATCAAAATTCCAACTTAATTGGGCGGTGACATGAAAACGCAGCCACGCCCTCAATAATTCTCGGTATCCGCTCCTTCGTTGCAAAACTGGACTGTTCAGTTTTAACGAATTAGGACGGTTAATCTCCTTGAAAAAAGGTTGGTTTAATAAATTATCTAAACGCTGGGTGAAGCTTTGTACTTCTTCTGATTCTCTCGTAAGTTTTGCATTGTTTAATTTAGGCAAAATAGACTCGCAAAAATCTTGAAAACTGGTCAGAATGTGTTTGATAAATCGGTTCTCAGGCGTGTCAACGGATTCAACTTTTCGATTGGAACTGATTTTTGTTGGGATGCTTGTTAAGTTGTTGATGGGACTTGAAAGTTTCATGCGATTGGGTCCAGAAACTAATTCTCGGATGTTTTTAGGCGTAAATCGTCTGATGCTCCGAACATCGCGTGCTTCCAGTTCAGTTTCCCATTTGGTTGCAGGATTTGAGATGATTTTCTGCACCGCTTCCTCGAACTCTTGATTTTTGAATAAACTTCGTACAAAAATAAAGCGCTGGTATAGTTCTTTTTCCGAAATTTGCTCCGCTCCTGATTCGTAAGTTTGCTCAATGGGAACGTTGTATTGCATGATTAAATCCATGCTGTTTTCTACAATCTCTTCCAACATCAGTTGATACTCCGATCGGGATTGTCCGAGTTTATTTTGCAG
>Ga0172373_10009420_pt1 | contig 12143 bp, 10 predicted proteins | sample Lak10m_2_FD_114546 | JGI IMG/M metagenome (GOLD analysis project Ga0172373, IMG submission 114546) | Freshwater microbial communities from Kabuno Bay, South-Kivu, Congo - kab_092012_10m | ecosystem: Environmental > Aquatic > Freshwater > Lake | place: Democratic Republic of the Congo... | reverse complement strand
GTTAAAATCTTATCATCTTTATGCGGATGAATTCTTTTTTCTCTGTAAATAAAAAGTTTTTTACGGATTGATTCTAACTTCTTTGAAAAATCATCTTCAGTAATATTTAACTCATCAGCAAATTCTTTATTTGATCTTTTTAGATGCAGAATATTGGTTCCGGGCATCATACCTTTTGATTCATCAATCCAGTTGCCATCATCAGCGGTGTTAAAAGCTTTAATTGCAAAATCAGATTCATCTTTTTCTAAAACATTTCTTAATTCATCAGCATCCCACAAATAAAATTTACCTTCTTCACCCTCACTATCTGCATCTTCAGCGGAATAAAATCCTCCTTCAGGATGAGTCATATCTCTTAAAACATAATTTAAAATCTCTTCAGCCGTTTTTCTGTAGAAATTATTTTTTGTTGCCAGATAAGTTTCCGTGTAAGCCATTACCAGCATCGCCTGATCATACAACATTTTTTCAAAGTGCGGTACAAGCCAATGTTGATCAGTTGAGTAGCGTGCAAATCCAAATCCAATATGATCATAAATTCCGCCTTGCCTCATTTCAGTCAAAGTTTTTTCAACCATCTCAAGTGATTTTGGCTCATCTTTACGTTTCCAATATCTTAACAGAAATAAAAGGTTGTGCGGCGTAGGAAATTTTGGAGCATTGCCAAACCCGCCGTTTGCTTCATCGTATCTTTTGTTTAACTCATCATACGCATTATCTAAAATTGATTCGTCAATCTCATTGGTTTCTGAAATAAAATTTTGTTTGTTCAGCGATGAAGCGATGACATCCGCAGATTTAAGAACTTCTTCTTTCTTAGTTCCCCATAATTCTTTTAATCTGGGGACTAATTCCATCATACCGATTCTATTGAATCGATTATATTTTGGGAAATACGTTCCTGAAAAAAATGGTTTTTTATCTGGAGTCATTACAATTGTAAGCGGCCAGCCTCCGCCTCCTGAAATCATTTGGCAAACTGACATATAAATTCCATCAATATCAGGTCGTTCTTCACGATCAACTTTAATTGATACAAAAGCATCGTTCATCAACTTTGCAACTTCCGTGTCTTCAAAAGATTCCTTTTCCATTACGTGACACCAATGGCAGGTTGAATATCCTATTGATAGAAAAATTGGTTTATCTTCTTGCTTTGCTTTCTTAAAAGCTTCATCGCTCCAGGGAAACCAATCTACTGGATTGTATGCATGTTGAAGTAAATACGGGCTTTTTTCGTTTATAAGTTTGTTTGGATTTTTCATGAAATTCTGTAATAAATTCAAATTGAGTTATAAGATACTAATCAAATTCTGTTGTTAAAATTACACTTTTTTGATATGTTGCTACACGTCTTAACACATTTAAAAACTAAAAAATTCATAAAGAAATATGGAAAAAAAGAACAGTCTCTTTCTTCCTGCAGTAATAATAGGTGTCAGTTTTATTATTGGCGTTGTGTTTTTTACAAATGCCTGGAAATCAAACCAACGTGCCAATCAAACTATAATTGTAACCGGATCGGCAAAAAAAGAAATTGTTTCGGATCTTGGTTTTCTTCGCGGAACGATTTCGGTAAGATCCCAATCATCCGAAAGTGCATTTGCTGAACTGAACAGACAAAAACCAATTCTTGTTTCATATCTTGAAGGAAAGGGATTTCCAAAAGATAAAATTGAATTTAATACTATAAACAATTATCCCGTTTATGAAATGAGCGAACAGGGGTATCAAACAGGAAGAGTGATAGGATATATTTATAGTCAGCGTATAGAAATTCAATCAGCAGATGTCACTAAAATCAAAGAACTTTCACTGGATATAACATCACTTATTGAGAAAGGTGTTAGCTTTAATGTTGAACAGCCGGAATATCATTATTCAAAAATGGCAGATTTGAAAATTGAAATTCAGGCAGCAGCAGCTAGAGATGCAATGATAAGAGCACAAAAAATTGCTGAAGCAACTGATAGAGATCTTGGACCAATGCGTAGCGCAAGAATGGGTGTTCTTCAAATCACTCCAAAATTTTCTAATGCAATTTCTGATTATGGGATAAATGATCTTAGCTCGATTGAAAAAGAAATTATCGGAGTTGTAAATGCTTCGTTTGAAATAGAATAAGATTAATTAAGATTTTTCGTTAACAAATTAATTATTGAAATATGACAAAACCACAAATTTGGGTAGCAGCGTTTTTACTTTTATTTATTGTTCTTTTTATGATTGGTCGTTTAACTAAAGAAGATGAACCGATGAAAGATTTTTCCGGTATGAATAACTCGCCAATGGGACAACAAACAACCGCAGAACTTACCGGAGATAAACTAGTCATGTCTTTTGGATGTGTAAATTGTCATGGTGTTAATCTTGCAGGATCAAATATGGCTCCTTCTTTAATAGGATTAAAACAATTTTGGAGCAGCAGAGATAATCTTATAAACTATCTTCGTAATCCAAATTCGTTTATGGACAAAGATAGATTTAAAGAATACAAAGCAAAATATCCAAACGGAATTATGCCATCTTATGGCAACAAGGATGTGAAAGATTTAGGCAAGATTGCAGATTATCTTTTAACACTATAAATAATATTTGCATAATTTTTATTAAGGCGATTTAATTAAATCGCCTTTTTTATATCTTATTAAAAAAGAGACGATTAAAATTCGTTTATAGAAATATCCTATTCTCAATTTTACATCTTTAATTCCCTTCTTATTTATCATCATTTTACATTTAGCAAAATCTAACAAACAGCATATCTTATTTGAGAAGAAAAAGTTCTTAGGATTAAGAAAAATCGAACAAAAAAAATTTTACTATCGCACTAATTGAATTAAAATAATTATTTGATGTAAAGTAATATGGCACTTAAAATGTTAAATGAACATTAACTAAATTTTCTTAACTAATAACATATTCGCAAATCTATCTTTTGAGGATAAACTATGGCTAAAATAGCAATCATAGACGACGATCCGGATATTGTTGATGCCAGCAGTTTGGTATTAACTTCTAAAGGTTATGACGTTATCACCGCTTCAAATCCAACCGATGGTTACAAAATCGTTATGGAAAATAATCCTGATTTAATTATTCTGGATGTAATGATGATCGAACCCGACGACGGATTTTTTCTCGCTCAAAAATTTCGCAAAATGAATGTGGATACACCAATAATAATGTACACATCCGTTTCAAAATCATTGGGGATGGAATTCGGAGCCAGTGAAATGGTTCCTGTTGATGAGTTTGTTGAAAAACCGATTTCACCGGAAACTCTTGTTGATAAAGTAGAAAAACTTTTAGCAATTCATTTAAAGGAGTAGAGTAAATGCTTGTAGTAGAAAAAAATGCTCTCTCCGAAGAAATAGAGAGCTATGTAAATAAATACGGAAAAGATAGATCATCACTTATGCCTGTGTTGCAAGCGATACAAAGGAAACATAGTTACATAAGTGATTTTGCTCAGCAGGAAGTTGCACGCTTGCTTGATATACATCCGGTTGAAGTGTTCAGTGTTATATCTTTTTATTCTTTTCTTCATTCAAAACCAACAGGAAGAAATATTGTAAGATTGTGCCAGACAATTTCCTGCGATATGGCTAACAAAAATAAAATTGTTCAGGCTATTGAAAGAGAACTTGGAATTAAGTTTGGAGAAACAACAAAAGATAATCGCATTACACTCGAGTTCACAAACTGTGTTGGTATGTGCGATCAAGGACCAGCAATGATAATTAACGATCGTGTTTACACAAAACTCGATCCCGAAAAAGCAGTTAACATTCTTAACGAAATAAAGTAGGGAGAAGAGATGAAAACACAATTAGATAATAATATAGTTAAAACAGAAAGAACCGGTCCGGTACTTTTCTCTGCTTACAAAAAAGGTGAGGCACTTAAGAAAGCTTTAAAAGAAAAAAGAGAAGATATTCTTTTTGAACTTAAAGATTCAGGATTAAAAGGAAGAGGCGGGGCAGGATTTCCTACATCAACAAAGTGGATGTTGACTGCTGCTGCAAAAGCTGAAAAGAAATTTATTGTCTGCAATGCAGATGAAGGTGAACCCGGAACTTTTAAAGACAGAGTTCTTTTAATGGAATATCCGCATTTAGTTTTTGAAGGAATGATAATTGGCGGATATACTGTTGGTGCAAAAGTTGGTATCGTTTATCTCCGTGCTGAATATGAATATATGCTTGAACAGCTTGAAAACTATCTTGCAAATATGAGAGAAGATAATCTTCTTGGCGAAGGAATTCTCGGTACAGATTTTTCTTTTGATATTTCAATTCGTCTTGGTTCAGGTGCTTATGTTTGTGGTGAAGAAACTGCACTTATCGAATCACTTGAAGGTAATAGAGGTGAACCACGAAATAGACCACCATTTCCTGTAAACACAGGTTATATGGGCTATCCAACTTCAGTAAACAATGTTGAAACATTAGCAGCAGTTCCTCATATAATTTCTAAAGGCGGAAGCTGGTTTAAGAAATTTGGAACTGACAGATCATCAGGATCAAAACTATTTTCTGTATCAGGCGATTGTGAAAGACCTGGCGTTTACGAACTTCCGTGGGGAACAACAATTAACGAATTGCTTGAAATTGTAAGCGCTAAAAGAACAAAAGCTGTACAGGTTGGTGGTGCATCTGGAGTTTGCATTCCAAGATCACAATTTGATCGCAAGCTTGGTTACGAAGATGTACCAACAGGCGGATCAGTAATTGTTTTTAACGAATCAAGAAATATGCTTCACGTTCTTAAAAACTTTATGGAGTTTTTTGTTGAAGAATCCTGCGGGCAATGTACACCTTGCAGAATCGGAAATGTAAAACTTCTTGAAGGCATTGAGATGATTGAACGCGGAGAGTTTACATTTAAATATATTAATACTTTAAAAGAACTTGGTAGAACAATGCAAGTTGCATCAAAATGTGGATTGGGACAATCAAGTCCAAATTCATTTATTTCTATTCTGGAAAATTTTAAAGATGAAATCTTTCATACATCCGGAAGTAATGGATTTAACGGAAAGGCAGGCAAGTGATGAAAGAAAAATCAAGAACACCCGTATCTCAACAACCACTTACTATTGAAAAACCAGCTCTTGAAGATGGAATCGGAAGTAAAGTAACTGTTGAAATTAATGAAAAGAAAGTTCAAGTATTTTTTGGACAAACAATTCTGCAAGCTTGCAAAGAGAACCAAATTCATGTACCAACACTTTGTCATCATCCTGATCTTTGCATTGCCGGTACCTGCCGTGTTTGTGTTGTTGAAGTTGAAGGAATGAGAACTTTGCAAACAGCTTGTTCATTTCCAATAACAGCTCCGATAAAAATTAAAACTTCAAGCCCAATGGTTCGTAAAGCAAGAAGACACATAATTGATCTTTTGTTAAGTGAACACTATGGCGAATGTTATTCCTGTGTAAGAAATAATAATTGTGAACTTCAATCACTTGCGAAAGAATATGGAGTTGATTCATACACATTTGGGCATGTAGATAAACCGGTTTTTGAAATGGATTTATCTTCTTACTCTGTTGTTCGTGATATGAACAAATGCGTTAACTGCAGAAGATGTGTAAGAACTTGTATTGATCTTCAGGAAGTTGGCGTGCTGGAAGCAATTGATCGCGGAGACAAAACACACATCGGGACATTTTTAGAAAAACCATTAGCTGATGTTATATGTATAAATTGCGGTCAGTGTATTAATCGCTGCCCAACCAGCGCATTAAAAGCTAACGATCCATCAGATGCAATATGGAATGCAATTGATGATCCAAAAAAACACGTTGTAATACAAACCGCACCATCACCACGAGCTGCAATCGGCGAAGTATTTGGATTGGAACCAGGAAAATCTTTTACCGGCGAACTAAATACAGCGTTACGCAGAATTGGTTTTGATGTTGTATTCGATACTAACTTTACTGCGGATTTAACAATTATTGAAGAAGGTACAGAATTAATCCTAAGACTTTACAGAGCTTTAGTTAAGAAGGAACAAGTGGCAATACCTCAATTTACATCTTGTTCACCGGGCTGGGTAAAATATCTTGAACATTTTTATCCTGAATACATTGATAATTTAAGCTCTGCAAAATCACCACAGCAAATGTTTGGTGCGCTCATAAAAACTTTTTATGCACAGAAAAAAGGTATTGATCCAAAAGATATAGTATCTGTTGCAGTAATGCCTTGTGCTGCCAAAAAGTTTGAATGTAATCGCCCTGAAATGAACGACTCAGGTTTTAAAGATGTTGATTTCGGATTAACAACTCGCGAACTTGGACAAATGATCAAGGAAGCAGGAATTTATTTACCTGAAATGCCACCATCACATTTTGATGATCCTTTTGGCGATGCATCCGGTGCTGGATTAATTTTTGGGGCAACGGGCGGAGTTATGGAAGCTGCTCTTCGAACAGTGATTGAATTAGTGACCGGAAAGAAGGTAGAAGATATTTTTGCCAACGCAGATATAATTCCGTTACGCGGATTTGATGGAATCAAATATGCTGAACTCCCAATTACGGAAGTTGGTCCTGTTCCTAAAATTCTTCAGCATCTCGTACCTGATTGGAACTGGTTAAAAGGCGCTACTTTAAAAGTTGCGGTTGCTCACGGAACTGCAAATGCCAAAAAAATTATGGATGATATAAAAGCTGGTGGTAAATTCAGTGAATGTCACTTCATTGAGTTTATGGCTTGTCCCGGTGGTTGTATTGGCGGCGGCGGTCAGCCAATTCCCACCAATGAAGAAATCAGAAAGATGCGTGCAAAAGCTATTTATGATGAAGATAATTCTTTACCGTTAAGAAAATCACATGAGAATAGACATGTTACGGACATCTATACTGAGTTTTTAACAGATGGACCTTGCGGGCATATTTCTCACAAACTGCTTCATACACATTATGTGAAGAGAGGGAAATATATAGCTTAGTTTTCTTTTTCATTCAGGCAGATGTTCGTAATTGGCATCTGCCTTTTTTATTTTTATAGTGATTAAAAAGAGATTGTAATGATTAATCTTGTTCCTGCTTGGGCAATTCACTACGAAGAATTTTGGTTAACTGTTCGCAGAAGAAATCTCTGGTTTATAAAATTACGTTATACTGCGGTTGCAATGCTTCTCTTCTTTATCATATTCCCAAAATACTTTTTAGAAATCAGGTTTGGTGATGAACAGCAGCTTGCACTTTTATTAGTAACATTTTCTATTCTGCTGTATAATATTACTTTTCATTACATCCGGCGATTTGTAAAACTTGATGCTGATAAATTTAATCCACTTCATTTGTCAATTCTCCAGATGATATTTGATTTGACTGCACTTATGCTGATTGTTTACTTTACCGGAAGTGTTGAATCACCTTTACTTTTATTCTTTGTGATTCACATGATTGTTGGCAGTTTAATTTTACCGGGATTTGTTGTTTATACTTTTGCTATTGTAATTGTACTTACCTTTTGGGGCATTACAGTAGGCGAATATTATTCAATATTACCGCATCATCACGTATCCGGATTTCTTTCATTTTCGCTTCATCAGCAATTTAATTATGTGCTTGCAATAAATGTTAGTTTTGCCTTTTTGGTTGATATGATTGTACTGATAGCAAATCGAATGGCAAATCAGCTTTATATAAGAGAACAGCAACTATTGGAATCAATAGACAAAATTAATGCTGCAGAAAAAGAGAAGCAGAAATATATTTCAGGTATTGTACACGAGATTAAGACACCGCTTGCGGCTGTACACTCTTATCTTGATTTAGTGTTACAGAAATTTCTTGGTCCATTGGATGAAGTTGTTGAAGAAAAATTAACTCGCGCAAGAAAAAGATCTGATGAAGCCATAGAACTGATTAACAATGTATTAAAGATTTCTAAACTTAGAATTGAAGATTCATTTATTAAGGAGGAGGTTGATATCGCTTCTATACTTGCAAGAGCAATTAAAAGCGCAAAAGTAAATGCAGAAGCAAAAGGTGTTAAGCTTTCACTCATAAATCACAGAAAAGAAAAACATACGATACAAGGTGATCCATTACTAATTCAAATTGCTTTATCAAATATAATTAGCAATGCGATTAAATATAACTTTATGGATGGTATAGTTGAGATTGAGGTTGATGAGGATAAGGAAAATTTAATAATTAAAGTCAGTGATAACGGGATTGGAATTCCCAAAGAAGAAACTGATAAAATATTTAATGATTTCTATAGAGCCAGCAATATAAAAAACAGCAGCGTTGAAGGGTCTGGCTTGGGTTTATCTGTAGTTAAACAAATTGTAGAAAGACACAATGGAACAATAAATGTTCAAAGTCCTTCACATCTTTCTACAAATAAATATCCGGGAACTTGTATTAAGATTACTTTGCCTTATGTAAAAAAGTAGTACATAAATCCTTTCGTGCGATTATTATTTTGAAATTTGTTTTTAGAGATCTTAGGACTGGTACCTTAAGCTTCAAGAATCGCCGATTTATTTTTTTGAAGTTTCTATTCAGTCCTCTTTGTAAGAGTTTGTAATTATAACTTTCGACTATTTAGTCGTATGTCAATAAATTCGTCGAGAATGTTTTTTGTATTGTTTCTATTTTATTGAGTAATAACAATAGTTTTACTGGCATCTATATTGCTTAAAACATTAAGAGGTTTATATGAAAACAGTAATAATAATAGTATTACTTTCAGTTGGATTGATTTACAGTCAAACAATTTCTGATTCAACTCAAACTAAAAAAAGGAATCAGGACCGTGAACAGGTTCAGAATCAGAATCCTGAAATGAAAAAAAATCAGGAACAGATAGGACCAAAAGGTGATCCGCAAACAAATGTGAAAGAAAATCGTAAAAAGAAGGATGTTTTTATTGATAAAGATGGCGATGGTATTTGCGATTCAAGACAGAGTGGAATGAGTTTTAATAAGATGAGAAAAAGACAAGGTTCAGGACAAAAAGGTCCTGGTGGTCCAGGCGGTTCAGGTGGAAATGGTAATGGTGGTAATGGAAATACAAATGGCAGTGGTTCCGGCGGGGCTCATTGATTTTCCTAAAACCTTTTATGCTAAAACGTTTCAGTACAATATTATTTTTATCAATTCTCTTTTTTACTTCTACAAAAGCTCAGTTTAACTTTTATGCATACTATCAGGGTATTTACGATGATAACATTTTTAATACTAGTGATAAAGTATCTGATTTTATAAACAGTTTATCATTTGGCACTGCGTACAATTTTGAATCTGAGTTTAATAACGTTCAGATTTACTATGAGGGTGGTTTAAATTACTTTCAGACCACAACTTCAAAATCATTTGATACTCATCGTATTGGATTAGTAGAGACACATCTTTTTTCAATTGATGGCAATCCATTAAATGCGGGTATAAATTATTCGTTTAGAAATAACGAAGATGAATATGAAGTTTATGATTTTGATCAGATATCAGCCTACATTAATTATCGCCACTCAATAAGCGAAAGTGATTTTATTTTGCCCGGTTATATCTTTAATCAAAACAGTTACAACAACTTCACTTTATATTCACATAATGAACACCGCTTATTTCTTACCTGGATTTCAAATTTTGAAACTCAAACCTCGCTAACACTTAATGCCGAGTATTTATATAAAAATTATTTGGAAAAGTATGACTATGAGGACTACCTGAATAAATCTTCGTTGTTAAAATTCAGAGTTAATGTTGGGCAGTCATTGGGCGATCTAACAGGATTGAGCGCTTATGCGATCTATCAAAAAAATCTTTCTGAGGGCAGCAGATATTTAATTAGTGATTCGTTAATCTATTATGAGGAAGAAATTTTTAACGACATTTATTCTTATGATGGAATCGAGGCAGGCTTGGGTTTTAAACATTACTTTATTGAAGACATTGAACTGAATTTGGAAGCAAAATATTTGATAAGAAATTATTCATCATTACCTGCTGCTGATAAAAATGGAACTGAACTCGATTATTTGCGTGAAGATAAACAGTTTGGATTTGGTGCGGAAATTATTTTTGATTTGAGTGGAGTGATTAATGGTTTATCATTGTCTGGAGCGTGGAATTATATTAAGAACAACTCAAACGATTACTATTATAAATACTCTAATCAAGTGTTCTCTGTTTCACTTGGTTATGATTTTTGATTCTTACTATTCTTAATGTTTTATTTCATATTTCTGAAGTTTGTATCGTAGATTCCTCTCCGTAATCCCCAATAATTTTCCTGCTTTAGTCTGGTTTCCATTACTTTCTTTTAACGCATCATAGATAAGTCTCTTTTCAAGAGCTTCTACCTGTTCAGTTAAAGTTCCTTTTCCCAGTTCAGGAAGCTGATCTTCATATTTTACTCCCTTTACTGTTAACGGAAGATCGCTGGTTGCAAGTATATTTGTCCGTGCAAGCACCACAGCTCTTTCAATAATATTTTCAAGTTCACGTACATTACCCGGGTAGTTATATTTCATAAGTACATCAATAGCCTCTTTAGAAATTTCGATATCACTTCTACCATTTTCTTTAGAATATTTGTGGAGGAAAAAGTCTATTAGTGGAAGAATGTCTTCTTTTCTCTCTCGTAAAGGCGGGATGTGAATGCTAACAATATTTAATCTGTAGAATAAATCTTCCCTAAACAATCCGTCTTTAATTTTATTTGCCAAATTATGATTTGTCGCAGCGATAATTCTCACATCAATATTTATACTTTCAGTTCCACCAACTCTTTCAAATTGATGCTCTTGCAATACTCTAAGCAATTTAACCTGGATTGATAACGGAATATCACCAATCTCATCTAAGAATATTGTTCCTTTATCAGCAAGTTCAAATCGACCCTTTCTCATTTTATCAGCGCCCGTGAACGCACCTTTTTCATGACCAAATAATTCACTTTCTAACAATGTTTCAGAAAGAGCCGGAATGTTAACTGCAATAAAAGGAGCGTCTTTCCGTGGACTGATGAAGTGAATTGATTTAGCGAGTACTTCTTTGCCAGTGCCATTTTCTCCCGTAATTAAAATTGTTGCTTTGCTTTCGGCAACTCTAACGGCAACACTAATAACTTCTTCCATTTTTGAAGAATGAGAAATGAATGAGGATAATTTATATCTTTCATAAAGTTGTTTTTTTAACAACTCATTTTCTGATTTTAAATTTTTGTGTTCAATTATTCTTGCTATTAATAAATCCAATTCATCCAGATTAACTGGTTTTGATAAATAATCATAAGCCCCTAAATGCATAGCATTAACTGCATTTTCAACAGTGCCGTAAGCAGTAATGATTACGAAACTTATTTCGGGATTTATCTGCGAAACCTTTGCCAGAATTTCAAGCCCGGTCATTTCCGGCATTTTATAATCAGATAAAACTATGTCAACAGGATTTTCATTAATTATATTTATTCCCTGGCTGCCGGATTCTGCTGTAAAAACCTTGTAGCCTTTTTTGGTAAGATATCCATAAAGAATATCCCTTTGTGATTTTTCATCATCAATAATTAAAATGTTATAATTTTTCATTGTATGGTATCTTAATATTAAATGTTGTTCCATTATTGCCGGATGTAAAATCAATTACTCCGTTGTGTTGTGAAATTATTTTTTGAGCAATGCTCAAACCAATACCTGATCCTTCTTTTCTTGTAGAATAATAGAGATCAAAAATTTTGCTATGATCTTTTTCAGGAATCCCTTTCCCGTTATCTTTAATCATTACTATAAAACTTCCATCCTTTGTAAAAAACTCTACCAAAACCCTGCCATTATTTTCTACTGCATCAAAAGCATTTTGGATAAAATTAATTATGGCTTGCTTAAATAGTTCAGGATCAATATTTGCATAAACGTTTTTATCTCCCTTGATCTTAAATGCAATATTTCTTTGTTCAGCTTGTTCAATAAAAAGGTGATAAAAATCCATCATTAATTCACTTATCTCAACATTTACTATTTGTAAATCCAATGGCTTGGCATATTGTAAAAACTGAGTGATTATTTTATTTACTCTGCTAACTTCACTTGTAAGCAAGTTAGTTAATGTGCTATACTCCTTAGTATCGGCATTAGGAGTAAATTCTCTATTTAACCTTTGACCAATC
>Ga0172373_10009419_pt1 | contig 12144 bp, 8 predicted proteins | sample Lak10m_2_FD_114546 | JGI IMG/M metagenome (GOLD analysis project Ga0172373, IMG submission 114546) | Freshwater microbial communities from Kabuno Bay, South-Kivu, Congo - kab_092012_10m | ecosystem: Environmental > Aquatic > Freshwater > Lake | place: Democratic Republic of the Congo: South-Kivu... | reverse complement strand
TTGCTGCCGCCCACTAATGTGACCGAACCGACGCCGCGCACGTTTTCCAGCCGCTTCTTGAAGACTTGTTCGGCCCAGTTGGTCAACTCCACCGGGCTCAAGGCTTTGCCGTCTGGCCCGGGTTTGGGCAGCACCGCCACCGACCAGATGGCGCGGCTGCTGGGGTCAAAGCGCAGCACGCGCGGCTCTTTCACTTCGGTGCGCAGGGTCGGGCGGATCGCGGCCACTTTTTCACGCACGTCTTCGGCGGCTTTGCGGCCGTCCATGTGCAGGCCGAATTCGATGATCACCACCGAGTGGTTCTCATAAGAGCGCGAGGTCAGCGCGTTGATGCCGGCGATCGAGTTGACGCCTTCCTCGATCTTCTTGGTGACTTCGCTTTCAACGATTTCCGGCGAGGCGCCTGGGTAGTCGGTGCTGATCACCACCACCGGAAAGTCCACGTTGGGGAACTGGTCGACCTGCAAGCGTTGCATGGAAAACAGGCCCAGCACCACCAGCGCCAGCATCATCATGGTGGCAAAGACCGGGTTGTTCAGACTGACGCGGGTAAACCACATGCGCCGGCCCTCAGTTGCCGCCCAACAGTCGCACCGGCGTGCCTTCGCGCAAGGCACCGACTGCACCGCTGATCACCTGCGCACCTTCAGCCACGCCTTGCACGCTAACGATGGTCTGTCCGTCGACCTCGGCGCGCGCACGGGGCGTGACCTTCACATGCTGCACTTTGCCGTCTTGCACCAGCTGAAGGTAAGGTTCGGGCTGGTCGGTGCGCAGCGCGGTCAAGGGCACCACGGTGCTGCGTTGCTGCCCCACGTGCACCATGCCTTGCACAAACTGGCCGTGGCGCAGGCCAGAGCCGGGCGCCAGGCTCAGATAGACCTGAATGGCGCGGCTGCCCGCGGTGGCGCTGGGGTTGACGCGGGCCAGCCGGGCCGCCAGCGTGGCCGGTGCGCCTTCCACGCCCAGCATCGCTTGCTGCCCGGGGCGTACCTGCTGCGCGTCCAGTGCATTCAGCGTGGCTTGGACTTCCAGTTGATTCAGATCGACGATTTCGACCACCCGCGCTTCCACCCCCACCCGTTCGCCGTTTTGCGCCAACCGTTGCGACACTTGGCCGGCAATCGGCGCGCGCAGCACCGTGTCGTCCAGGCTTTTGGTGGCCAGAGCGACCGCGGCCAGCGCGGCGGCGTGGGTGGCTTGCGCGGCCGACAAGCTGGCCTGCGCGGTTTGCAGCGCGGTGGCCGAGATGAAGCCTTGCGTGACCAGCGATTGATTGTTGTTAAAGGTGCGCTGCGAAATGTCCACCTGCGCCTTGGCCGCTTGCGCCTGCTGGCGCGCTTGCTGCAAGCGGGCTTTGGCCTCAGTCGGGTCGATGCGCCCCAGCACCTGGCCGGCGCGCACCGTATCGCCTTCACGCACGCTCAAGTTTTGCAGTTCACCCGGCATGCGCGCCTTGACCCAGGCTGAGCGTAGGGCCGCCACGCTGCCCGACACAGGTACCGTCAGTGGCAGATCCAGGCTCTTGACGCTGACCAGGTCGGTGGGCTTCAAGTCGATGCTGACCTGGGTTTGTTGTGCCAGTTGTTGCGCTTGAATTTGCTGTTGCTTGGCCTTGCGCGCCGACAGCGTACGCACGGTGCCCGCGGCCAGCAGGCCCACCACGACGGCGGCCAAAGTCCATTTGATCCAGGGTTTCATAACGGCAGGGGTACTCCAAGAATGGGTCACTTCATGTTCAAACCGTGCAACAACATGTCGATTTGCGTGTTGAGGTAGGTGGCGGGGTCCAGCGGCGCCCTATGCTCACGGCAGCAGCCGAAGGAATGCTGCCAGAGCGCCAGAAACATCATCGGCGCCATGATCAGCAACACGCCGTAGTCCGGGTTGAGCGACCTGAACTCGCCGCTCGTTTGGCCCCGCAACAGGATGCGCTTGAGCAACGCGGTACCGGGTTCGATCACTTCTTGCTGGTAAAACGCCGCCAGCTCAGGAAAGTTGCCAGCTTCGCTCATCATCAGTTTGGGGATGCCCGAGGCCTTGGTTGAGCCGATGTGCTGCCACCAGCTGGTGAGCGCGTAGCGCAGCATCTCGCCTGAACTGCCTTCGAAGCGGTCGATCTCCTGGCTCCAGCGTGCAAAGTGACCCGACAAATGGTGGCGCACCACCGCTTTGAACAACTCTTCTTTGCTGGGAAAGTACAAGAACAGCGTGCCCTTGGAGACACCCGCCTGGCGCGCTACTTCTTCCACCCGCGTGGCAGCAAAGCCCTTTTCGACAAACAGATCCAGCGCGGCGTCCAGCAGCTCACCCGGACGGGCGTCCTTGCGGCGGCTATGGCGGGTTTTGCCGTTCATGTGGGCGGACTCGGTGAGCATCAAAGGGCGAAAATAAATGACTAATCGGTCAGTAATGTAACCGCGTGTCAAAAAACTGTCAATCGTCCGGGTCGACGCCAGTGCAATCGCTCAAGACAATTCCGGCACCAGCGGCTCGAGCCCCACAGAACTCAATATGGGTAAGCGCACCGGGATGTCCAAGGGGGACAACCAGTGGATGCAGGGTCACACTGAAAATGCGTCAAATACTTTTGAAACCGAAGGCCAAATGCTCCAGCGTGTCATGCCTGATCTGGTGGTACGCTTGTTGAAAGACGATCGTACTTCAGTGCGCAGCAAGTAGGGAAGACCGAGCAACAATACGTGAAGCAAGGCGCTGGTTCCGCTTCAGCGATCCTATTTTTTCGCTGTGGGTGGCGCACATTTTTAAATGTCTATGGCCGCGCTTTTGCGATGGTTACGTGCCAACGCGACGATCGTCTGAACGTGCATCCTTAAACCCGGCTATGCGGCATGACCACGTTATTATTGGTGCCCAGGAGAGGACTCGAACCTCCACGAAGTTACTCGCTAGTACCTGAAACTAGTGCGTCTACCAATTCCGCCACCTGGGCATTTCAGGAAAGAAAGGCATTGTATCAAAAATATCAAACATATCAAACATTACAGCGCTTTGCTGGATGAAGTTGAGGGGGTGGTGCTCGGTCATCGCGATGGCCACGGTTTTGTCGTTCGTGATGACGGAGAAGCCGATATTTATTTGCCACCCAATGAAATGCGGGCTGTGCTGCACAAGGATCGTGTCAAGGCGCGCATCGTTCGCAGCGATCGAAAGGGTAGGCCCGAAGGGCGGGTTGTAGAGATCATTGAACGCAGCTGTCAGGTGATCATCGGACGACTGTTGCACGAAAGTGGCATCTGGATTGTGGCGCCAGAAGACAAGCGATACGGGCAGGACGTGATGATCCCGAAGGCTGCTACTGGCATGGCACAGGCCGGTCAGGTGGTTGTGGTTGAATTGACCGAGCCGCCCGCGCTGTTTGGGCAACCTGTTGGACGGATCAAAGAGGTGTTGGGCGATATTGACGACCCGGGAATGGAAATCGAAATTGCGGTTCGCAAGTACAACGTGCCCCATGAGTTTTCAGAGACTTGCATGGCACAGGCGCGCGCTTTGCCGGATCGAGTTCAGCCAGTGGACAAGGTTCGGCGCATTGACCTGACCGACATTCCCCTGGTTACGATTGACGGCGAAGACGCCCGTGATTTTGATGACGCGGTGTACTGTGAGCCGTTGCGTATGGGCAAGGGCGGATCGGCCGCTGCAGGTTGGCGCTTGCTGGTAGCAATTGCCGATGTGAGTCATTACGTTGAAAACGGCTCAGCACTTGACATCGACGCCTATGAACGTGCCACCAGCGTTTATTTTCCCCGGCGAGTGATTCCGATGTTGCCGGAGAGACTCTCCAACGGATTGTGCTCACTCAATCCGGAGGTGGAGCGGTTGTGCATGGTGTGTGACATGGTCGTGACCGAGGACGGAGACGTTTCTGCTTATCAGTTTTATCCGGCCGTTATGTGGAGCCATGCGCGATTCACTTATACCGAAGTGGCCGCCATCCTGGCGAATACGCGTGGCCCTGAAGCGACCCGTCGCAAGGATCGTATCAATGATCTGATAAACCTGCACGATGTGTACCGTGCGTTGCTGAAGTCGCGCGAACGCCGTGGTGCGGTGGATTTTGAGACGGTTGAAACGCAGATCGTGTGCGACGACGTCGGGCACATTGAAAAAATCGTCCCGAGAGCCCGCAACGACGCGCACCGGCTGATAGAAGAAGCCATGTTGGCTGCCAACGTCTGCAGCGCAGATTTCATTGCCCAAAACAAGCATCCGGGTCTGTACCGGGTGCACGAAGGTCCGACGCCGGAAAAGAAAGAGGTACTGCGAAATTACCTGAAAGCGGTTGGCGTTGGATTAACCATCAGTGATGATCCCACGCCGGGCGAATTCCAGGCCATCGCCCGTGCCACCCAAGACCGACCAGACGCGGCGCAAATTCATTCCATGCTGTTGCGATCAATGCAGCAGGCCATTTACACGCCCATCAACAGTGGGCATTTTGGCTTGGCATTTGACGCTTACACACACTTCACCAGCCCGATCCGGCGCTACCCTGACCTGTTGGTTCACCGTGTCATCAAAGCCATTCTGGTTAAAGACAAGTACAGACTTCCGGTGTTGCCGACGCCCGGTGAGGCGCACGCCAAACTAAGTAAACGGCTGGAGAAGAACCTGGATTCCAAGGTGCGCACACCAGAGCAAAAGCCACGCAAGCTCAGCGCCGAAGTCCAGGCCTGGCAAGCTGCTGGCTTGCATTGCAGCGCCAACGAGCGCCTTGCCGATGAGGCCAGCCGGGATGTAGAAGCCTGGCTCAAATGCAAATACATGCGCGAGCACCTTGGCGAAGTGTTCGCCGGTGTCGTTAGCTCTGTCACGAGCTTTGGTCTGTTTGTGACGTTGGATGCAATGTACGTGGAAGGGTTGATTCACATCACTGAGCTGGGGGGCGAGTATTTTCGTTTTGACGAGGTGCGTCAGGAATTGCGGGGCGAGCGCACGGGTTTGCGTTTCGCGCTGGGATCTCGGGTTCGTGTTCAGGTTAGCCGGGTCGATCTGGATGGCAGACGGATCGACTTCCGTTTGGTGACGGAAGACGCCGGGTTTGTTGCAGGGTTGTCCCGCGAATCCGGGAGAAACCATGAGGGTGCATTTGAAGGTGGATCAAAGCAGGTAGTTGTAATTCCTGCCGACCGCAAAAAGTTGGGAGATTCCAGACGGGTATCGGCGTTGCCCGAACGCGGCTTCAAGCTGTCAGTGCGGTCTGCATCAGCCGGTGGCAGGAAGAATGGCGGAAGATCAGGTAAGCGATCGTGAAGAGAATTCAAGGTTGATCGGGTGAAGGAGTTTTCATGCAAGGCAAGTGGTCAGATCATCGGGTTGCGATAGTTACAGGTGCAGGGTCGGGTATAGGCCGGGCGGCGGCGTTAGCGCTTTCAAGCGATGGATTTTCTGTGGTGCTGGCGGGCCGACGAACAGAGCCACTGGATGCGGTTGCGGCGCAGGTCAAGGTCTCAGACCGTATCCTTGTCATGCCTACCAACGTGTCAGATGAGGCGTCGGTGGTTTCGCTTTTTGACGCTGCGGTGAATCGGTTTGGGCGGGTGGATGTCGTGTTCAACAACGCAGGAGTCAGCGCGCCTGGCGTGCCACTGGAAGACCTGACACTGTCGCATTGGCGAGACGTGGTCGATGTCAATCTCACGGGTATGTTTTTGTGTGTGCGTCAGGCGTTTCGGGTCATGAAGTTGCAACACCCGCAGGGGGGGCGAATCATCAACAACGGTTCCATCTCTTCGGTTGCGCCGAGGCCCAATTCCATCGCCTATACCGCAACCAAACATGCTGTCACCGGGTTGACGCGCGCAGCTTCTTTGGACGGACGCAAATATCACATCGCGGTCGGGCAAATTGATGTTGGCAACGCTGCAACCGATATGACGCAACGGATGGCGACAGGTGTGTTACAGGCCAACGGAGACGTTGCTGCGGAGCCGCGCATGGATGTCTCGATCGTAGGGCAGTCGGTGTTGTACATGGCGAATCTGCCATTGGAGGCCAACGTGCTGTTTCACACGGTGATGGCTACCAATATGCCCTTTGTAGGGCGCGGATGACGTCCCATGACAATCGCACCATAGCGTGCTTCAGGCCGTCGTATGGGCCAGCGGCAGTAGACACTTGACGCCTAAGACGAAATTGCCGATTGGACAATTTCGTTTTAACTTGGTTTTTTGCGAGCGATTATGAATCTCCCTGTTTCGACTGTTGCACTGCAGCGTATTGATCTGGGCATCCGTGGCATGACGTGCGCGTCGTGTGTAGCGAGGGCAGAGCGCGCTTTGAAGAAGGTTCCCGGTGTGCAAGAGGTGGCAGTCAACCTGGCGACCGAGTCGGCTCGCATCTTGGTAGCTCCGTCAGACCAGGTTGAGGCTCGCCTGAAACGGGCGGTGCGCGATGCCGGTTACGAGCCGGTTGCCGCCAGTGCCGCCATCGATGCCGATCCAGAGTCGGCTTGGGCGGGGTTTGGTCCAGTGGTATTGGGTGCGGCATTGTCGTTACCACTGATGCTTCCCATGGTCGGCAACTTGTTCGGGCAGCACTGGATGTTCCCGGCCTGGTTGCAGTTCAGCTTGGCCTCGCCAGTGCAGTTTTTTCTGGGGGCACGTTTTTATCGCGCCGGCTGGCACGCCGCTCGGGCGCTGTCGGGAAACATGGATTTGCTTGTGGCCATCGGCACCAGCGCCGGTTGGGCGCTGTCGGTGTGGTTATGGCTGAGCGCTACCCCGGGCACCACACCCCATCTCTACTTTGAGGCCTCGGCTGTGGTTATTACGCTGGTACTGTTGGGCAAATGGCTGGAAGCGCGCGCCAAGCGGCAAACCACCGCCGCAATACGGGCGTTGCATGCGCTGCGCCCGGACGTGGTGCACCTGTTGGGGCTGGACGGAGAAGCCGATGTTCCCATCGACGAAGTGATGGTTGGCGACGAATTGGTGGTACGCGCGGGTGAACGCTTTGCGGTGGACGCCTGCGTGATGGAGGGACTCACGCAGGTGGATGAGTCGATGCTGACTGGCGAACCGTTGCCGGTGCTCAAAGGAGTCAGCGACAAGGTGATCGGCGGCACGCTCAACGGTGATGGGCGCGTCGTTATTCGTGTTGGCGCGGTGGGGGTGGATACGGTGTTGGCCAACATCATCCGTCTGGTGGAAGACGCGCAGGCCGCCAAAGCACCCATCCAGCGCTTGGTGGACCAGGTCAGCGCCGTGTTTGTGCCGGTGGTGATGTTGTTGGCCGCCCTGACTTTCCTGGGTTGGTGGCTCAGCGGCCACGCGTTCGATGTGGCGGTCATCAATGCGGTGACTGTGCTGGTCATAGCCTGCCCTTGTGCGCTTGGTCTGGCGACGCCGGCGGCCATCATGGCGGGCACCGGTATCGCGGCGCAGCACGGCATTCTGATCAAGGACGCGCAGGCGCTGGAGCTGGCGCACAAGGCGCAGGTGGTGGTGTTTGACAAGACCGGCACGCTGACGATGGGGCACGCGCGGCTGACTGATTTTGTGGTGGGTGGCAACGACGATTCTGATGACCTGTTGCGGGTGGCAGCAGCCATCCAAAGCGGCAGCAGTCACCCGTTGGCGCGCGCGGTAGTCGCGGCTGCGCAAGAGAAAGCGTTTTCGTTGCCGTCGGTTAGCGACGTGGTCAACGTCGTTGGCAAAGGTCTTCGGGGTAGCGTTGACGGCGCGGAATACGTTATAGGTAGTCCGGCGTGGATGATGCAGTTGCAGGGCAATCTTGGCACGCTTGCCACTCCGATGGAGACGCTGCGCGTGCGTGGCGTCACGCTGGCGGTGTTGGCCTGCCGTACAGCCGACGGGCTGCTGGCCGTTGCGTTGATGGGCTTTGGCGATGAGCCTAAGCCTGGTGCCAGCGAGGCCATTGCGCGACTGCGTAGTCAGGGTATTCGGGTGCAGATGCTCTCCGGTGATAGCCGTGTTGCGGCGTGCGCAATGGCGCAGCGCGTAGGGTTAATGCCTGATCAGGGGGAAGTCATAAGCGACGTGCTACCTGGTGACAAGGCAGCGCACATTGCACAACTCAAGACCGACGGCCAAACCGTGGTGATGGTCGGCGACGGGGTTAATGACGCGCCCGCGCTGGCCGCAGCTGACGTCGGGATGGCCATGGCCAACGCGGGTGGTGGCACCGACGTGGCAATGCATGCCGCAGGCATCACTTTGATGCGCGGTGACTTGGCTCTGGTAGCCGCCGCGCTGGATATTTCACGCCGAACTGTGTCCAAGATTCGGCAAAACCTGTTCTGGGCGTTCATTTACAACGTGGTCGGCATCCCGCTGGCGGCATTTGGCATGCTCAACCCTGTGCTCGCAGGGGCAGCGATGGCGCTGAGTTCGGTGAGCGTGATGACCAATGCCCTGCTGCTCAAGCGCTGGCGGCCGCTGATGTAGGCCCAACGACGCTTGCGGCGGCTTAGTGGGCAGGTCCATCACTTGGTCATCTCCTCGGGGCGGATGGGTCCGACGAGTTTTTCCTGTTCATGAACACACCCTAAGTTCTTGAACAGCGACTCGCAATGGAGCGTGCCAGTCCGGACGCTGTCAGAGCACGACCGGTCGGCCACCGATCGGCCAACTCGCCATGCTGAAAAACGGAATCACAAGTCGCATTGAAGGCAGGTTCACCCTGAGCCATCGCGGCGCCAATCATGCCCGCCAGTACGTCTCCGGTACCTGCGGTGGCCAATTTGGCGTTGCCACTGAAGTTGATGACGGGAAGTTGCCCCGGCGCGCAGACCACTGTTCCTGAACCTTTGAGGGCAACCGTGCATGCGTAACGTTCACTCAGTGCTTTGGCTGCGGCCAGTCGATCGGCTTGCACCTGCTGTGTGGAACTACCCAACAGTCGTGCAGCTTCAAGTGGGTGAGGAGTCAGTACCGTGGGCTGGAGCTGCCGACCACGAGCCATCAGCAGGGCCTGCATGGAAGGATCAAATGCTATTGAATTAATTGCATCGGCGTCAATGACCACAGGGGCTTGAGTCAACAAGATACGAGTCATCAAGGCAGCAGGAAGATGACCACCTCCACACCCGAAAACAGTCACCATGCGATTCAGGTTCAGCGCATCCAACGGTCTGAACATCAGCTCTGGTTCAACCATGCTGACCGAGTGCGCCGGGATATCCAGTGGCGCGACAAAGACGCGGCCACACCCGGAGTACAAAGCCGCGCTCGCCGCCAGCAGCGCTGCCCCCGCCATGCCGTTTGCTCCGCCCACTACCGCCAAGTCTCCGTAGCAACCTTTGTGCGATGCATGCAGGCGCGGCTGTGACCTGGGGCTCTCTGACAATCGCGCTGCGGCCGCCGCCAGTGGCAACTGATGAGCCTGAGCTCCCAGCGTGTCGAGCCAGACCGTGCCAACGGAGTCGCGACCGGATGCGGTGAAAAGCCCCGGCTTGAGTGTGAGCAAACTTAAGGTGTGGTGCGCTCGTACCTGCAAAGAGCTGCACTGGCCGGTGTCGGCGTCCAACCCGCTGGGCAGATCTACCGCCAGTACCGTCGCTGAACAGTCGTTGATGCGACGGATACTATCGGCCAACAACCCCACCGGCTCGCGCCGAACCATGCCAATGCCCAGCAAGGCGTCGATACAAAGGTCTGGGTTTTGGGGGGCAGTGTCCTGACAGCGCAGTCCACTTTGCTGCAGTCGCAGCAGCGCTGCGGCCGAGTCGGGTGAACAGTTCTTGGGTTGACCTAACCAGGTCACCCATGGCCGCTTACCCCACCCGTGAAGGATGCATGCGGCCTCCAATCCGTCTCCACCGTTGTTACCAGGTCCGCAGGCGATCCAGATCTGTCTTGCATGCGGCGCCACGGCGAGCGCCAGTCGGGCCACAGCCAAACCTGCGCGCTGCATCAGGGACCCTGATGGTGTGTTGCAGGCAAGTTGTTGCTCGAGCTGGCGCGTGGCCGCTACGTCAAACAGCGGCTCACCGTGACCAGGTAGCACTTGCAACATAAGTCACGCGCTCCGTCTGGCAGAGTCTGTGCGCTTGAGGTTTAAAACTCGAAAACCTCGCCCTCGCGGGCGAGCCGATAGACCGGATCGCCGTCCTGACGTGTGTGCTCCCTGACAACTTGCTCGAACGCCAATTCAAGTGCAGTGTCGGATCGGGTTGGTTCATGATGCGTGCAAAACAGGTTCTTGACGCCAGCTTGTCTGGCGTACTGAATGCTTGAATGGAAGGTGCCGTGTCCCCAGCCTCGTTTGCTCTGATACTCGGCTGTGGTGTAGGAACTGTCCGCAATCAGCACATCAACCCCGCTCATGGCCCGCACGATGTCGTTGGATTTGGCGTCGACAAAGGTTTGATACTGGGCATACTCAGGATCGGCCGGCTCATAAATGTTGACGGGTGGTTCATGGTCGCCGGTGAAGAATACGGATTTTCCGCATGATTCAATCCGGTAACCGAAGTCGGTCACCGGGTGATTCATCATGAAAGGCGTGATCGTGGCAGACCCGATCTGGAAGCTTTCATTGGGCGTCAAGGTGACATAGTCAATGCGCGCCTTCATCTCTGCCTCGCGTACCGGAAAATAACTGTATTGCAGTTGAACCGACATGACTTGTTCGATTCCTTTGCCAGAAATCGGATCAAAGGCCCCGTGCAATCGCAAGGTGTTGCCTGGGATGAAATTGGGAATAAAAAAGGGCAATCCCTGAATATGGTCCCAGTGGGAGTGGGAAATGAGCACATTGGCTGTTAGGGGCAGTTCGTTTAGCAGGGACTGCGACAACGGGAAAATGCCAGTGCCCGCGTCCAGAATCAAGAGTTCATTCTTGTCAGTGCGGACTTCAATGCAGGTGGTATTGCCACCGTAACGCACCGTTGCAGGTCCGGGTGAGGCGATGGAGCCACGAACTCCCCAAAATTTCACTTTCATGTTGCTCCTGCTAGAACTTGACACACGCTGCGGGTTCAGGCTGCCGAGGCACTGATTTCGTGCCCGAAGATTCTGACACCCACAGGGTCAGAACTGAAACGGGCCCGATGTTACAATCTTCAGGCTTTATGCTTGGAGCGGTGCAATTTTCCCCGCTGCCTCGACATGGAGCAAATTGCAAACCAGTCTCACCAAGGTGTTGGTCCGGCGATGACGCTCTTGCCAGAGCCGATTACCGAAACAAAACGGACTGGATTTTAGACTTAACCTTCGGAGTACTTTCATGGCAGTAACCATGCGTGACATGCTGGAAGCCGGTGTCCACTTTGGCCACCAAACCCGCTTCTGGAACCCCAAGATGGCCCCCTTCATTTTTGGCCATCGCAACAAAATCCATATCGTCAATCTGGAAAAATCCTTGCCGATGTTCCAGGAGGCGGCCAAGTTTGTGCGCCAGATCGCCGCCAAGCGCGGCACCGTGCTGATGGTGGGTACCAAGCGCCAGGCCCGCGAAATCGTTGCCGCTGAAGCCCAGCGCGCCGGTGTGCCTTATGTTGACCAGCGTTGGCTGGGCGGCATGCTGACCAACTTCAAAACGGTCAAGACCTCGATCAAGCGTTTGAAAGACATGAAGTCCCAACAAGAAGCCGGTCTGGACGCGATGAGCAAGAAAGAGCAATTGATGTTCGCACGCGAACTCGAGAAGCTTGAAAAAGACATCGGCGGCATTCAAGACATGACCGCCTTGCCAGATGCGATTTTCCTGATTGATGTGGGCTACCACAAGATTGCCGTCGCTGAAGCCCGCAAGCTGGGCATACCGCTGGTGGCTGTGGTGGATACCAACCATTCGCCTGAAGGCATCGACTATGTGATCCCGGGTAACGACGACTCGTCCAAGGCGGTCACGTTGTACGCCCGCGGCATTGCCGACGCCATTCTTGAAGGCCGTGCCAACGCCATCGACGACGTGGTCAAGGCCGTTGCCGAAAGCGCTGACGAATTCGTCGAAGTGGACGAAACCGCGGCCTGAGTCGCTGGTACCACCCCAATCCAGGGGGCTTGAGGGCCCCCTTTTTTTGATGTGATCGTTGATTAACTGAACTGAATCTGGAGATAAAAATGGCTGTAATTACCGCAAGCATGGTGGCTGAACTGCGTGGCAAGACCGATGCCCCGATGATGGAATGCAAACGCGCGCTGACCGAGGCCA
>Ga0172373_10009418_pt1 | contig 12146 bp, 9 predicted proteins | sample Lak10m_2_FD_114546 | JGI IMG/M metagenome (GOLD analysis project Ga0172373, IMG submission 114546) | Freshwater microbial communities from Kabuno Bay, South-Kivu, Congo - kab_092012_10m | ecosystem: Environmental > Aquatic > Freshwater > Lake | place: Democratic Republic of the Congo: South-Kivu... | reverse complement strand
GGCAGCACCAACGATTTCCTTCAATTGGGTACTGGCGGGCAGTTGCAGTGGGCCAGTGCAGGTAGCGTCACTGGCGCTTGGATGCTTACAGGTAACAGCGGCACCAATGCCACCACCAACTTTGTAGGCACAACAGACGCGGTCGATCTTGTTTTCAGAACAGACAATACCGAGAAGATGCGGGTGAGGGCAAATGGCAGAGTGGGTATTGGCACTTCTGCACCCATTACCAAACTTCATGTGAGCCACCAGGTAAGCGGTAGCGAACTGATCGCCTCCTACACGGTGGGCGATGCAGGTGACGACCGTGTACGTTTCTCCAACCTGTCAACGGTAGATTCCACATTTGCGCCCATGGTGCAAGGTTATTCAACTACGCAGAATGATCTGCCCGCACTTACCATGGAGGCTTTGATAGATACCGCCATGGATGATGAGGATGCGGGGCCGGTGATGCAGTACAGTGTAAGGCGCGATGACAACTCCAAGGTGGTGAACAGACCATTGATAAGATGGAAGAACGGCAGCCAGAGTTTGATGCAGATGAATGTGGCTGCCGACAATCCTAACAGAGGCAATCTGGGTATTGGTACTACATCGCCAGCAAATCGTTTGGATGTGGAAGGCTCCGTTGCCATTGGTGCTGCCTATTCCGGTTCAACCACAGCTCCAGCAAACGGGGCCATCATTGAAGGCAATGTGGGAATCGGGACAACCACACCTTCGTACAAATTGGATGTTCAGGGAGGCGACATTAATGCATCCGGACTTGTTCGAGCCAATGGAGTTCCATTGACTTCTGATGCTATGTTCAAGACGAATGTCGATAGCCTCCAAAGTAGTCTGGCAATTATTGAAGCGTTGCGGCCTAAGACCTATTTTATGGATACGGTGAACTACAATGGGTTCGGTAAGTTCAACTTTGAGTCGGTTAGGCAATACGGTTTCATCGCTCAGGAAGTGGAAACCGTCTTGCCTGAACTTGTAACAATTGGCCGTAAACCTGCTGTGACTGATACCTTGGGTAATATACTGGTGGAGGCGTACAACTACCGGTCACTTAATTACATTGGATTGATTCCCATTTTGACAAAGGGCATGCAAGAACTTCAGGCCGAGAATCAATATCTTCGATCACATTTGAACGATCTGCGTGAACAGATGCAACAATTGGCTGCAGCGGTCACTAGTTGCTGCGGCCAGGGTGCATCGTACAGGCTATCTGATGAAGGCGATCAGCTATTTGCGGAAACAAGACAAATGGATGTCACGTTGTCTGATTCAAAATCGGTCGTGCTTGATCAGAACGTTCCTAATCCGTTTGCTGAACGGACGGTGATCCAGTATTTTATTCCAACTGGTGCTTCAAAAGCCCAAATGTTGTTCCATGATGCCCAAGGCCGACTGGTGCAGTCTACGGATATTGCTGAAACAGGATATGGAAAGCTCAATGTATTTGCGTCCGACCTGACCGATGGCACTTATACCTATTCGTTGGTTGTTGACGGGAAAGTAATGGACACGAAAAGGATGATCAAGGCTGAATAAGCCTTGATCCACTCAATTGGAAAACCTTCTTTATAATATGCTATGAAACGACTTCTTTTCTTCTTCCTCACGATGTATCATTTATCCTACGGCCAGATAACCTTGGACGAAACTTATCCCAATGCTGGTTACTATGGAGCAGCTTCAAGTTGGCAGGTCTTCGAGGTGGTTCGGCTTGAAGTGGATGGAGATAAATTCTTGTTCAGGGACAATGCGAATAGAACCTTGAAATTCTATAATCTCGACCATTCGCTTTGGAAAAGCATATCCTATGAAAATGCCATTGACATGAATCCCAACTACAATACCGCCAACATTTTGTATGTCTCTCAACATCTATTTGATCTGGACGATGAGATTGAATTCATGTACATTGATGAAAATGGAAGTGCTGGAAGTGTTACACAGGTGGTTAACGAGGATGAAAGTGTACTGTTTACCGCGACCAACCAATGGCCGCGATTAAATGCAAGTGTTCCACAGAATCAGCAACCAATTTATACTACCGATGAGGGTACCTTCATGATTCTGAGTGGAGGAAGTACGGCTGATGGAAATGCTTATGTCTATCGGTTGCCGGGTTCGCTGGCAGTCGGAGTAGAAGAAAATGTGTTCACGCAATTCACTCAAGGCAGTTTGAAGACCTATCCGAATCCTTCTGCAAATGAAGTTATGGTAGAGTATAGTGTTCCGTTTGGGTCGTATGGTACTTTGCGGTTCACAGATGAACTCGGCCGCGTGGTGCAAACCGTGCAACTGCCCACAAATGAGGGCACCTATACCTTAGATGCCGGCACACTGGGCACGGGAGTTTATTTCTGCACACTACTGAGTGGGGCGGAGGTGGTGGCCACGCAGAAGTTGGTGGTTTCGACCAGCTTCAAGTAGCAAGCCGCAAGCCGCAAGCTGCAACGCCAACCTTTTTCCTTTTCCTACTGTCTCCTAACTCCTGTCTCCTGAATGCTAGAATGAAAGTCCTCCGTTGTCGGAAGAACGGGCGGTACGAAACGGCATACCGAGGCATGCGTCAGCTAAGAGATGGTATGTAACGGCATACCTGCTTCTCAAGCCTTGAAGAGGCGGTATGAAACGGCATTTTTCTACTGGTTCCTGAATACTGTCTCCTAACTCCTCAGAGGAGGTCGGGGTCAGGTTGAACCCGACTGTGACCACTCGAAAGCTGACCGCAATGGGCCAAAATGCGAATGCGGTGACGTAAACACCGCTCGCTGTCGGCAAATGGCCGACCGATGTTGCCAATTTGCTGTTCGCGGTCACACCATTTCCGCCCGCTGTCGCATTCAAGGCCCGTCAGGCTATTCTCATTTGTCAAGCTGCTCCGCCATCCACCAACCACCAAAATCTGACATCTGACATCTAAAATCTGACATCAGTTTATGGAATTCTCATCGGCTCGGAATCCAAGGGGAAAGTTTAACCTAAAATCCTAATGTCATGAAAACACTTGCAGTCATCATCACCACGGTTTCAACAGCCCTTTTCGTAACCCTTTATTCCTTCTTTCCCGAACGGTTGAATCCCCGCCCCGCAGCGCCTGAAAAGGGGTGCGTGTTCAACAGCATGATGGGCATTGAGACCACCGAAAACTATGCGCAGTACAAGACCCCCGATAAGGTGGTGAGTTCATTGGAACACGGCCTTGGATGGATGGCCGAAGCCCAGCAGAAGAATGGCGGGTGGGGCGCAGGCAGCCATTACCGCCAACAGGAAATGGACCCACATGCCGTAGAGGCCGACCCCGCCACCACGGCCATGGTGGGCATGGCGCTGATGCGCAACGGCAGCACACCGGACAAGGGTCGCTACAGCCAACAACTGACCCGCGCGGTGGAGTACATTCTGAAAGAGGTGGAGAACAGCAGCCCCAACAGTTTGAACATCACCTCGTTGCAGAACACGCAGATACAGACCAAGTTGGGGCAGAACATAGATGTGGTGCTGGCATCGCAGTTCCTCACCAATCTGTTGGAAAAGCTGTCTGACAACCATCCGCTGCGCAAACGCATCAAGGAGGCATTGAACGTGTGCGTGGTGAAGATCCAGAAAGGGCAGATGGCCGATGGCAGCACGCAAGGTGCCGGTTGGGCGGGTGTGCTGCAATCGTCATTGGCCACCAATGCGCTGGAGGCGGCCGAGTATGCCGGTGCCGATGTGGACACCAAGAAACTGGAGCGCGCCAAGCAGTACCAGACCAGTAACTACGATGCCGAAACTGGAAACGTGAACACCGACCGTGGTGCGGGCATTGTGCTATACTCGGTTTCGGGTTCAACCCGTGCTGCGGCCAAAGATGCCCGCGAAGTGGAGGAGAAGCTGGAACGCCAAATGCCATCGCGTGGCGAATCGACTGTGGTAAGCACAGACGACCTACGCAAACTGGGCTATACGGAAGATGAGGCTGCCCGCAAGGCCACGGCCTACAACGTTTATCAGAAGGCCAAACAGACCGCGCAGCGCGAGGATGTGATGAACGGTTTCGGCAACAACGGTGGCGAGGAGTTTCTGAGCTTCCTGCAAACGGGCGAAGGCCTTGTGATTGCAAAAGACAATGCGTGGAAGAGCTGGTATGATGATGTTTCGGGTAAGATGATCCGCATTCAGAACCAGGATGGAAGCTGGAACGGCCACCACTGCATCACCAGCCCGGTGTTCTGCACCGCCACCTGTCTGCTCATCCTTTCCATAGAGAACGACCTGCAAGGACTGCAGAAAATGGGTGGAAGTTAGTGGGGAGATAGGCCTAACGGAACAGGGGCGCGATGCATCGCGCCCCTGTGTTTTATAGGCACTTGCACTTCCTATCTTTGCGCCCCAATTTCATTTCACATGTCAGACGATAAGAAGGTCATTTTCTCGATGGTGGGCGTCAGCAAGACGTTCCAATCCAACAACAAGAAGGTTCTCAATAATATCTACCTCTCGTTCTTCTACGGGGCCAAGATCGGTATCATCGGTCTCAACGGCTCGGGTAAATCAACCCTGCTCAAGATCATTGCAGGGGTCGATAAAAGCTTTCAGGGTGATGTGGTTTTCTCTCCCGGCTATTCGGTTGGATACTTGGAACAGGAACCGCAGCTTGATCCTAACAAAACCGTGAAGGAAGTGGTGATGGAAGCGGTTGCAGACCTTGCCGCCATTATGAAGGAATACGATGAGGTGAACCTGAAATTCGGGGAGCCGATGAGCGATGATGAGATGAACAAACTCATCGAACGTCAGGGTGTTCTGTCCGATAAGATCGAAGCGATGGGCGGCTGGGAACTCGACCACAAGCTCGAAAGGGCCATGGACGCGCTGCGTTGTCCACCCGATGATCAGAAGGTCGGAACCCTTTCGGGTGGTGAGAAGCGCAGAGTGGCGCTGTGCCGTCTGCTGCTTCAAGAACCGGACATCCTCCTTTTGGACGAACCTACCAACCACTTGGATGCCGAGAGTATCGATTGGTTGGAGCAACACTTGCAGCAGTACAAGGGAACGGTAATTGCCATTACGCACGACCGTTACTTCCTCGATAACGTGGCTGGATGGATCCTCGAACTCGACCGTGGCGAAGGCATTCCATGGCAAGGGAACTACAGCAGCTGGCTCGATCAGAAGAGCAAGCGACTGGCGCAGGAAGAGAAGCAGGCCAGCAAGCGAAGAAAAACATTGGAGCGCGAGTTGGAGTGGGTGCGTATGAGCCCAAAGGCACGTCAGGCCAAGAGCAAAGCCCGTTTGAGCGCGTACGACAAGCTTTTGAACGAGGATGTGAGGGAGAAGGAAGAGAAGTTGGAGATCTTCATTCCGAACGGACCGCGTTTGGGAACCAACGTCATCGATGCCATCGACATCTCGAAAGCCTATGGCGATAGACTGCTTTACGAACACTTGAACTTTAGCCTGCCACCGAACGGAATCGTGGGCATCATTGGCCCGAACGGTGCGGGTAAGACCACGCTTTTCCGCATGATCATGGGATTGGAGAAACCCGATACGGGCCAGTTTACCGTGGGCGATACCGTAAAAGTGGCCTACGTGGATCAGCAACATTCGAGCATCGATCCGAACAAAACGGTGTGGGAAACCATTTCCAACGGGTTGGAAGAGATGGAGTTGGGCGGAAGAAGGATCAACTCACGCGCTTACGTTTCGCGCTTCAACTTCGGTGGTGGCGACCAAGGCAAGAAGGTGGAAATGCTTTCGGGCGGTGAACGCAACCGTTTGCATTTGGCCATGACCTTGAAGCAGGAAGCGAACGTGCTGCTGCTGGATGAGCCGACCAACGATATTGACGTGAATACGCTGCGTGCGTTGGAAGAAGGTTTGGAGAACTTTGCGGGTTGTGCGGTGGTCATCAGCCACGATCGTTGGTTCTTGGACCGTATTTGCACGCACATCCTCGCGTTCGAAGGCGATTCGCAGGTGTACTACTTCGAAGGCGGCTACTCCGACTACGAAGAAAACCGCAAGAAACGCTTGGGAGACACAGGCCCAAAACGATTGAAGTATAGAAAGTTGGTAGGCTAAAAGCTTGTAGCTAATACCTGATGGCTAATCTGAACACCCCCAAAGGAACCCGCGATTTTTCTCCTGCCGAAATGGTGAGGCGGAACTACATTTTTGATACCGTCAAAAGCGTTTTCAAGAAGTATGGTTACCAGCCCATCGAAACTCCGGCCATGGAGAATTCCGAAACCCTGATGGGAAAGTATGGCGAGGAAGGTGATCGATTGATCTTCAAGATTCTGAATTCTGGAGATTATCTGAAGGACGTTTCGGATCAGACACTCGTCACTCGTCACTCGTCACTCGTCACTCAAATCTCCGAAAAAGCCCTGCGCTACGACCTGACAGTTCCATTTGCCCGTTACGTGGTGCAGCACAGAAACGAGATCACGTTTCCGTTCAAGCGGTATCAGGTGCAGCCCGTGTGGCGAGCCGACCGTCCGCAGAAAGGCCGTTACCGCGAGTTTTACCAATGCGACATTGATGTGATCGGTAGCGATTCGTTGCTCAACGAAGTGGAAATGGTGCAGGTGGTCGATGAGGTTTTCAGCAAGCTGAATGTGCCCGTTACCGTTAAGATCAACAACCGCAAACTGTTGGCCGCCATTGCCGAGGTGATCGGAGCGCCCGATGCGTTTGTAGATATTACCGTGGCGCTCGATAAACTCGATAAGATAGGCGAGGAGAAGGTGTGCAACGAACTCAGGGAGCGCGGCATTTCCGATGCTTCCATCGAAAAGCTGTTGCCACTCATGCGTTTTCAAGGAAACACAGCCGAGAAGCTGGAATTCCTGAAAACCTACCTCGGAAGCAACGAAACAGGACAGAAGGGAATTGCGGAGGTTTCTGAAGTACTCGGAACCGCGCAGCAACTCATTTCAGACAGAACGGTCCTCGAACTCGACCTCACTCTTGCCCGCGGACTGAACTACTACACAGGTGCCATTTTTGAAGTACGTTCCAATATTGACGGAACGCTTTCGAGCAGCATTTCGGGCGGTGGCCGTTATGACGACCTCACAGGCATCTTCGGCATGCCCGATGTTTCGGGTGTCGGTATCTCGTTCGGTGCAGACAGAATTTATGATGTGCTTCAGGAAGCGGATCTGTTCCCCGAGTTCACATCAGACAGCACCCAGGTGTTCTTCGTCAACTTCGGAGAGAAGGAAGCCACCTATTGCCTCGGCCTGTGCAAGCAACTTCGCGAGGCTGGCATCAATACGGAACTCTATCCTGATAGTGCCAAAATGAAGAAGCAGATGACCTACGCCAACAACAACAATATTCCGTTTGTGGCAATGGTCGGTACACAGGAAATGGAAGCCGGTAAGATCGGCCTGAAGAATATGGTCACAGGTGAGCAGAGTTCGGTGACTGTGGCTGAGTTGATTTCTATCGTCAGGAAATAGTTCAACGTTTCGAGTTCAAAGTTCAAGGTGCGGTTATCCCGCGTAGCCACTTTGAACCCCGAACATTAAACGTTGAACTTCGAACTCACTCCTTTACCAAAGGATAATCTACTATCAACAGGTTTGCGGACAGGTTCAATCTCACCGTTAGGTGTCTTATCATATCAACCGTGAGTTTCCGCTTGCGGTTCAATACCTCTGAAACGCGGCTTTTTCCACCTATTTCAGGTATCAGGTCAACCTGCTTGAGTTGCATTTCCTTCATTCGGATCTTGATGGCTTCGATCGGGTCGGGGCTGTCGATTGGATAATTCGCCTTTTCATATTCATCGATCATCATTCCAAGGATGTCCGCTTCATCACTTTCGGCAGTTCCCATCGGGGCATCAAAAAGCAATTCCATGCGCGCCAACGCATCTTGGTAGTCAGATTCTGATCTTATCGGTTTCAAGTTCATTTCAGTTTGTTTTAAACATTATCTGCATCGATTCGGTCGTATTCGGCATGAGTTCCGATAAAACGGATGAAAGCCCATTGTTTCTCAAAATTGAATTTTACCACCAATCGATAAGAATTTCCTTTGATGTTGAACACTACTCGCCCATTCTTGAGAATGCTTGCACTGGCATAGAACTGTTTCACATCGTTTGGACTTTTCCAATTGGCACTCATTGCCGTGTCATACCATGTTTTGAGGTATTGCTCAGAATCCGCATGCCTTTCCCAAAATTGACGCAGCGTACTTTTCGCAAATATTCTCTTCATCAAGTTGAATGTGACCTCGCAAAGGTAAAAGAAAGTTCTCGATTTGAGAACCTTTGAGTTGCAAGTTCAACGTTTAACGTTGCACAACTTTAGAACCCCGAACATTAAACGTTGAACTTCGAACTCACTCGACTGTTACCTTTGCGCCCCGTGAATACCACCGTTGAAAATAAGGCCGAGAAGGTAAAACCTTACAACGAGCAAGGTTCCAAGAAGGAGCAAGTGGCGAACATGTTCAACAACATCGCCCACAAATACGACTTCCTTAACCGTTCGCTTTCCATGGGCATCGACATCATTTGGCGCAAAAAAGCCATTGCCCAGCTAAAGGAATTAAAACCGAAAACGATACTTGATGTGGCCACAGGAACGGGCGATGTGGCTTTGGAGGCCATGAGTCTGAACCCTGAAAGGATCACTGGTATTGACATTTCGGTCGGTATGTTGGAGTTGGGCCGTCAGAAAGTGGCCAAGCGCAACCTCTCTCAGAAGATAGAACTGCTGGAGGGTGATTCTGAGAATCTTCCGTTCGCAGACAATAATTTCGATGCAGTGACCGTTGCTTTCGGGGTGAGAAATTTTGAGAACCTTTTGAAAGGGCTCACAGAGATCAATCGTGTGCTGAGGCCGGGTGGAAAATTGGTGGTGTTGGAATTCTCGCAGCCGCGCTCGTTTCCTATCAAGCAGTTGTATTGGTTCTACTTCAATAATATCCTGCCGCTTTTCGGTAAGATGCTATCCAAGGATGATTCGGCATACACCTATTTGCCCGAATCGGTAAAGGTTTTTCCAGATGGAGCACAGTTTCTGAGCGTGATGAAGCAGGCAGGTTTTGCCGAATCGCGTCAGAAAACGCTGACCTTTGGCATTGCCAGTATTTACACGGGTACAAAACCTTGAATTGACCTTCGGTTTCAAACATATGGTACGCTTCGTGCTGCCGCTGATCATCGGCATGCTGATGCTGAATCCATCGGCACAGGCGCAGTTTCCCATCAAATTCAAGGAGAAGAAACAGCTCAACCTTACCAAGTACGACCGCAGGCTTCTGCATTTCGGCTTCTCGTTGGGAATGAACTACACCGATATTGCTGTGAAGCTGAAGGAGAACATTCAGTCGCTCGATTCGGTGTATGTGGTGGAACCGAAGGCCGCACCCGGATTTGCGCTCGGCATCATTACCGACCTGCGTTTAGGCGAACATTTCAACTTCCGTTTCGTGCCCGGTATTTCGTTTGTGGGCCGCTCCATGGTTTACACGCTTTACGAGCGCGACACGGTTCCAACGGTTTATGAAAAACCTGTGAACTCGGTGTATATGGAACTTCCGTTGTACTTCAAATTCCGTTCGCGCAGGATCAACAACTGGCGCGTTTACATCATTGGTGGCGGCAAATTCATGTACGATATGGCTACGAAAGAAGACAAGGAGTCGGATGAGGTCATTCTGAAAATGAAGCGCGAAGATTACACGTGGGATCTCGGTGTTGGCGTTGATTTCTATCTCGAATACTTCAAACTTTCTACAGAAGTGAAAATGGCCTTCGGGCTCAATAATCTGTTGGTTGACGACCAGTCGGTGTTCACCAATTCCATAAGTTCCATGAACTCGAAAACGTTCCTGTTTTCGCTTTACTTTGAGTAGCCGAAAGCTACATGAAGGATATAAATCTGGTCATTCAGGCACAGGATTACGGCAACGAACCGTTGATTCGTCAGGCCATTTCGCGTGTTTCAGGAATTCCAGTTGACGAGATAAACGGTTTTCAAGAACTGCGTAGAAGCATCGATGCGCGCAATCGCAGCATCAAGTTCAATCTGAGTGTTCGGGTTTATGCGAAAGGGGAGGAGCTGGAAGCGCATCATCCCAAGTTCGAACCACGGGAATTTCAGGATGTATCCAAGGCCGAACATGTAGTGGTTGTAGGTGCCGGTCCGGCCGGTCTGTTTGCCGCTTTACGGTTGATCGAACTCGGTAAGAAACCAATCATTCTTGAACGCGGTAAGAACGTTCGCGACCGCAGGCGCGACCTCGCGGCCATCAACCGCGAACATCTGGTAAACCCAGAAAGCAACTACTGTTTTGGCGAAGGTGGTGCCGGAACGTATTCAGACGGGAAACTTTACACCCGATCCACCAAAAGAGGAGACGTAAACCGTATTCTAAGCACCTTCATTCAGTTCGGTGCCGATGATGATATTCTGGTAAACACGCATCCACACATCGGAACGAACAAACTTCCCAATATCATCACTGCCATCCGCGAACTGATAATCGCTTGCGGTGGTGAAGTGCGCTTCAATTCCAGACTCACCGATATTCTTCTGAAAGACAAGGATGTTGCCGGAGTTGTCATCAATGGTGAAGAGAAACTCGAAACCAAGCATTTGGTGCTGGCAACAGGTCATTCAGCCAGAGATATTTACGAGTTGCTGCATAGGAAGGGAATCGGAATTGAGGCCAAGCAATTCGCCATGGGCGTTCGGGTAGAACATCCGCAAGAACTCATCAATTCCATTCAGTACCATGGCGCAAGTTGTGAAACGCTGCCGCCAGCTGCGTATACGTTGGTCAATCAGGTCAGCAACCGAGGCGTGTATTCTTTCTGCATGTGTCCAGGTGGAATTATTGCACCATGTGCCACTTCGCCTGGCGAAATAGTGACCAACGGTTGGAGCCCCAGCAAGCGGAACAATCCATTCGCCAATTCAGGAATTGTAGTTCCTGTTGAACCGGAGGATTACAAGCAGTTTGCCTCGGCTGGGCCGTTGGCTGGCTTGCGCTATCAGCAATTTGTGGAGCAGACCGTGTGTAAAATGGCCGGTGGAACACAGACTGCACCAGCACAGCGCTTGTCCGATTTCGTAAACGGAAAGTTGAGCTCCGATCTGCCCATTAATTCTTACAAACCTGGAACCGTTTCCATGCAGCTATCGGAAGTGTTGCCGAAAGCCATTCATCAACGTTTGCGTGGAGGTTTTCAGGAGTTCGGCAATAAAATGCGCGGCTATCTGACCAACGATGCGGTTGCCGTTGCTGTTGAAAGTCGAACCTCTTCGCCCGTTCGCATCCCAAGAAATGAACATGGGGAGCACCCACAGATAAAGGGACTATTCCCCTGTGGTGAAGGCGGTGGTTACGCGGGCGGAATTGTTTCCGCAGCCATCGATGGAGAATTGATTGCAGAAAAAATAGTTCCATCAAATAGTTGATAATCAATATGAAAGAAATTATTGTTTAATAAAATTACAAAAAGATTAAACAAAATGATTTTAGTCGATGTTGTGACTTCAAACCATAAAAAACAACATGATGAAAAAATCAACTTTATTTCTTTCAGCGATGTTGGCCGGTATATCCGCGGTCAGCGTTTCTCAAGCTCAAACCGCACGGTTGGAGGTAATCCACAATGCGGCTGATGCAGCTGCTTCGGTGGTTGACATTTACGTAAACGGAGGGCCAACTCCTTTTATTGATGATTTTGCTTTCAGAACTTCTACAGGGTTCGTGGATGTTCCAGCTGGTGTTGCACTGAGCATTGGTGTTGCCCCCGGAAACAGCGCAGGTCCTCAGGACATTATTGCTTCGCTGCCAGTGGGGCCGCTGATGTCTGGCGAAACGTACATTGCCATTGCCAACGGAATCGTATCTCCAACCGGTTATAGCCCAGCACCAGCCTTCGGCCTCGATATTTTCGTTGGTGCAAGAGAAGCCGCAACTGGCGGTACAGGTACGAATGATGTGCTTGTTTACCACGGTGCAACAGATGCCCCAATGGTTGATGTGCATGAATTGAATGTGGTGGCAGGTGAAGCAGTGAACGACCTGTCCTATTCAGAATTTCAAGGTTATTTGACCCTTGGAGTTCAAGATTACCTGCTGCAGATACAGGCTGCCGCAAACGGTGCTGCCGTTGC
>Ga0172373_10009417_pt1 | contig 12146 bp, 11 predicted proteins | sample Lak10m_2_FD_114546 | JGI IMG/M metagenome (GOLD analysis project Ga0172373, IMG submission 114546) | Freshwater microbial communities from Kabuno Bay, South-Kivu, Congo - kab_092012_10m | ecosystem: Environmental > Aquatic > Freshwater > Lake | place: Democratic Republic of the Congo... | reverse complement strand
CTTGCCCCGTCCGCTATCGTCAGCGTCGCAGCGGTCGCGGGTGCAGTAATGGCGAGTTTGTTGATGCTGGTCGCGGACGCAACGCCGAGGGTAGGCGTGACGAGTGTTGGGGAAGTGTCGAATACAAACTTACCCGTTCCAGTCGCACCGGTAGAGGTGACGCCTTCAAGCGTTGCGTGGCCCGTTAAATTTAGATTTCCACCTATATAAGCAGACTTCGCAATCCCTATACCACCAAGGGTGAGAATGGAACCTGTACTGGTGCTACTTGAATCTGTAACCAGCGAGGACATAATCCCCTGAGCAAAGGGGATACGAACTGTGGTAGTAGTTTGTCCATCTTTCGTGAGGGCCGTAGAAAGTCCTTGCGCGATGTCTGCCGTGAAAAGATTAAATACAGAAGCTTCTATCAATTCTCCAGCAACAACAGGCTGGCCGAAGCTATTAATCTCAAATGTACCACTACCGTTATAGCTCATTTCAACACCCCTTTAGTCATTTCCAAATGCCACCGCAGCGGGAGGAATATAATTACGAAGCTGCTCTGCTAAACTCTTCTGCCAATCATTCCCACCAAGAAGGAATCGTGCTCCCTTTTCACTAGCCCCCACTTTCCCAAGTCCCCAAAGAGCTGCTCCTGGAACTAGCGCCCATGGACTGATAATAGCCGATCCTCCAAGTCCCACTGCTCCTGCCCCATACATCAGCCTTTTCGCTATAGGGTCAAGATTCTCATGCGCTTTAAGAAGCTCAGGCTTGGTGCGAAGTGGCTCTGTGATATCTTGAAAAAATCCTTGTAAAGCTACTTTCTTCTCTTTATCTGTTAGAGATTCAACAGTCTTTACTAGATTTGTTCCTATATTCGGAGACTCAAGATTTACTGCATTCTCCATAAGGAGTGTATGCTTCCAAACTTTGTCAAGCTCAGAAACCCGAGCGATTTCTTCTGGAGTAAGACGCTGATTTCTAAGTGCCTCTACTCCATTTTCCACAGCCTCCCATGCCCCCGTGAGTTGCGCTCCCTTAGTGTTAGCTTCTTTTGAATGGGATCGCACAAGCCCTCGGATATTCTCAAGTTTTGCTTTCATTTGTTGTTGGTTTAGAATTCCCCCATCCGGCAACATTCCCCGAATAGTACGCTTCAAATCATCTCTCATCTGGGGAGTAGCTTCAATCAGGTTATTAGCCGCATTAGTTGCTACAGAATCCCCATACCCATTAGGAATCCTCCACGTCTTTCCTTGAAGCACAAGATCATATGCATCGGATGCATCTTTCTTCAGATTAGGGATGTAATCTCCCCTAGAAACATCTTCGATAGTAGGGGGAGGATTAGCATGCGCTCGCTGCCCCGCCACATCTGCAATGTTTTGTTGAAACCTTCTATTTGCGAGATCTTGTTCCTTTTTAAGGAATGCGTGGCGCATATTTTGTCCAAGATTTGTTGCTCCTGCCCAGAACCCCTCCCCACCTGCTCCAGCAGAAGGTTGTATCCCTAACTTCATGAGTGCCTCTGCCTCTTCCGAAGGCTTCACTAATCCAGTCAAAGTGCGGCCTAGCGTACGAGCTCCCATTTCTCCACCCTTTGCCATAAGTGCAGAAGTTAGCATCTTACCACCTATAGATTCATCACTACGGACAGGCTCTGTGAGTGCTGTGGCAGCAGCGGATACTGCTGGTACTTCTAGAGATTGCGCGGCAGACCGTATTCCTAGTGCCGATGGTAGTGCGTTACTGGCAGTTTTCGCAGCCTGTAGTCCCTTATTAAACGGAACTAATTGAGAGCCTAACGTTCCCGCAAAACTGCCTAGACGTCCAGCATCCGCCAGCACTCGTTGTTCATCAATCTTAGAATCTGGTACATTTTCCCCAGCCATCTGTGCAAGCCGAAGAACAGGTAAGCCTAATCCACCTGCTGCAAATCCAGCAAGTTGCTTCTTCGCCCACGGCTCTTCCCTCAATTGCTCTTGCCACTGTCCTATAGTGATGGGAAACATGGACTTCTCAGAAACAATGGGCTGAGTCGTACTTGACCCCACTGCACCATTAGAATTTGACTGCCCTAAGCGTTGTCCTAAGCCTGTCTGGGGCTGTACTGCATTAGGGGCATGGGCAGGCATAGCCCCTACCGCCGCAGCCTGTCCAGACAGGTTTGCGGGGGCAGGCTGGGGTCGCGTAGCAGGGCCAAAGGCTGCTGCCGCAGCAGTGGCATTAGGAGCCTCTACTTCGTAAGTCTTACCATTGAATTCGATCTCATAAGTAGGCATTACTTCTTCTCCCGAACCCTTACACCATTAGGAAGAGTAACCCATCCATCATTTGCGGGGATTTTAGGAACAACTTGATTAAGAGCAGTCCTTCTCTCTGAAAGGTATGTCCTATACCCTTCCAGTTTTCGTTTAACTTGCTCGTATGTATCTGTATCCGCAGGCATAAACGCGTTAATCCTAGAAAGCTCCTGAGCAGACTGGGCCGTACCCGCTCGCTCCTTAATAAGAGCTGAAATCTCATTATACACGCGCGCCCGAGCATACGCCTCTTTCTCAGTGTCAAACCTTCCGGCTGCGGATTCTCCAAGAGCACCCCCTGCAACCTTAGCCATCCCCCTCACTGCGCCAAATGCTTGTGGAGCATCTTGAGCAGCTTTTAACGCTCCCTCAGTAGTAGCAATCTGCGCGTCAATCTTGGCAACCTCATTCCGTTGAGTGTTCGTCAGTTCATCCCCCTTACTTCCTCCTATTTTATCCACTCTAGCCATTGAAGCATCCGCCAGCGTTATCTGAATTCCACGCTGCGCTGCCAAGAGTTTTTCAATATTTCGGGAAGCTGTTTCCCTTGCAGCTCTGTCATTATCTCTGTCAGCAGCCGCCATAAGAGCTTGCTGCTCCTTGATCTGAGCATCAATTCTAGATGCTAGAACTTTAGTCTTCTTATCAGCAGAAATCGCAGGATTCTCGACCAGCCTACCATCGGCTCCTTCAAATGCAATATCTGCAGCATTAAGTCTCAATGGCTTAACTTGATCCAATGCCTGCGTAAGAACAGATCGGCCAGCTTGCGCCATACGATCGTCTCCAAGCAAAGCCAATTTCAGAGCCGTTCCAACATCTCGCTGCCCTACAGATCTGCGATTAGCATTCGCTTGCTCTAGTGCAGAGTAATCTATAGGGGTTAGCAAACTCTTTTCCAACTCTTTATAGAGATTGTCAATACTCATCCGCCCCCTATCTTCCATAATGGGCAATGTAGGGGTAGAAATATCTCCAGGGGAGCCACTTAGCTGACTAGCGAGCGCAGCTTGCCTAGCCAGAACACGCTTCATAGAGGGGTCTAACGTTCCCTCAGGCGGGGCCATTAGAGGATTCTCTCCCCGCAGAATTCGTGCAGCTAGTTTTGCCCGTTCCTTTTCAAAATCAGTAGACATTACTCGTCTCCGATGGTGTACGGCTGATTAGTCAAGACCCCCCGCTTCTTACGAAGCTCATCTTGGAGCTTGCGAGCGCGATAATCTGCAATGGCACTGGAGATGCCATAACCAGCACGAGCGATGTTACCTCCAACGCCCCCGCCTGCCGCTCCTGTTCCTACTTTATCCCTAAGCCATTCAGCCATCTTCATCTGACGACTAAGTTCGTCCGTGGTGCCCCCGATATCTCCCATCTGTCCAATAGAAGCTTCCTGCTGGGGCGAAAATATCCCCATACTACCCATTCCCCCCGCCCCAGAAAGTTTATGGGCCATCAGGTACTCCTGAATCTGCTTACGCACTTCGGGAGGCAAGGTGTTAAGATCGAGCGTATTATCCATAGTAGTCTCCGTTATGCGGTGATTGTTCTAGGTTTCTGTTTCAATTTCTCAGGGTCATGCACCATTGACGGATTCACGTCAGGGGGTTTACGAATCATGTAAAGATCACTCTTAAATGGATCGAATCCATTACGGAGCTTCTCAGCCAACAGCTTCTGTTTCTCTAGTTCATTCATCCTAGGGCCGATATGATAGATGCTATACCACCGAGTCCCGCGCCCCAATTAGATTGGTTCGCAGTGTTGTAATTCCCTTGAGCAGTTGCCGCCCCAAGAAGATTAGCTGCTTGAGATCCTTGCGCTGATGTAAATCCGGGCATAGAAGGATTCGACACACCCTGTCCATTCATCAGTGCATTAAGCTCGTTCAAACTAACTCCTCGAGCCTGTAATTGTTCAGCGATTGCTTGTTGTCTCTGCTGAGTCTGGTATTGGGAGGCCTGCAAATTCTGCATGAAGTTTTGATTGTTCATGCCCAAATTCTGGTTAAACGCCTGGTTTGCAGCCGCATTCGCAAACGCACCCTGAGCTTGATTCTGCCCAAACAAATTCTGCTGAGCTTGATTCCCAAAATTCCCAGCCTGCACATTCTGTCCAAACTGCTGCCCCCTAGCTTGATTTTGTGCCTGTTGAGCAGCTACGTCTTGGTTGAATTGCTGCTGGTAGCCTTGATTCGCAAAAGCCGCTTGAGCTGCATTCTGCCCTCCCTGCGCGGCCAAGGCTGCATTCTGCCCTACTTGGGATTGTTGCTGTTGTCCAAACAGATTTTGCAACGCCTGATTGGAGAACTGCCCACCCTGTAGGTTCTGCCCAAACTGCTGTCCCAGAGCAGAGTTTGCCTGCTGCATCCCCTGAGATTGCTGCCCGAAAGCCTGCTGTTGTTGTCCGAGAAGCATACTCTGCATCGCTTGCTGCTGTTGAGTTGCTTGGTTGAACGCATTAAATCTATCAGCAGACTGATTTGCAGTCAACGCAGTTTGTGCTCTCCGGTATGCCTCACTATTAGGATCAAGGCCCATATTCGCCAACCGAGTATCTTGTGCCCGTTGTGCCTGCTGCTGAAGGGGCTGCATCGTACTCATCAGATTCTGAAATACAGCATCCCGCTGCGCTGCAAATGCGGGTTCATTCGTAGATAGCGTTGTCTGCGTGGGGGCATTAGTGTTGATCTGTCCAGAATTGTTCGTAACACTCCCAACCTGTCCAGTAGGGGAGATTTTACTGGTGTCGTAATTTACTCCTTGATAGCTAGTTTCCGCCCCTGTGGGATTGATGTAAGAAGTATTGAGCGTCGGATTTTCTACCGTAGTTTGTTGACTTGTGCCATTTATCCCGCTTTGTATTTCATTCCCTTCAGTCGTATGCGCTGATACACTTCCCCCCATCTGGGGCAGGTTAGTCCAAGCAAAAGGATTGCTCGTATCCGCAGCAACTTGATTTAACATACTATTCGCGATATTGGTACGATTCCCCAATATCCCGAATTGCTGAGTTAGAGCAGCTTGTAAGGTAGGATCAAGGGTCTGGTTTTGCGTCCACTGTGTAATAGGCGCACCCGTTCCTGGATCAGTTCCTTGGGTGGCAGTCCACCCAATACTTCCCCAAGGAGTAACCTGTGAAGGGCGGTTCCCCCAAGTCTGCTGCGCAGTTAAATCCTGGCTAGACTGTGCCTGAGCTTGAGCAGCTCCTGTATAATCAGGAGCACTACCCCCGCCTTCTAAAGAGAGAAGACGTCCCCCCAAAGAGCGAAATGCTCTTTCTGGCAGCATCGTAAAGTGGGCATCATACCTCATGCTGCTTTCTCCTTAATCGTAGTGACATATTCACAATCCACACGGCGGAGTCCTAAAACTACAAGGTCTCCTCCGCCAACATGCATCCCCGAAAGACGCAAAAGTTCTATAAATCCGAGATGGGCATCATACCTTAATGCAGGGAAGTTGTTTCCGTTCACAATTCCAAGAATAAGCTCACACTTCCTAGTATCAAAAGCGTATTGGAAACAGACTTTCAACATCTCTCTAGGGCTAAATCTATACTCAGGGTCCATTGCAACGTGCATTTGACACGTTTTTCCAATGAAATTATTAAATCCCACTACTCCCCGTAACTTTTCATTAGTCATCCATCCAAACATACAAAGATCAGATGATGCTGGAACCCCCGCTAAATTCTGCAAGAATTGCGCTAATATATTCCACTGCACTACACTGGCCCCTGTAACAATCACAAGATGCCTCCAGGTTCCCACAACATATCAATGCTTGTGAGAAGAGTATCCCCACCACTCATATAGTCAATTTGAGGAGTAACTGCGAATCCAACCCCTTTGATTCCAATCCACTCACGAATTGTAGGTCTAATTCCAGCCCATAGCCCTTCATCCCAATCAGAAATATCCCATTTAGCGCCAACAGACGTTGGATACGTGGGGACATTTATATCTTGAGGCAGACTATAGTCTGTAAGAATGGTTATAGACACATCTGGGGTGACTGTTGCCAGAAAACAGGGGCGTACGAGCACAAACCGTTTTTGGATGCTTGGATTTTCAAGAACCGAGTATGAGGGTGTAACACGACACTGGATTCCAGTCCCCCCTGTACTGTCAAGAGTTACGCCATCCAAGGGGCCATAAAATGCTATACACACATCTCCATCATGTGTGCCGCCCCAAACTGTTCCCCCCACATTTAGAAGATGCTCGTATCCAGTACTCCACAAAACTGACCATGCTTTAGTGGTAGTCTTGAATCCAAACATAGCATCCCCGTAATCCGTAGCTTCTTGGGGAATACCCACAACCAGTAACTCTTCCTTAGCACAATCCATAATCTGCCAACCATTGTATGCAGAAACCTCCCGCATAATGCTAGCAATCAAGGGATCAATAACGTATGTATCTTGTTGAAGAACCTGTGCCGAAAGAGACGTGGCTTGAATGAGTTTGCTTACCTGCTGCAATCCATACTGCGACAGAATTAAAACATCCCCTCCCATAGAAACACATTGTCTGTATCCTGCAGGAAGAGGTCCAACATAATACGTCCCAACAATATTGAATGTTGAGGCAGTATCAGGATCTATACCAGTATAGATTACCACATCACCTTGGGAACTAACAGCTACAAGCTGATCATCCATCCCCTTACCGCTGTCAATCGTCCAATTCACCAAAGCAACAAGTTCGCCCCCATGATCAAACTGGCTACCAAAATCAAAAGATGTGGCAACACCTGTTATCTGGTCAACCCCTAGATACCATGCGCGAGTAGTTCCCTTCTCAACAAACCACACTCGCTTCTTATAGGTGCAAATATTACAGAAGTCACTGGGGTTAACACCATCAATATCTCCAGGGGCAGTTCCCGAAATAGGAGTGGTCCAAGTTGAACCATTGTAGTATGCGTATCCCCCTCCATCATTCACAGCAAGAAGGAAGGAACCTGCAATGTTTTGAAGATTGACAGTCGTCCATAAATCCGTCACACCTGCGATTCCAGCTTCAGCAACCCACGGACCACCTCCACCTGCTGTAACATCATACACAGCAGAATCTTTAGCAGCAAACAACTGACCAACAACTGTGGGAAGAGTTGGAACAGGATAGGTCGTACTAGGAGCTGGAACTGCCCCCGCTGGATAATAGTGCATGACTGTCCCAACAGGGACAGTTCCTCCAGGGATATTTGTAGCCCATTCTCGCCACCCTCTACGAGTTCTAAGGCCAAAAGTCTCCACAAGCACATTATTCAAGGCTACACCATACTCAGGGGGCATTACTGAAAATGGAGACCGAGCATTCAACCCCTTATACGGAATTGGCAGGGACGCCAATTTTGATGTGGGAGCCTTTGCACGAGGAACTCTTTCCGGAGCATGAAATCTAAACATTACGGAATTCCTACATTAGTGTCCGGCGTATTGTATAGGTTATCAAGATATCGGAATGATCCAGGTTGCGGTCCACTTAATTGAAGGATGGGTGCAACCTCATCTTTCTGGGTTAGCTGGAAGTAGCGATCATTCAAATCACTTTGGGCCGCTACAGTACTCATTCCCTTCGCCTCAAGCCATTTTACCTTGATGGCAAGAGTCATCATTAACCAGTCGAATGTGGGAACATCATTATTCTTAGTACAAAGATCCTTAAACACAGCAGGATCATCACTATCTTGTACCCATGTGGACTTCTTGTACTGGAATACGATTGTGCCCACTGGCGGAGCTGACATGAATTGCAGTTTATCCTGATAGATACGGCAGGCTGGATTCACGTAAAAGGACTGACTAAGCCAAGAGCTGATAGCCGTCCACTGCTGAGCATTCAACACCAATACAGGACGCCGAATTACGTTTGACCATCCTGTGTTATCTACAAAGGATGCAAAATCAGCAGGAAGATCAAACTCCGTGGTAGATCCATCCCCTGTTACTGTGAACACATCTTGGAGGTGCTGCCAGTTGTAGTTATCTGCAAGAAGTATTCCAGCTAGGTTGGCGACTGCTCCCATCAACTGAGCAGTCTCATCCAGAGAATCATACACCCCAACAGGAGGCGTAAGCGATAATTGCCTACACGCTTGTTGAACCTCATAAGTGATTGTGTTGGTTCTCTGGAGCGCAGCCATTTTTACTCCTTGTTCAACTTTTCAACCATCTTAGTCAGGCGGCGAACTTCAGACTGAAGTTCATCTATCTGCCCTTGTTTGCTGTCGAGCTCCATCTGCATTTTAAGCATAGGAACTTCCCCTTTACAGGCTTCCACATAGGCTTTCGCCATAGTCTTCAAACGCTGAATTCCAGGGATTTGTCCTGCCTGGGAATCAGGAAAGTCTGCCAACTGTTCCACTGTGAAGATTTTGAAGTACTTAAACTCTTCAGCTTGGGCGTACGACATCACAGGCCATTTATTCAGTGGAGTGCCTGTGGCTCCCGGAGTTGATTCTCCAGAAAGTTTCCACGCTTGGTATTGTCGAGGCCAGCGTTGCTTATCTGTTTCCCGCACAGGGCGGAATACAATGTTGTCCTTACTGTTGAAGATCTTGATATATTCATCATCCCTAAAGATGGGGCGCCCCGCCTCAACAGAGGCAGCTTGGTCTTCAGAGGGATGGATCAGAAATTGCACAGGGAGTTTTTCATCCCCTGCAAACGGATTGTTCGGGTTAAAGTGACTGAGGTCTGCATCAAAAACTTCCATGATAAAGCTCCTGTTGTTGCGGGTTAATGAATGTTATTGTGAACCCCCTCCGAAGAGGGGGTTCTTTACTACGCAGTGGTCGTTAGTGCTACTTCAGCCTGTGCGGAATACACTACATCTTCGGTAATTTGAAGCATGATGATTTCATAATCCGTCGCAGCCGTAAGTCCTGTGATGTCAAAGGCTTGCGCTCCTGTTGCCGTAATCGCCTGATACCCTGCGATTCCTGCAACAATATCCCCACCTGCACCTGCTACAATCTCGGCATTAGTAGCTGCTCCTCCGTTGGTGACTACTACCCAAAACAGAGTTCCATTACCAATATCAGTTGTGACGCCTGCGTCCGTAGCACCATCAGAAGTAGGAGTCCCATCAGTCGCAGCGCTCAGCGAAGGGAGCGTTGCAGCCGCACTAAGTTCAGTAGTGCTGGAGCCAAAAACCGAAGTCCCTGAAGCGATAGTTGCCCCTGTACGGTTTTCAAATCCAGTCTCAACAGCAGACCCATTTGAGACTGACCCTGTAGCAGTCACCATCTTCAACGGGTATCCTGTAGCAGTTGCGCTATCCCGAACCTGAGAATTCCCTGCACCAACGATAGCCACCCCATCAGTGTAAGGATCAACTGCGGCAATTCCATCCGAAGTCGCATCGCACCGTCCACCACCAATGTACATCATTTCAGAGGCTATGGTGTTCGTGGACACTACCGGAGGAGGTCCACTCGAATACGCAGCGAGCTGCTCTCCTGGAACTTGGTTGTCATTGAATCCCGCTTGGGATATCGCCCCCGGAGACGTAGCTGGAAGGGTGTCCGCCGCTACACGAATAGAATTCGCGCAACTAAAGCCGATTCCCGTGGACAAAGCCCCCGTAGAAATATTTTCCGGATCATTGACTCGGATCGGCATACGCGTCGCCGAATCCCAGCCTATAATCGTTCGTGCGTCAAGTGGCGAACCCGCAGGGCCAGATAGCGGGTCCATGATGACAAAAGCACCTGCAGAAGGATTACCTTGGTTTTCTACAAGTGTACTACCTGGAAGTCCTGCTGGCATTTCAATTTCTCCTTAATGTGTTGAAAAAGTGGGTGGGATTACTCCCACCCAAACCGCAGCAACACACCTTACGAGCTGATGAAACGGCCTTGGAATTTGCTGCCGGAGCAAGTCAAATTCCCAGCCCACCCGATGATTTGAACTTCAGCATCTTGGTTGATCGCATAACGCTTATTAGGTGCAAGCGGAACCATGTTACGAGCCGAGTGCGGACGATAGTGCAGGTACTTCGTATTGAGGAAGTACATCGTCTTGGTAGTAGCGAACCCACCGATCCCGCCATCCAGTACAACATCTGCATCCATATACTGAATAGTCGGGAATCCAAGTTGCGCTTTGTCAGGAGAGGTGAACCGCTGAATGGCTTGGAGACTCGCCATGTAGAATCCCCACATCACAGGGTCTGCCACGATCAGGTTCGGACGATCAATACCACGCACCAGTTGCGACCAAAGCAGATTCATACGACCCTGAATGGTAGTAGCCGACTCAGTGTTGCCACTCTGAGTAACCGATCGCCAAAATGACCAAGTGCTACGGTCTATACCGCCATAAGTGCCAGTGGCCGGATTAACCGGAACCGCAGCGTCCAGACCAGTGACTTGCTTACCGCCAGAGCCTGTACCATCCGAGTACAGACCCCCAGCCAACAAGTTCGCCATCGTACTTTCAGCGTTCGCAATACGGCCTTCCAGCAAATCGATCATCTGCTCGCGGCCAGCGTTCTGCAGTTGTTCAAGCCCTGAAATGACCACAGGACAAGCCGCCTGTTTGATGTCAAATTGCGCTGCCGAAATCACGTCTTGTGCAGCTACCGGCAACAGATCATAGCCAGAGTACCAGCCTGCGTTACCATTTTCAGCAAAAGACAATTCTTGGAAAATCACGTTACCGCCCGAGATGGGCTTCACGTTGCCACCACGCTCAATCCACGTCAGGAGTGCATTGTTCTTGGTGACGTTATCGGCAATCTTCTTACTACGCGACTGAATCGTTGTTGCAACGATGTCGCTAACATTTGGAAATGACATTTAGTCCTCACTAGATGAAAAGAAATTGGGAACTTCACTTTTCTTCACCTAGTGAGGCATATTCCGCCTAGGTCAGCCAGATAGTGCGTCGATCGAGGCACGGATATCATCACCAAGGCTAGAGCTACCACCGCTCGCTTCTCCCGTGGCAAGATCTTTCGGGGATGTGCCTCTACCTCTAACACTGGTCGCCCTTCTTCTCGCCTTACCCGCAGCTTGATTAGCTTGTTGGGTTTTTTCCTGGAGTTGCCTTTCTGCGATCACGTCCGCGATCTCACTGTGCATCATAATAGCACGTTGGTAAGCTGTTGGCAAGTCCATTTTTATTCCACGCTTGGCCGCTACTTCCAGAATATCCGCCATCGTATCTTTTACATCCTCATAGAACTCATTTTGAGGATTAGTGGCAAACTCTTGGATAGTTTGAGTTACCTCTGTCTCCATAGCTTGACGCTGTTGTCCAAACAATGGTTGGAGTTCAGCCTGTACAGCATTACGAATGGCAGTCATGACATCAGGTCCACGTTGCTGTTGCCGAACAGGTTGTCCTGCCAACATACTATCGAGCATCCTAATATCTACTCCGAAATTCTTGATCATTCCTGCAATGGTGGTTGCCTTCTGTTGAGCACTCCCATTATACAGAACAGCCGCAGTGGTGAAAAGATTCTTCGTCAAAGTCATGGGGTCGCCCCCCTCAACCTGTATGATATTCTGGTGGGTATTATACAGATTAGTCAACTCCTGCCCCATCTTCTTAATAGTTGCCACTTCATTGAACCCAGTAGCAATGTCGCGCTCCCTACGGAGTACCTCTTGCTGAATCTCGGGAGGAATCCCAGCCCATTTCTCCCTAGCAGCAGGTTTCCACGATCCTGGAGCTCTACTCTTTACAGGAGTCTGTGCTTCCTCAAGTTTTGATTCGCTAACTTGAGATTCTGCAGTCTTCGACTCAACTGCTTTAGACTCGGCTCCTGCTTGTGAAGGTTCAGCACTTTTGGGTTCCACAGGTTTTTCTTCGACAACAGGGGCCTCTGCTGCCGCAGTAGAT